>Ga0179593_1486671_pt1 | contig 19638 bp, 17 predicted proteins | sample CZODoug2_1_08_16_FD_185931 | JGI IMG/M metagenome (GOLD analysis project Ga0179593, IMG submission 185931) | Vadose zone soil fungal communities from Angelo Coast Range Reserve, California, USA - CZODoug2_1_08_16fungal (PacBio error correction) | ecosystem: Environmental > Terrestrial > Soil >...
CGCAAAGGAAGGAAAGCCATCGCGCGAAAGAAAGTATTGTCTGAGGGGCAAGAGAGAAGGCACCGGTCCCGGGAAAAGCACCTGCGAACACCGCCGAGTACCGAAAGAAGTAAAAAAAAGAAAAGGGGAAAGCATCGGGACCAGCCAAGGGGTACACTCACCGGACAGAGCGGACCGGGATCAACTTCGAACCTCGTGAAGTCATTGCTCTGGCAAGTACAGAAAGTTGGAACTGGAAAACGTCCGGACTCTATGGCGTGCAAAAATCAACGCATCATGTGGAAAAAAATACAGAGGGAAGGATCAGGGAACAGCTTCTGGGTCATTTCAAATGCCGGCGGGTCGGACGAGAAAAAAAGTCGGGAAGCAACGGTGCCGGAGACGACGGTCGGTGGGGACACCAAAGGTCGGTGGTGGTACGGAAACCCCAAAAGGTGCGATCAACAACTACTTACAGAGCAAAGCCGCTCGGAAAAAGGAAAAACCTCCTGCATACTGAAGCTCGCAGACGTGAAAGGGTAGACGGCAGTGAAGGGTCCCGGAGAGGGGAACCAAAAAGATGAACGGTTGAGACGAAACGTTGGGACTTACGACTAATTCTTCGGCAACGCCTCTGTGAGCGTCAAGGATACGAAAGAGCAAGGACGTTAGCCAAGAAAACTAGACAACACAGAAAAGGCAAACGCTCTACAAAAATGGAACCCGCAGTATTCGAGTCCTCCACGGGAAGGGGAAAAGAAACTGCAAACCGCGACAACGGGCGCAGGCCCTGCGGCCGCGCGGCGGAAGTCTCCGTAGCAAACACGGTCCAAACATCGGGTACTCATGGATCATCGGAATAAGGAAAGGATCGGCGCACATGGGCTGCAATTGGAAAGCCTTGAACCGCTCGTCCAGGGCTCGAAAATTCCTTTTGCCAACCACAGACCGGCCAAAGGGTAGGAAAACTGCGATACGCCCGGAAGCAGCTCGTCATAGACAAGCACCTAAACCTTACGCAATCAACCGCACCGGGCAGGGCAACATCCGCAACCGAACAATCACTAAACCCAGAAAGAGTCCAGCTTCATAGCAGGTCCAAAAAGTAATGGCCGCGAAAAAAAAGTTTTTCCTATACAGCATAGCTGAAAGAAAAAACACGAGACCATCATCAGCCGACGGTGATCATGAGGAAAAAGGAGCAAAGTTCTCTCGAGGGAAAGAAGCAAGCAAAAGTCCCGGGAGGGGGGACGGAGAACTATGGGAAAGGAACCTTAAGACATCTCTAATAATCGCCAAGTCGTCAACCCTAACGCGTCGGACAGTTAGGATTTGAGAGGAGGCAGGACCAGACCATGAAACCTGAAAAAAAAACCAATACGGTACCCAGGCAACACTAAGACAAACCAGGTGATCTCAGAACAGAAACCCCCTGAGCGAAGGCTAACTTGCGTCCATCACGTGGCCGGGTGGTGGACCAGACGGCGGTGCGGGCAATCAGACTGTACACAGTCGAACCGCAAAGTGAAAGGTCAAGGGACCAGAAAGTTGGCAAAAAACAACATGGGGCACTGACGACTTTTAAAATGGGGACGGAAAAATGGTCATCGCGGTAGGTAATCATACCGCCACCAGCCAGGATAGGGTCAGGGGACAAAAATAAAAAAGGGGCACCGTCGAAGGGTGAGAAAACACTGACGCTGGGGTGGTGGCACTAGATTGGTCTTCAAAGAAGAGGTAAATCTTAAAACTAATTCTCGGCGGCCAACAAGGGTCAGGGAGTCCCGGCGAAGAGAATCCCGGGGAATTGAGGTTGGTGGCAAATCTCACCGAAGGGGGGTACAATGCGTAGTCTAACAAAGAAAAAGGAACCGGCGCCACATTGCAGGGCGAATCGGAAACGCGTACTCGGCGATACCGAAGAGTGGGAGAAAAGGCAGGACGAGGGAGTGGGGGAACACAAGTATTCGAAAAAAAGAGCGACACATAAGCCAACACGATGCGACAGGAAGACTGCGATAAGCGTTGCGTGTGACGTGAAAGCAGGCGATGTGATAGGGGACCATAATTCAACTGGACCATAGGGGGAGATGTAAAAGATCGCGACGGTGAGTGAGGGGTTTCTATCGCAGGGGAATAAAGCTAAGTGGGCGCGAGGTGTGCAAAACAGACTGAGGGGTTAATAAAAAACAAATAAAGATGATAGTTGTGGAAGGTGAAGAATGTTTTAAGAAAACAGTCAAAGAAACAACGAGGAGTATGAAAGAGAAGGCACAAAACTTAGTTTGAGCTGAAAAAAGAGGAGTACAGGGACAATGGAGAGGGCGCTGGTGGTAGCAAGGGGCCAAGCAATTGCTAATAGCGCCGGACATCTTTAGGAAAAAGAGAGATCACAAAGAAAAAACAGAGGAACCGCAAATGCCAGCGAAATACGAGAGGGGGAGAGGTGGTAATGTCACCGACCGAAAAACCATGAGTAAAGTTAGACGCAAAGATTACCCCGCAGTCGTTATTCTGCAAACGGAAAAGGGGAGCCGAGGGCGTGGAATCTAAGCTGAGTGCCCGTAACAAGCGCAATTCGCCTTAAGGACCGATAACATCTTCTCCTAACGCCGAAGAAGCAAAGCCGTTGGAAAAGAGGTCATGTCGAGGAAAAAAACTAACCGACGACATGTCAACAGCGGAATGTGAGGGGGCTGCGCCACAAAGCATAGTCCGGGGGATCCGTGTCGACGGGGATCTGACCTTTGGCCAGCTAGCTTCGTTCAGAGTCACGGGAAATCACCAGACAAATACCGGCAGTGCACATCGGGATAAAAACATAAGAAAAGAGAAACGTGCTCCGGGTCCAACGTGACCGGAACTGTAGCGATTTGAATAAGGGATGACCCCTCAAAGCGATTAAACGTGCGGGGACGTCCGAAAACCGTAGGCAAGAAAAGGGTTATGGCCAAAAGGGTAAAAACTGGTCAGCAATGCTGTGTAACGTTGGAAGGAGGGGCGAACATTGAACTGCGCAGGTCAAAAAAAAAACTGGTCCCACCAGGTTCGGCACAGGACTTGGGAAGCCATTGGTGAAGACTAACCAGACGGGTGCTGGACGTGGTGTGCAGGGGGGGGAAGGGAAAGTACCTTCTCTTTGACCTGGTCGGAAAAGGGAACAGGGGGGCGCAGGTCAATGCCTACACAGTGCCCGGGCAACACGAAAAGGAGGGTTTTTAAGCCGGGACAAAAGGTCTCGTCGATAGTGCGGAACGTTATCGAGACGAAGGGGAAAAACAATCAGTCCTCAGAGGCGTAGGCCGGAGGGCACTGCTGCTGCTAGAAGGAAATTTAAAAGGTCGGGCAGCGGAAAGAAATGGGAGGGCCGGTGTGGCGGTCGGAAGCGCAAGGGAGTCAAAAAAAGGATACCACGCTAAGAACTTCGACGTGCGGACGATAGGTGTGTTAGTCAAGAAGATAGTTGGGGGACTGTTAAGAGAGTGCCGGCGGGTGCGCGTTCCGTTGGGCAAGAGGGGCGCGATCGCGGGAGGGCGGGCGCGTCGCATGGGGAGCAAGCAGGCCTGTTTGGACCCAGAAGGAGGGAAAAGGAACGAGTTTTCCTTTACGTCATGCAGGATGCCCGCGACTTAAAACAAAGTTCCGGCTGACCGCGATACCCGAATGAGGAACAGACAAAAATGAGACGCACAAAGCCGCGGGAGGTAAAAAGAACAAGTTTCTCAGGCAAAAAGAACGCGAATGGACTGTAGCTGGGTCTCTTTAGGGGACGCGCAGACGCAAAAGCACCGGGGAGCGGGGTGCGCCGTAGCTGTGCCGCCAGGGGGAATAAGGGAAAAAGAGCTCGAGAATCAACTGAGCTGACCGGCGACGGGATTCATACGGGAGGTACGGAGTTGACTAGAACAATTGGGGAGGGGGGGGGGTTGGGGGTGGGGGGGGGGTGGGGGATATGGCGCTACAGGGAAGAAGAGGCAAGAATAACACACGTTCTTGAGGAGAGCAGGACAGCTTCAAGGCTTGCCGAGAGGAAGTAAAAGAACTCCCGTCATTTGGGTCACCGACGACGTGTGGGGTGGCGATCACAAAAACTATCGCCCAGACAGGGGCGAAAAGGTCTCGTTTCCTAGGTTCTAGACGGACACGCCCGCGACTGAAAGGACCCAGAAGCTGGTGGAGAGCTGAAGGGGGGGCCGCTCTGGTCCTGCCCACAGAAATTTCACGTCTGGCCACTCTCAGAGGGGGAAATGAAACTTTAGGAAAGGCCATGAAAAAAAAACAGGGCACGAAGGAAAAGTCTAGAACAAGTCCTACGAGTACAGCCCGGTAAAGTGTCGTCACGCCGAAAGCGGGCGAGTGAGAACGAAAATTGGGGTGCTGTCCGTTGACCTAGGAGTCTGAAGTTGCTTAGGTGTATACCAGGACGACTTCACGAAGGAGGCATAACTGAACGAGCAGAGCGAAGCTGTAAAACCTTAAGAAAGGATGTGGGGGGCGGCGGTCCGATCTAGTCAAACAAGGGGAGTAGTAGGAAAATCCGACAAAAGAGCCGCGGAAGGGAAACGAGTCGGATCGGAGCAGATGCAGAAAGTCGGGTCATCTTCCCCCAAAGCACCTTGGCGGAAAACGAGACAACCGGGCCAGAACAAGAAAAGGAATGCCAGAAAGACCAACGGCCAAACCTCACCGGTCTGAGAGAGGACGGGCTACACGTTCTAACCTCTTCCCAAAGAAAAACTCTGCAAAGGACATCATGGGGTACCAAGGGGGCAGTCAGGCGAAAGAGTACGGGCAAAAGATACCACTTTGCAAGGAGGGACCAGGCCCCGTCAGAAAGTAGGGCGGGGAAGAAACGGGTCGGGAAGGGAGAGTCAAACGTCGAACAAAGAGCCTGGGGTCCGCGGGACGCCGGGGGTGCGGACCCGAGGGGGGTGGGAAAAAAAAAAACACAACACTAGTCTGTCAAAGGGAGCAAACAAAGGCAAGGCCTCAGGAGACATGGCAAGGCCGCCGGGCCCGAAACTCCGAATACGCGGTATCCGTCAGATAAAGGTCGCTGACCAGACAGATGACCTTGTTCGCACAACGTTTGGAATTAGAAGAAGAGAAACCTAAGTCCAGGCAGAGTCAACGAAGCCGAGCGAAAGGTCCAAGGAACAAGAACCACGGTAGCAGCGACTAACAGTTAGCAACCGCTCCAAAGTGGGGAAACGAGACTGAAAGACTAAGGCCCGCGACTGGAGAATTTGCCTGTAAAAAAAAGCGCTACAAACGCGCCGATCAACGGCCAGCGGCGGCATCAGGGGGGGAGACACGAGGGGGAGTCAAAGAGGAAAAAAAGGTCGTTCATCCGAGGAGCGGAACGTCTAGAAAATATCGTCGGGATGGCCCCATGGAACCGGAAACGGCCAACGAGAAAAAATTGGACGATCGCCTGCCGGCCCACCCGGCCAAGGGGGGCTACACTTGACCTAAAGCCCGAGCGTACGTGGAGGAGGGGGCAAAGTCTGGGAAAAAAACCTTAACTAAACCCGCGAAAAGAACTGACCAACAGCAGCAAAAGGCCACGGAATCCGACCCTATCTAAGAGGCCGTCGGAACGGAGGAAAACATTCTTGTCGACCGTTGGACCACTAAACGCAAAAAAAAAACTACCACCAACAAAAAGGTACCATCACCCAGGAGACCGACGCTGATAGGCGAACTCAGAGTTCAACTCGAAAAAAAACGGAAAAGTCCCAGGGTTTTGTTGTAAGGCTCTAGGGGTTAAAAAAAACCGTAAGGAACAACGAACAGATCAAACCGCCGTCTGGACAAGAAAAAAAACAAGAAAACCTCCAGAGAGGGGAACGTTCGATCTGTTAGTAGGGAAGGCTAGAGAAAACACAAAGGCCGCCGAGAGGGAAAGGGAAAAGCACTCACTGACAAAAAAAAAGGTGAAAAGACGGAACAACAAAAGTAGGAGAGCGGGTGGAAACAAAGTGGACTCCAAAAAGTCCTGAGTTTGGAAATACAATTGATGGCTTCTAATAAAGACGTTAGACCATCTGAAAAGAAACACACGTTAAAAGGACACCATGAAAGGGGAAAATCGGTGAAACCTTCCTAGACGGTGAAAGAGGGAAATGGTCATCAGAGGGATGGTTCCATACGGGGCGCGGTACAAGAAACGCGCCAGAAAAGTTAGAGCTAACGTTCACTGAGGCCACGGGAGAAATTGAGCATATCTTGGGGGGAACCTTGGAAGGTAGGGTTTAGGGGGCGGCGGCAGCGTATCTGACCCGGGGAAAACGTCGAACAGTCTAGTCTTTCCAACCGGAGGGTTAATCCCCTATCCCGTCTAAAGGACCCGTACGTAGGATATGTGTTAGCATGCAACCTAAAGGGTGAACCTAACTCGGATTTTGAGAAAGCAGGGAACTGACCTGCTAAAAAGGGAAGGGCCGTTCTTGCAGGGCGAAGAACTGACTAGTTGAGAAAAAGGAGAAGGCGCCTACGTGGGGAAGAGTCACTCCAAGGTCGATGAGAAAGAGAACACATACTTTAACTGGGAAACCAAGACGGGATCGGCGTTCGGCCGTCAGGCGGAGGGTTCGGTCGGTGCCTATGAAAAAGGGAGAACATTATCTCGGAGGGGTCTCGACGAGAGGGTCATAAATTGCTTTCTAAGGAAAAGGGCGGGGGAAAGCAATGCGGGTGGACGAGGGTATTTGACTGGCAAAACGCCGGAAAGAAACTCGTCAAACCAAGGAAGCTGACATTGGGGGGCAAAAGGCCCGTTGGAAAGATCAAGATATCGTTGTATCTCGAAACAACAAGAAAGAGATGATCAAAAGGGGTGCTTTCACAGGGAGTCTGCACACGCAGAGTTACTGGTTGAAAGAATCAGAGGGATGACCGCAGAAAAGGCTTTTGTGTTATAAACAAAAATGGGAAAAAGAAAGAAGAGAAGAGGGAGAAAAGGGGTGGAAGGAGAAGACCATCGCGAAAGGAGGAAGAGTAATACGACTATATAGGCATCGGTGCAAGAACGAACCCTCCGAAGTTAGCGGGGGAAAAAAAAGGTTCCCGCGGAAGATGTAGCACCAGAACAGGGGATGCCTATCATAGGTGAGCCCTTAAAAAGATCTTCTCCGGCTCAGGAAAAAAACCGAGCAGCGGACGTAAAGTAATAAAAAGACGCCAAACGCATGTTGAGGGGGGAGGAAGCGGTTCCTTACAGGAAAAGGGCAAAACATCGTTGAGATCGAGCAAATAAAAATAAGGGCCGATATACGTTCGCCGGATCGATTCCCTTACCCGGTGGGGGTGGAAACCTTCATCAGGAAAAAGGGGACTGCTACATGAAGGACAGTACAGGACATTGCACAAACCGTCATCAAATCATTGTCGCGTGCCTAAAAAGTGTCACCGAGGACGATCCTCAAACTCGGGATGTCTGGGTACAACTAACAGGATGACCTTCTTAGGGCACCGTAGTAATGAGCACTGGTGTGTAAAAAGGCCGGTATGGGCAAAGATGGGCCGATTGTAAGTAAGCCTCAAACCCCAGAAAGCAACAAGGGTTTGTTTCTCATGCGGTACTTCGGCTTGAGAAAAGGGGGGACCGTCGTTGACACAAAAAGTTTCGGCCCGGGGTTGGCTGACGACCAGTTGACCGTCTCCAAGGGGTGAACTGTTCGGGGAGGGAGAGTTTCTGGAAGTGGGCAGGGGGACCTGGACCCGAAACTGGTAGACGGTCCAATGCGAGGCAGGGAGAGCGAACTACATCAGCCCGAACGCTGGTCAGGCGCCGGACCGGCTTGGAGGAGGCGGAGATTCATCATGGGGGGCGAGAGCCGGAAACACCATCCAGTGCCTCGTCAAGGATTTCAAGCAATGCGGAGGCTGCCGTGAGAAAAATTTCGGGGGAAAAACTGTCGACGGAGTCAAAAAAAACTACGAGGGTCAATTATTGACCAAACACTAGAAGGAAAAGCTGGGACGATTTGTGTGGAGGTTCGATTCTTGAGTTGGTGCGGGGGGGGGGGCGGAGAGTTCCGGTGGCGCGTTGCCTGTTAGGCGAAGAAGGCCTCAACTGAGGCACTGGAGCGTGAGAGAAAAAAAAAGCAACCTTGGCAATGGGTGAACCCATCTACAGGTGAATGGAGAGCCCTTGTCAACCTGCCGTCTTGAATATAAAAAAAGGCGACGAGAGTTGAAAAGACTTGGCCCTCGGAAAGCGGAGTGACGGGTGTCCACGACGCCAAAAAGAAAATGGGGGAGCAGGAAAAGAGGACTCCTTGTATCGACTTGGACGCACGCGTACGACGTCTAAAAGTGCTGCTGGAGGCGCGAAACTGCGGGGGCAAAAAAGGGGGGGAGCTTTTGGCGCCGAAAACGCGGTACCGAAATGACGTGTACTATGGGTCTCTCAAGGAGGGGAGAAGGACATAAAGCTGCGACATTGAAACCTCGATGTCACAAAGGTTGCGTGCGAACAGGAATAGGCCAGGGGCAGCGAAAAAGGGGGGAAATTAAGTAAAGGGCAATCTGAGTCGAGCAGGAAAGGAGGAAAAAAAAATGACCGAGCGGAACCGGTGCCGGAGCGGGAAAACCCGGGAGGGGTGGTCAAAAAGACTTGGGGACCGGGATCAAAAATGCGGTTTGAGACTTCTTCCCAGAACCACTGAAATTTCCTCCTTTTCGGAGGACAAGGAAAACGGCGGAACCGGGAAGAGCTGGCAATGCCAAAAGCTGTGAGCGCGACCCAGGCCGATCTGGGGAAAAAGGCCCGCATGAGTCGGGGCAGCCACTCCCTAAGAATCGCCCGCGTTGTCCCGCCACGTGAGTGACCAAAATGCGCAGGCTCGGGCACGGTAGAGACGCCCAAAACGAGTTGCGATTCGTCAAGCCTGCCGACTGCGAGGGGGGCATCCCTAACAGGGGAGTTAAGTTTCGAAGAGGGAGGGTGAGGAAAAGTGGTCGTGGATCAGGACCAAGAACAGGGCTTATAAGGACCGACAGAGGAAAAGGAGCCCTCCTCTCGATTGGGAAGACGGAACCGAGAGGAATCTCAGAAAAAAAAAGGAGGGTAAAATGAAGAGATACGAAGAGCCCTAAAAAAAGAAAAGCAAGAAGGACAGTGTTTGGGAAGGTCAGTGGAGGAAATTTCGACCATCGAAGTCCGTTGGGCACGAGTACCACCTACGCACCGGGGACGAAAGGAAGGGGAAAAGTAAATCCGAACCCTTTGTCGGGGGGGAAATGCCTCCCTTAGGAAGAACCGAACCGGAGTGCCTCCGGCCGTAAGAAAGCACGTCGACCTCTTGCCCTAGCCAGCGATAAAAAGGAACAGGTCCAAAGTCACGTGGGGTGAAACGAAGGGCGTCTATACGGGAGACAAATGCCGAAGGGTCATTCAAGGGTCCAGGACCAGATCCGGAAGGAAATCGGCACAAAGCTTCTGAAGGGGAGGACGGGTTCAGATTTGGTCGCAACAGCGAAAAAGTCGGAGCGCCTTTTTTGGAGCCTGAAAACTTCAAAAAAGAAGGGGTTGTGTCCGAAACCCAAAGGGGGAACAAACTCAAAAAGAAGTGATCTGCGTCACAGGTACGACGCCATCACGGAAGGGAAAAGGGAAAATGCGATCAAGAAAGAAAAAAAGGGAAACGGGCAGCCGACGTCAGGGGCAATCGAGTTACGACAGATGACTTTTAAGCAAGGGCCTTGGGACCTACTAACTACGCTCGACGGCACATCTTGAGTATCTAGAGACGGAGCGACTCAGAGGGGAGAAAACGGCAAAAGAGGAACGAATAAGGACAACACCTCCACCAACTGTTGAAAAAGATTACGTCGGGGCCTTAGAAGCCCCAGCGAAATGAATGGAGTGCGGAAAAATCTAAAAATTCTCCAAGAACCCTGCCTCTCCATCTAGGCTTCCAGTGAGAAAAGCCGGGGGTGAGGACAGTACAGGAAGGGGTCAAACTCGCATCCTGTCTAGATCGGGCATAGTGACCTCATTCCGCCGGACAATCTCTTCCAGTTCCTCAGGGAGGACTAAGACAAAAGGGCAAGTGAACTCCTAAAGAGCAACAAACTGAACCAGTCCGATGAACTAGGAAAAAACGAAAAACTCAGGGCCGCAAAACGCACAACCGCAAGAGAAGTGAACGTAAAGAGTGAAGGAGAACGGTTCAAGGTCTTGGGGTAAAGGTTTTTGGGAACGACTAAACCAGCGAGGAGTGAAAACAAAATGGAAACCGGGAATCATGAAGCGTTGAGAGAATCGGCAGATCGCATGCATGAAACGCGGTCATAACGGCACGCCAGAACTTTATGGGTTGGTTTGCCGAAGATCTATGACCAATGTACACCCAGGAAAGAAAAACGAATGAGCTTCAATAAAAACCTCCCTCTAAAGGCCTTGATGGATGTCACCCTTCGACACTGCATAAACACATTGGAAAGGCATCCAGTCATAAAAGTAAACGGCCAACCAACACCAAAGGGGAAAGCGCGGAAAGAAACAGACACCTCGGGAGAAGGAAGGGTCTTCAAAGAAAAGGGTTTACCGAACCTGTGAACCAACGTAAAGGGTATATCGTAACTAAACTTAGGAGCTAAAGGGGGGTCAAAGGGCACGCGACCAGGAACAGGTGGGGAACATCGAAGAAAAAAGGACGGGTCCGAGGGACGGACGCCAAACGGGGCTATCAAGCGGTGTCGGGGTCAGAATATGCGTCGGAAAACTACGGAATGGCGGGAACGGAACGGGGGAAGATGGGGGAGAAGACTCTTTGGTTCACAGCAAAGTTACAGAGGCGCGGGATCGGAAGGGAACAGGAGAGGCTGGCCAACCGGGGGACATGGAAAAACCGCGGCGAAAGGAACTGCCAGGACTTGAGGGTGGGGGGGGAGCGAAAAAGAAAAAAGATTTTTAGAGATTAGGGAAAAAGGTTGTAACTCCGATGACCTGCCTGAACTCCACGGGGACGGGAGCGGCGGAACGACGAGGAAGAGGACTTCCTCCGGAGCAGGAGAAGGCCTGAGTTGTAAGAAGGAACTCACCTTGAGACCGACCTCAGGCCTCCCGCCAGTGGGGCAAAGTCACGACAACATGAAGAAAGAAGGGGAGGTCGTACCATTCACAGTTATTTGTTTCTTGCGGGAAATCAGGACAGAGACCAGTCTGGAGTAGGAGCGCATGCGGAATCGCGCTGGGGGGGATGCAGAGACTCCAGCACGGGGGCAGATATGTAGTGGCGCAAAACGCGGAGAAAAAGCGAAACTCGGACGGTGAAAAGTACTATGGGGTAAATCTCAACCAAGTTCTATCAGAAAGAGGAGGAAAGGAGATAGATTTTACGGGAAAGGATAAATTGCACAGGGAAGACGTGGGACAGGACAATCAGAGCGGCTGGCGCACTACCTCGAGGGCCAAACGAATGCGGTATACCGGAGAGGAACGGCAACTCTGGAAGGCATAAAAGAACACTAGATAGGGAGAGTGGTGAGAGCAAAGACCGTAAAATCCAAGGTGATGGACACGAAAAAAAACGATTCTACAAGCGGAGGTGCGCAGGGGGGGCCAGAAGGGAGTCCAGGGAAGTCGAACGTGCGGGAGGCCCTACAAAAAGCTACGCCTTCGAGGTAGCAAATAGGCAGGCGTGAAACCCGTACTCTCAGACGACTGGGAAAAAGCAAAGTTCACTGAAAAGCTTCAAAAAAGGAACTGGAACAGATAGGGTGAAAGATCTCAGCAATCTCAGCAAGTCCAGGGAGGAGCCTTTGAACCTCTGATTGGACCGGTGGGGGCAAAGAGAACGTCGTGAAGCCGGTACAAAGGGCCGAGACTAGCAAAAAGGAACCAACGGAAGTTTCACCAAGAATGCACACAAATACAGACGTGCGAAGGTGAAAGAAGAAGGGTCGGCTAAAAAGATGGGGACAAAGCACTAAAAAAAGAAATTGACTTAAAGCCCTGCTCAAAGTCGTCAATGTATGCTCCCGAGACCTGTTCCTGGATTCCTGTGACCATGAGAAGTTTCGACGGACTGTAAAAGCTCGAATGGCAGTCTGGTACAAAAGGTTCGCAACAGGGGAAACCCAGTGAGGGGAACAAAAATCGCCGACGTGCTGGTATGAGACGGAAAGACACCTGGTTTGGAAGCGTGGAGTGGACAGCTGAAAAGCAGGAAAGTAGCACATGGTCGGAAGGGGACTGCGAAGGTCTCAACTACTCAAGGCCCGGGCCTACGATTTCTTGCGAAGGGCCGCGGGATCTTAGCTAAGAAACGTTCAGACAGAGAGATCTCCTTCACCAAAAGTAGCACTAGAGTGTGGGATACAGAACTCGTGGCAAGAGTCTTATAGATGCAGGTCTAAATTACGGCAAGGTCGGGTCTCGGTTGGATTGTACACAAATAAGAATGTGGGGAACAAAAGGAGAACGATGGAACGAGTTGAAGGAATGACTAGGCAGGGTTTGGCGAAGTCGGGCAGTTCGATGTGGTCCTTCTATTGCGTTGCGTAAAAGGAGCGTACATGTGGCCGACTCAAGGGGAAGGGCGAGGAGGGAAGTTACTAAAGCACGGGGTTCCAAAGCAGCGACGAGTAACTAGAGTCGTACGTAAAAAAGGCATGCCAGAGAAGCAGAAGATTCCGGCACTCGATGAAAGGATTAACAGAAGATGGTGGAACCTTTATCAAAGGGAACCGAACAAAGGGGACTAAGAGGGGCAGGGAAAAGCGATGGGAGGCGCAACCCTGTCAAATTGTAGAGGTTCGAGTGGAGACGCGAAGAGGGGAACCACCGGGTGGGAGCTTTCTTGAAGGGAGGTCTCTTGTACCTCCTTAGTGGGACAAGGAGTCAAAAGCGAGAGGGAGAATGGCCTTCGATGAGGGGCCATAAGGTAGTAACGTCAAAAAACAGGAGGAACACTGTCTTTTAGAGAACGGGTAACTTGGAGGCACAACTGACGTCTTAAAAAGAAAGACCATTTCCCTTAAATGAGGTAACGGGAGGACGACTCTTGCTAAAGGTCGGGTGTTTGACAAAGAAAGGTGTTTTGTTCCTTATGACACCCAACGGGGGAACGACATACCAAGCAACGAGAAAAAAAAAGAAGGTTCTCGGGAAAAGGGGGGTTAGCGGTCGATTGACGACAACTGCGTAAGGGAAAGACCAACTCCCAGGGGAGTAGGGGATTCCTGCATGAAGGGATTCGTCTGAAAGGACTGAAATGGGAAACGGCGGTGTCCAGGAAACGATGAAACTGTCCAAAACACAGTCTCAATGCGAAGATTGAGCGGGTGAAAAGAAGGTGGGCGACGAGGACGAAGGCCTTCGTTCGGAAAGCCGACTGGAGTCTATGTGCATCCCTTACAAGGCTGTCGGCAGGTCGTTCGCAAGGTGCGTTTTAGAACGGACCACGAATTCTACTTTGAATGATCTGGCACTACCGACCTAGCAAAGGGTCCTTCCCTCAGAGAGGGTTGAAATCTGGACAAACAAGGGAAAGTATATCGTCAATCCCTCCACAAGCGAGGAAGGGACAGCGACGGCAGAATGCACAAAGGAACGAAGGTGGGTCAAAGGATCAAACAACAGCTAACAGACCTAGTACATCGAGGGGACAGAAAAAGGAACCGTGGCCCGTGGGTAAAGATGCCATAGAAAAAAAAATTCCGAGCCGAACTAAGGACATGTCTACGTCAGCCGGGGCACGTCTAACATCGTGATATCATTCTCATTTCTAGGATCCACAATGGGCTGTAAAAGGGGCCATCGAAAAAAGGACGATGAAGACGATGCCGTACTTAGGGAAGGGCCAGGAGATAGTTCCAGCGCCACAGCGTCAGTTGTGCCAGTCCAGAACGTGTCGGAAGAGATGGAACACCCAAGCCAAAAACCCCCCGGTACAACGTCGTCAAGACCTTTTTTTGAACCGATGGGGAAAAGATCTTGGTAACACAAGGTCAGGGGGTGTAAAGGCAAAACCCAACCGGAGGGGAACCAAACATAACTACAGGGGACGAGGTCACAAACGCGAGGAAGAGGTCAGGGACCGCCGTAATACGTACTGATAAGAATAACTTTACTCGGAGTCATGGAGGGAGGATCCAAAGTGAGGAAAATATAATGTTTCGCAAAAAAGTTGGTTACAGGAAACTACGACGGATGCCGCGACGCCAGCCGGTGACAGAGGACATCTAGAAAAGCCGAGCGACTCCCGGGACACTACAAAATAACAAAGAACTTACTCAAACAAACCAGTGGGTGAAAAACAGACGGAGGGAGGCCTTTCAAGAAAAAAGCGTACGGTCGAAGTTGGTCGTGCAGGAAGAGCGACAAAAAAAGTAGAAACTCGCCGGAGAAAACGGGCAGTCCAGGGGAACCCGTCCTGGATTAAGGGTAAAAACCCAGTAAGAAGTTCCTCTTGCATCAGGAAGATAGGCCATAGAGGGGAATAGACCGCAAAGAAGCCTTACCATCAGAGTACCAGTTCCAGTCTTCCCTGTAGGGGGAACCACAAGGGACTTTGGTTCTTCTCAACTTCAGAAAAATAACAAAGACCTAAAAAAAATCTACTCTAAAAAAAGCGAAACCAAAGCTAACCGCAAAAAGGACGAAAACTACGGCAACAGCGCAACCTAAAAGCCGTAATCCGAACCAGATCTTCCACTGGTGGACCGAGGTAACAGAAGGAAACTAGGGCCAGAAGGGAAACGGGTACTCGACTCGTGAAGAAGAAACCGAGACAAACATCTCCAGACGGGAAGAATGACTGCTAATCGACAGAGGGACGGGAGTCTCGAGAAAAAGAAACCGGTAGGCCTGGAGGGTTGTGAAGGTAAGAGAGATGAGGAACCGTCCGCCTGAAAACTCGGAAAACTATAAATCATAAAGGGAATAAAATACGGGAACGGGAAGGACTGTATGATGACCCTGGATCTGACAGCAGAATCAACGACGCCAATTACAGCCAGTTACCGGCCACAAAACTGACCCTAAAAAGTTGAAAGCTCTCAAATCTCAGAAGGCGAAGAAGTTCGTTCAGAAAGGCGACCAAGAAAACGTTGCCGACTGTGGAACACGACCTGATGTTCTTTCCAATAGGGGTCAAAAGGTAGAAAGGCACGGAAAAAAGGGGAACTTTCAGCCACCGCATCTAAGGAAAAAAGTGCGTCGGAAAGACTTACCTAAGCTCCAATGAGTGACAAGGGTTTCCTTGGGAAAAAGAAGTAAGACCATAAAAGAGGACAGACCGGGCCGAAGGGGAAAAGGGGGGAACGTCAGAAAATGTTGAGCATTACCTGTGTTGCAACTTAAGTAACTTAAGAGGGGGGGGGAGACGTTCGGAAAATGACGCATTGAAGAGCTAGTCTGGGCACGGGGGCTGTTCAAGCAATCCCTGCGAACGGATCTCGGCCACCAATGCTTAGTGTTGGGGAGATCAAAGAGCTGGTTGAACACGGAACGTCAGGTGGAGGAAACATTAACCCTTCTCAAAATAACGTGCCGGAGTCCTTAAGGGAAGGGAGACTGCTAGTGATGATAGACAGCTCCTCTCGTCCACCGGCATCCCCTACGTGTCTTCCAGAACTCCGAAAAGACAATGGGCGAGCAAGCAAGAGGGAGATAGGTGGCGTCGGCAAAAAGTGTAACTCAGTTTCGTGTAGGGGGGCCTCGGAGAAAAAATTAAAAGTAGTGGGGCAAGGCTGGAATCGATAGGGAATGGCGTGATTATAGGTGACCCAGGAGGGGGGGGGGGCCAATAGGTATTTGTGAAAGAAAACTGAGGTGCCTTCACAACAAAATATGTGGGAGGAAACGGTACGACATATGGTGGAAGCGAAACACTATAGGCGTTATCTCAACACCAACAACGTGGGGGGGGAGGGAAAGTACTATCACTGAAGGGTGGTTAGTCGGGACCGTAAATTGGAAACCAGGGAAGAGAGGGGGCAAGGACCAGCATCAGCGGATGGCAAACTACATCACCGGCCAATAAAATCGGATAAAAGTAAACAACAAAAGAAAGCGATCCCGAGAAGACTGATAGAGATAAGTCTCGGTGTCATCGGGCACAAGCCGACACCAAGGTGCACTTGCGACTCAAAAACAGAATCGACAATAAAACTCAAGGACGAACATGGGAAAGTTACTAATTCGTGATAGAAACGAGTGAGGTTACGAAACTTAAGTCTCGTAGGTCCTTCGAAAAACGTGAATCAAAGGGGGGTAGGGGAGAAAGTCAGAGCCACGACAACAGGCCATGGGGTAAGGTCACGAGGTGTCGGGAAACTGACTCGAAGAGCAGTGTAAAGCTCGGGATCTACGCCACAATCCTCAATGCCGAGAGACGTTAACTTCTGGAAAGACCGGCCAGAGAGCCGTAGCAAGGCTCAACGGTGAACGCTGAAAGAAATTAACCCCGACCGGGCATGTAATGTCAGCTACAAAAAAAAAAAACGTCGGGGGGAAAGGTCAATCCTTTCCACGGCTCCCGAAGGAGCGACGTGGTCTGGTCAGAGACGGGAAAAGACACTAAGGGATACCTTAAGTGTAGGAACTGTCGTAAGCAAGGGTTTTAGTACAAGCCAACTTGATGGGGAATTGGGACAGGGGACATGCAGTTCGCCAGGTTACCTGCTATCGCGGGGAAAGGCACGCGCAGGGGAAAAAAAAAGTCTGCACCGTTGGAAGCCAGTTGCGACGCGAGAAGGGGTGGGAGGAGGACTCTAACCGGGTGGGCGTTCCAGTGGGGGGGGATGACCGGGCGCGGCGGACCGGGTCGGCCTGGTCTCGCGTCATTGAGACTCTACACTCATCCCGGAGGGTGTGTCTTGAGAAAAAGGGAAAGAAAGGATCGTCGAGCGGGACGGTGCATCATCCGCGAGCCGGACACAAAAAATCAAAGGGCCTAAAAAACCGGTAATTAAGCGCTCGTAAATCTGGCAGGGAGCTGACGTGCAGAAAAGTGATCAAGGAGGGGAGGAGAGGGGGGTTTCTTTCGGCCTCGGAAAAAAAGGACAAACAGAGCACAACGAAGTGAAGACTTTTTCAATCTGTCCTTCTTGGGGGTGGATGGGGGGGGGGGGGGGGGGGGGGGAGGGGGGGGGGGGGGGGGGAGAGGGGGGGGGGGGGGGGGGGGGGGGGGGGGGGGGGGGGGGGGGGGGGGGGTGGGGGGGGGTGCGAAGGCTTGGTGCGTCGGTTGAAGGCGCGTGTCCTCTGGTGCATCTTGAATGGGGTGACACCTGGGGAGTTTCAAGCTCGGCGCTAGGTCCTTTCTCTGTCACAGGGGGGAAACTCCAAAGGAACAGTTTTTGCCGAAAGGGAGTAAGATGACGCTTAGATTGTCCGCCGCCGAGGTCTCAAAGATGACCGCTAATGGCGATTTAAGCTGCCCCGGCTGAAAGACCGTTAAATCTTTGGGACCCTGCAGAACTGGCCGGAGAAAAGGGGCGCTGAACTGAGTCTCCTGGGAAAGCGCTTGAAACGCCGAAAAAGTCAGAACGTAGGAGGAAGCTAGAGGGAACAAAAACCGGGTGGCGGTTTCGAAGTTAGCGCTGTACCGAAAGGGCCACGGGTAGTACTCGTTCAGAAATCAGAAAGGAGCGAGAGGAAAGTGCTACCAACGGGGGAGTTCGAACAACGTTATAGGTCGGTCCTTCTTACCGAAAGGTCGGGCAAGCGAACAGGGTCAACGTGGGAACTTCGGAAAGAAACATGGCGCGAGGAATCCCTGCTGCAGATAGAAGGTTAAGGAGATGACTGAAAGGGAGGATTGGGGGAAACAGAAAAGTGGGGGGGCAGAAAAAAACCGATCCTGTTGCCGAGAGAAAGAACCCCGCTGAAAAGGCCGACGTTTTTCGAGGGACAGGGAACGGCCCGACCCGCAGGAAGGGACATGACCAAGAAAGAGGTTTAAGCGCTTACCCTGGCCTGGAAAAGTGTCAACAAAAAAAAAAAAAAAAAATAAAAGAAAAAAAGTAAAAAAGAAAAAAGTTATTATTGATAGGAAAAACAAAAAGAAAAGTGGCAAGAGCACCCAGAAAGCCCGAAAAAAAAGGAAGGAAATAAGAGAAGTATCCTTTGGTCTCTGTGCCACAAAAAATTAAAACGATCTCTGAAACTGAGAAGACTGGACAGGCTTGGTCCAGGAACAGGGATGGCCCCATAAGGCACTGGCGCAGGTCTTGCACTAGACGAAGGGAGACAAATCAAACAGCTCAACAGTTACGGACTCTCGTACTGGTTTGTAAAAAGTGTGATTACCATCCCTTGAAACGGTCGGGGTTGGGTCACTCAGACCCCAAAAGAAAGGGAATCAAATCAACGGGTCAAAGTTTTTCAAAGGAGGGAGCTTGAACGGGGAACGTTGAGAAAGGTGCGTCGGTGCAAGGGAACAAGCTTCGAATTTACTGTCAAGAGGGCCGACCAAGCAGTCTGGGCCTTAAGCGAGGGTGGGAGGTAGGTCATCGCTCACACAGCAAAAAACTGTAAGCAAAAGGTGAGTCCCAAGAGAGGAAGGAAGGCTCTGAGGATTGGCTCGTGCAGAGATCACACTTCTAATTGAGGGGGTCCATTATCCACCTACATCATTAGAAAAAAAGTCATAGGGGGAAACCGTTGTAGTTATACACAAGCAGAAACCCCAGGGAACCGAAGAAGGAAAGGGCTTTACCTCAGTAGGAATTCGATTACTTCTACCTAAGGAAATAGCCTGAGCTCTGCCAGGCCAACGAGGGCCGGACAAACGCCGGGAACGGGACGATAAAAGGAGTAGGTGTCCTACTTATTCCTATGTACGGCCCGTCACAAACAATTCAGGGAAGGAAAAAAGCTCAGGGTTTCATGTGTAAAGGAAGGAGGAGGTCAGCGTGACGCGAACAGACTAATTGTGTCACGTTTACGCCTTCTGGGGGTGGGTGCGTCCAAACGGAGAATGTGTTTGTAATAAAAAAAATACCGTAGTAGGGATGCAAGGGAAAGAAGAGCGGCAACTAGAGATGAAAGCAGGGCCGGGCAACCTCAGCGAAAGCAGATAAGTGAAAAACCGGGGTATCGCAGAAGGAAGGGTCCTAGAACATAAAAACATTACTTGGTAGAAAGCAACGGAAAAGTAAGAACTGAGGACCAGATCATCCCGTGAATCAACTCGAATAAAGGAGAAAAAGGAACTAAAAAAGTCTAACGGTCTTACGCGACAGAACGACCGGAAATCTCAAAAAAGGTTTAACCGAAACCTTAGCGGAGAGCCATTCCAGAAACACGTAACTCGTGAAGTAAGGAGACAAGGCGCGAGCCCGCGTCGCGGAGCGGAACAGGGGGAGACAAGTCGGGGATTCACTTTCAAAATAAGACTCCAATGCCGGTGTATAGGGGAGGAACGCTCATACCATTAGCGCCGCCAGGAAGGGAAAATGAACCAGAGAGTCAGTTCACGTCGACTGAAAGTTTTCAACAAACGGCCAGGTGTCGGCGGGAAATGTAATACTCAAAAACTCAGCGAAAGAGGGGAAAACGGCCTCCAACCGGAAAGACGAAACCGACTCGACGGCAAACAGAATCCCACCAACCGCCAGAAGTCTCAGAAAAAGGATGAGCTCTTCCGGAAAAGAAGGTAGAGAACTACAGCGGTGGTCACGATAAACGCTTGCTCCGAAAGA
>Ga0179593_1506006_pt1 | contig 19638 bp, 22 predicted proteins | sample CZODoug2_1_08_16_FD_185931 | JGI IMG/M metagenome (GOLD analysis project Ga0179593, IMG submission 185931) | Vadose zone soil fungal communities from Angelo Coast Range Reserve, California, USA - CZODoug2_1_08_16fungal (PacBio error correction) | ecosystem: Environmental > Terrestrial > Soil >...
ACCCTTCCCAATTAAAAGAAGGAGGAAAGCCGCAAAACTGCAAGGCCTGCCGACTAGTGAGGGGCTGGGAAGTAGGGGGGCAAAAAGCTACGCGCTAGAAATTTTAGGTGAAAAAACCCATAGCAATCACGAAAAGGGACCCAATCTCGGTGAGGGACGGGCCAGGGCGCACAAAGAAACTCTGGCAAATTTTTCTGGGGAAAGTCAAAAAGGCACGTTAGAAGGATGTTACACGTAGGAGGGAGGCAACGGAGGGCACGGATATGCTTGCAAAAAGGAGGGGTGCGACGAAAAAAAGGAAATCAGGGAAAAAAAGCGATGTCGCCTAGCAGGTAAGGATGGTGCAGAAGGATAACTCGGAGGACCGAGGGGGGACATAAAGAGAAAGAAAAAGGCAGGAAAATGTGCGCGCGCCATTTCAAACTAAAAGGAACATCAAACCTAAATCAATCGGGGGGGCAGGATCAAAGCATGGACGGTGAAAGAAGGTGGGCGGAAGAAGGGTGGGCGCCATCGGGGTCAGGAGTAAGTCCCCAAGGCGTAAGATGGCCCCCGGTCCTGAAAAAAAAGCTGAACGCAAAAAGAAACAAACAAGGCGCACAAAGATTCGACTCACGTGGGAAAAAGACAGACCGATGGAAAGCTGATACAATCAAACAACATAGGTCTATGGGGGGCCACTTCGGAAAAAGAGCATGGCACAAACCGGTCTCGGGAGGGGGGCCAGGTCAAATCCGATGCATTTGGGAGGGAGGACAAAGAAACAGTATCAGAAAAGGGGAGATAAGACCAGGTGAGAGAGCGCACATCCACAAAATAACACCAAACAAAAGGTCTGCGAAACACCCGGCCCCCCGGCCATGGAAAGAAAAGGAGAAGGGGAGAGTTCAGAAGGGAACGGGGCCCGAAAGGGGGAATATTGCGACATGAGATCAGAAGGGGATCGTTGGAGTAACTTTTGGGTTGAGGACAGGGCGCCCGGGGCAAAAGGAAAAATCAAGTAATGAGACGCAGCGGGTAGCTCGCCGCAAGCATAAACCCATCGAACAGCACAAAAAACCAAGAGGGAGAGAAGATGAAATAGAGAAGCGGATCCAAAGTTCATAACTGGGAAGAACAGAAAAACAGGGCCCTTCCTCAAACCAAGCACGCAACTCAAGTCCGGACAAGAAGGCAAAAAAAACGGGGGAGGGGGGAATCGTAAAGACAAACCACGAACAATCATGGGTCCAATATACATTGGAAAGAAAGCAAAAATCGATCCGGTATGGCCAGACCGAAAAACACGCATATGCACAAAAAAGAGCGTCGGAAATTTTGGGTCCTAAAAAAAACGGAGAAAACATGGTCAAAAATGACAGAAAAATATGAAAGAGAGGAATTGGTACGCTGGTCAAAAGCCCCTGGGCCGAAGATGGCAAAGCAGGCAAAAAGCAAGGTCAGCTTGTGTATACAGGGCCCGAAGAAAGTGGACTGAAAAAAAGTGAAGAAGGGGAGAAATGTGTCTTCAAGGAGGAGGGACCGAGGCAAGTGAGGGACGGGAGACCAATTTGATAAATCCAAAAAGACAGACATCAACACGCCTGGGAAGCGAAAACAAAATGAAAATGCCAAACGGGTGAACAACCAGCAAAAAAACACTCAAATGAAAAAAACCCTGCGAGGAAGCAAGAGGATATGCAGGGACCCCTCGGCTCCATAATGTTATCTCCCAAATCTGTTCAGGAGAAGGGGAGAAGAACAACGGCCAAAAAAAACCGGGATCATTCATAGGCGCAGCCAGTGGGAAAAATTGTGGACTGGTTGAGGGTGTGGAGGACACGGCCAAATAAAAGTTTCCTTGGGTTCATCTGAAGACTGGTTCAAGCGGGTCAGAGAAGAAAATGTCATCTAAGGGAAAAATGTTCCAGTTGAACTGGAATAGGAACGCCTAAAAGGAGAAGGGAGGAAAACAGGAGGGTCAATTGGTGTGGGCACGATGGGTGGGAAAAGCGGACTGAGGAAAACGGTGAGAAATGGTTCAAGGGAAAGAAATCCAGTCAGGAAGTGCCCGGGGGGAGCCCACGGGACCTGACGTTGTCTCTTAATTCATCAGGTAAGGGAGGCAAAAAAACAAAAGGCGAATGAGGGTCATAAAAAAGAAAGAAAAGGGGAAAATTCTTGGAAGAGGCGAAGAATCACAAAATGCGGAGGAGAAAAGGTACGGGCGGAACCGAGAGTCCATCCAGTCAAGTGGAAAAAAGGCCTTGTCAAAGTGACAAGAAAACAAAGTCTGAAAAACTAGGCTAGACAAAAAAAAAAACCGCAGAAGGAAAGGAAGAATCGTACCAAAGGACAACAAACCGTCACGCAGTGAAGAAGAACAAGAACCAATCATTAAACCGAAGGGGGAAAGGGAAGTAGAATAAAGAAGCACTGTAGAGTCAACACGGGTGCAGAGGAAAACAAGAAGGAAACAAGGTACTACTGGACCGTTTAGCGGTTTGCCCATACCGAAAAAAAACCGATGGAAGCAAACCGAACCACTAAGTGGAGCTCGTGCGATTTCAGGGGGGACGCCGATAAGTGTGACCTCTGGGGTGGTACGAGAGGAGGGAGTGTCGTGGGGTCGTAAACTAAGAGAAAGTACTCCCCACTTCCTCAAGTCCCCGAGCGTGGAAACAAAGAGGGTGCCCCAAACGCACCAAACACAGTGTACTGTGAAGTGAAAGGAAAAGCATTCAGCAGAGAAACACTCGAAAATAGAATGGCTGTAGGCAAGAACTGAAAAAAGAGGCTCAGAGTAGGGCATGGGCATCGACGAGTATCTGGCAAGGGATGAATCGGCGGGGGCGGGGGCGGCGTAAAACACAGGGCCGGGGACCTTGGGAACAAAAAATGACACAAAATGGGAGGGCAGTTAACACAGAAACAGGACTTGCAACAGGGCCGGAAGCTTACAAGAAGGAACGTGAAAAATCAGAACATCCTATAGCAACGACCTACGTCGGGTAGTTGAGGGGAGTGGGAGGGCCAGCGGGGGTAGGGGTAGGGTGCTGGTGACCTTGTGACTGCCTGTGTAGAGTTACGAAGATAGACGGATGATTATGGTGACCCCCGACGAAGAACAAGACCAGGGGATGTTCTGTTATGAAAAATACGATAAAAAAGGTGCTGGGGTAAAGCTGGAAGGGACACTGGGGCAGGAATCAGGGGGGCCGCGGAGGAAAGATAGTGGAATTGCAAGGGTTGCGCCTGGAAGAAACGCCTTCACCTAACCGGAAATCAAAAATGGTGGGCACCCCCGCCAGGAAACAGTTTCTTTGTACTCATCGCCTAGGAAGAATTACGAAATGGAACAACTCGGCTCATAAGAACCCATCCGTAAGCGGATTACAGGTACCGCACCGCTGTTCGTCTTGCGAAGCGAGAGGACGAGGCTACCCCCGTTCCTGCACCGACTTATTCCAGCTCCGTCCTTGTCACAGAAAAGCTCGCGCTAAAGGACACCAATGTATGCACGTCCAACGAGGGACAAGCAAGTGTCTGGAAAAAGACATTTGTGAAAAACTCCGACGGATACGTAACCAAAAACGCAAGGAATAATGGGGGGGGGGACAGACATGACAGTGTGGGATCACTAAGTACCAGAACCCACCAGGTGAACCGTGGCTAACAGCGTCAAAAAGGTGCCGCGGTCACGGTGGTGAACAGCCACGAAAGGGCTCATAACACTGGGAACAGGAAAACAGAAAAAACCATAATCAGACGAAGGGAGGAGAAGGCGGAGCGCTCCCCCCATAAGTCCACGGCACGAAAGTAAAAGAAGGGAGAGGCGAGCAAAAAAGGTCTGAGGCTTTAGGGGCCTTCAAAAGACACAGAAAAAGTGACTTAGCCGGCAATGTCGCGTAAAGATACGGGAATCATTCGCCTGAGGCGCGAAAAAGCCCAACGGACCCAAGTTTCTATGACACCTGAAAACTGAAGCGCAGGCTGAAAAATGCAGAAAAAATAAAAAAGTGAAGGTCCAAAGGGGGTAGACCACCTAAGTCCAACACAAAAAAAACGGGAGAGGACGTGACATCACAATAACCACATGTACATAAAACACAAGAACAAAAAATAATAGACGTGATACATCTGACAGATAAGCAAGCCAGCCGAGATTGGCAACCGCTAAAAGCCTTATTAAAAGAAAACGAGAGGAAAAAGGCAGAGGACAAAGGAAATCTACAGACAATAAAAAGTGCCTCCCTAGCAACAGTTCCTGCACGTGAGAAGCAGCAAATTTCAAAAGCAGGGGGCCGCACGTCTAAAGACTAGAAACGACTAAAGGACACCGGAGAAATAGGAGTCGAGTTGTCCTGGTCCACTTCTTCCAAACTGAAATAATGGGACTGCGAGGACGTATTTTTTCACTGTTCTCAAAGGGGGGGGGGGGAAATCTGAAAAGTTCGGAGGTTCTTCTAAGAAACTGGCCAGCAATAGGAATTGTCGTGAAAACGACAGAAACCATTCACTGGGCTCCCGAAGAACAGCACCAAGATCAAAGACACGGAAAAAAGAAAGAGGGCGGTCTAAATGAAGAAGTCCTCGAAGATACCATCAAGAGAGGAAAGGCAAGAAAAAAGTATCGAGTCCAGGGGGGGGTGAGGCATAGTGTCCCAAAAGGCGGACCTAAAAACCCTCAAAAATCGTCGCCTATTGTTTTTTGATGCTGGCGGCGGAAGCACGAGTCGTGTAAAGACAGGGATGTATGAGCTCTCCTCCCGAAACACACCAAAAAGATAACTCAGAGAAGGAGGATCCCTCAAATCTGAAGCCTCCTCTCGGTCCTCTCTACAAAGCCAAGCTCTGGCTCTTTGGCTTGGAAGGATTTTAGTGTAAAAGAGGACTGAGTGAATCTTCACAGGAAAAAACAGGAACACTCCTACGGGGTGAAAAAGAACTTGGTCTTGCGCACAATGCCGGACTGATTCTTAAAGAGAGAAAGGTTTGGCTTCAATAGGGAAAAGGGTACAAAAATCGGCAGACACTGGGTCGCGTTTTTCACGGCATGGAACTAGAGGCGAGGCCATGGGCGCATTGCTGCTACCAAGGAAAAATAGCCAGAACGTGAAAGGCTAGGCGAAAGTCACAAATCCGAGCATCAAGCACCAATGTGTACTGTTACGTTGCCTCAGGAGACAACGCAGATGGAAGGGGGGGGCCCTGAGCAGCGGGAAGGGGGATGAGTGCTGGCGGAGGTGGGCAGGACTCAAGAACAAAATACCCAGGTGGAGGAACAGTTTTCCGGGGGGGAGCCGAATGCGGGTAGATGAGACGCGGAAAAAATCCTTATGTAGCAGTGAAGCCTCAAATGGAGTGGAGGAGCAGAGAACCGCCAAAAGAGCGGAAGGTAATCGGAGCCGATAAAAAGGTTCAGGGAGCGCAAGCAGCGAAGGTGGAAGGGGAATGCCGTGAAATGGGCACTTAACGAATAGTGACAGAACGGGAAGTACGGTGCTCTCCGCGCGCCGGCAGTCGTCGTTGTAGGTGATGGGAGAGAACTCAAGAGCAAAACAACAGGGGAAACAAGGTAGAGGTAAAGTCTCAGAAAGGGGCGCGGTACCTGGGAAGAACGGAAAGCCACAACAAGATGGGGAAGACAGGAGGGCACGGACTCTCGCGAAATGGAGCGTGGGAGAGAGCGTAATCGAACCTAAGCGTACGCCCCTGTTTTACGGTGGGGCCGGCGGACAGGGCAGAGCAAGGAGTATAACGTGCAACGCCGTCAAGGGGTTTAGAATCTGGAACCGAAACCGCGGGGTGACTTCGTGTGCTAAATGGGGACTCGAAGAAAAAGTCATGAAGGATGGACCCGGGTAGGAACCGTCGTGAAAAAAAACAATTAGGTCAAAGTACCTTGAGTTGCACCTCTTAATAAGAAGGAGAAAAAACTCTAAAAAAGCGAAAGGGCGACCAAGAAGGAGGAGGAATAATGGTTGCGGGTGAAAGAAGCGAGAGAATCAGGCCACGTTCTGCAACTCGCCGCTATAGAGTGAGAGGATGCGTCAATGTTCCTACACCAGTTCTTGCACAAAGAGGCCCAAAAAAGGCTATTCAGGGAAAAGTACGGAGTCAAACAATTGGGGACAGAAAGTGTCGGACGCGCCAAGACCGCCTGAAACTTGCAAAAGAAATTACGATTCAAGGTAGCAGCGGTTCATGGTCTCAAAGTGAAAAATAAAGCCGATGAGCGATGACCAGGAAAAAGATAATTACAGGGCAACTGCGAAAACCATAACAACCTCGAGAGCAAGGAAAAAAAGGTAAACGAAGAGGGAAGCCTCCGGCTAAGCTGCGTGAGGGAAACGGGTGCGGAGAGGTCAAACTAACGTTACAAATTGGGTTGTTTATTAAAAAAACGCAGGAAGAGATGCTGGATAAGAGACAAACCGGGGGAATTCGCAAGAGGGCCTATTTGCGCTCTCGCCGGCGGCATGGGAGAGAGGTGTAGCCGTAAAGAAAAGCAACGGGTGGGGTTGCTGTCTTGAATGGGTCTCGTGGCCGGAGGATGAATGTGGCCGGACGGGGGAACTGACCGTTAGGAAAAAAAAATCCTCATCGAAGCACACTCGGGACATGGGGGAAAGCCAAAGAGCTTGGTTCGGATAAAAAACGGGAGCAACGACAATTATCAATTTAGCTGGAAAAAACTAGGCATCATGAAAAGCCAGCGGAGTGGGCTGTCGAGGAAAAAGGGGGCGAGGAGCATTGAGGGGGGGGGGGCGTGTAAGCAGAGTTTGCGGGAATTTCACGGGGGGGGAAAGACAGATCAGGCAAGGGTGGGGGGTAGAAAAAGGGTCGGGGGTGGGGAAGAAAGTTGTGGTGAAGTCTTAGAAAAAGGCAAATGCCCGGGAACTGGGGGGAGTAAGGTCTGTGTGGGGTATTAAAATAGAACTCAAGGTAAAAGGCGGGGTCGGTGGATGAATGGGGGGAGTGGTGTGACAAACCGTTCGCAGCCACTTGACACTGCACGGTGGTCAGGGGTAGAGAGGCAATCCTGATGAAGGGCACTCAAAAAAATTTCAAGCTCAAAACATCGCAGAAAGGGGGAAAAGGAATCCGTGTTGCTCCCAAACTTTAGAAACCAGAGTGAAGGGACGAGAACTTGCGACGGAGGGTTCACGTAGGCGGGCGCGGGGAGCGCAGAGGGTGTGAAACTTTCGAGAAAACGCCAAGATATGGAAAAAAGCGTTACCTAAAAAGGAAGTAGGGCCCAACGTGGCGCTGGCCCAGCGACCCGCAAAGAAAAAGGCGAGCCCAAAAAAGGAGAGTTTTGGGGAGAGAAGCGGCGGACCACCTACTGACCAAATAAGTGTGGGGGGAAACAGGAGCGGGCATAAAACTGGAAGCCAGCAGGATGACAATGGTGGGAAAAGGCACCGGGACTGGGGTGGAGGCCGGGGGGGACTTGGGCTGACGGCGAGGAAAGCATGCGGTGCATGGATAAAGGATCAAAATTGTTTGAGAAAGGAACACCGAACCAGAACGAAAATGGCAGATGACCGGAAGAGCACCGACAAATAGGGCCTGAGCAAATGGGTATTGCGGGCCGGAAAATAAAAAATAGAAGGGGACCGGAATCCGCACCTGAATCACGGAAACAGGAAGACAAAGGTTGTGAAAAAAAACGAAAAAGACGAATTGCGCAAAGGGGGTTGACCGTGGCAAGACACTGACAAGGACGAGCGATCGTGAACGATGCTTTGGGTGGCTGAACGTCAAGCCGGACTGGATAGGATGATATACCACGAGGGTAGGGCAGGCTAGCGGGTTGTGCGAAAAAAAACCGGAAGCTCTGGACAAGGGGGTTATCATTCTTAAATCCTGCATTACTAACAGGCGTTAAAAAAGGGGGGGGTTGCAGCGGCGAAAGCAGGGCCCGGCTGCAGCTGGAATCAAAGAAGGGAAGGGGGGAGCTGGTTGCGATGTCCGAAACAAAGACGGTGAGGTGCAAATACTGCTTAGGAGGGCGGTCAGGGGGGGCGGTGGCATTGACTGGTCAGGCGCTGGGGGAAAGTTGTCAAGACTAAGAAAGCTACGTAAAAAAGGTTGTAACATGAGGCACGGCAGAATCCGACAAGAAAAGGGAAAGAAGCAAACGAGTCTGGCGGGGGATTTAGGAGGCAGGAAGATCGGCGGGGCCCGATTGAACGTTAACGGGGAGGCTTCTCAAGGCCAACGGCGCGGGAAGGGGGAAAGTGCTGGGTGCTGAATGGTTCGGAAAGGCCTTAAAACTTCAAATCGGCAATGCGACTACAATCAATGATGGGGGGGGCGACCGAACAAGCGACAAGAGCGGGAGAGATGAAAACCGTGCCGACTGAGATGGGAACGGTGGGAAAAAAACACTTAAAAGGTGGAAAACGTTCCAACTCCATTCAGGATAGTAGGGGGGAAATAAACACACTTTGTTAACAACGCGAAGCAGGGGGGCAGGGGGAATCCTGGGCGTGAAAATAGTTGAACGTAAATACATGTTAAAAGGGCCTTTCTTGAGGAGAGCCCCGCCCGAGGTGGAATTGATGGGGTGGTGAATCGGGCCGAAAAGGGGGGGGAAGCGTTTTCCTGTGGGGCTATTGTTAACAAAGACGTCCCAGAAATGTAGTTGGAGACAATAGAAAGTCGGACCAAAGGGAATGCCGACAGTGCCTCAGAAAAGGGGAAAGGGGGTAACCCCTCAAAACGGGTAGTAAAACTTAGGCAACAACCAATTAAAGAAATGATATAGGCTGCAGGCACCGTCCCCCACAAAGATGGGAAGTCGTCCTCCGGTGATCGTTGGAAAGGAACGGTTCCTACGGAATCTGATCGCGCTGAGAAAACCAAGTTGGAAGAAAAAAGAGGTGACAGGGGACGGGGAGAAAACAGAGAGAGGGAGAGGGGGGGCGATGGTAGATCTATCAAACAAATAGGGAGGTGAATATTGGCCATAAATGCCAGATAGGAACTCTTACATAGACCTAAAAGCGGCAACTAAATTGGCTGCAAGCGGCAAAATAAACTCTCTGATAATACTTGGATGAGGGATCAGAGAAAGAACGATAAAAATAAAGTCTCGGTGATGACTGGCCGCAGTCCCAGGCAAAAAAACAGACAAAAATAAACTTTACTGCAAGGGTCACACGTGAAGTAGTCAGGGGTATGCCCGGGGGGACACTATGCGGCGTGGAACTGCATGGCGGGGGATGCAATGCTAAAATTGGGAGACTTATATTGTCGCATAGCAGGTGGGGCACGGGTTAGTCCGGCACCCTACCAAAGGGCGGACGGACACATCTTTTAAAAATGGGGCTTAGCCAGATAAAAAAAAGAAAAATCAATCCAGCGTGGGAGAGGCGCCAAAGGCCGCTAACAGAAAAAAGTGGTATGGCGGGCCTAGATCCATCGCAAGTATAATCGGTCCACAATCATCCTATTAGGAAAAACCTGAGAATAAGGAACGTGGAAAAAGCCGCACGCAATTCCGAAGCTGAATCTAACACAGGCGTGGGGGGGGAACGGTGGAAAATATTCGAACACCACGAAGCGGCAAGAGGGAAAAAAAAGCGAGAGGCCTCGGTCAAGCGCCGATGCGAAAGGGGAAGTAGAACACGGAAGCAAAGTATCAGCAAACCAAATAGTAAGAGCGGGGAACATACTCATGCAGTAACGCAAGGCGGCGAGGCGCACACCTAAACCAAGCCCGTTAAAGAAGACTCGGCCCCGCCAAGTTGTGGTCCGCGGTGTGGAAGACAAGTAGGACAGGGAGAAACTTCAATAAAAAAGTAGAGGGGAAACTCACTACACAGGGGAACAATTCAAACGAAAAACCAGCGGTTTGCGAGGAACAACTATGGAATTTTCAGCAGTGGGGGCGGGATTCAGGACCGCAAGTACGGGACAAGAAGACAGTTCCTGTGACCATTGCAAGGGCTCAGGGTAGCTACTCCTGGAAGACAACAGGCCGCAAAAAGAAGCAACCCGGCCCAACGCAAAGAGACAAAAACACTAATGAATATCAGCTTTGGTCAGCAAGTGTTGCACTTAAGGCACGAGACAACAATACCAGCAAGCAGAAGACCCAAAAGAAACGACAAACACAGAAAGCACCCGTGTGAAGCCCGCACGCGGACAAAAAAAGCATACAAGAAACACACAGCGGAGGAGAAAGCTCAGATAAGACACCGATACCAGAGACATCCCGATTTAGCAAAAGCATCAATGGCACTACAGCGGAATAAATGAGATCCGGAATATTCGATTGCCGTCAGCCACAAAAGCAGCAGCACATTCGGTCCATAGCAGATACGGGGCATCGGGAAAGTTTGTCAGTAATCGCCCAGCGGCCCGAATGTCCAGATGGTGACCGCACAACAACTCCGCGCGAAAATTCGGGAGGGATGGGCACAACTAGGTCGCAGAGTGCATGAATTCTTCAGGAAATAATAACATCTGAAGTAAAAAAAAAGAAGAACCGCCGGGAAAGCCAAGTGCGGCGCAGGCCGGAACCGACGGGACGTAAAAGGTGGAGGGCATAAGCTGCAATTGGAGGGACGAAGGACTAACAGTCGAATCGCACAAGGCCCAGCGAACACTCCTGCAAAAGAAAAAAAAGACAAGCCCAGTGCTAAAAACTCTCCACAAAACTCAGAAAAAACTAGCAGAGAAAGTCGCGATGCAAGAGGCTGCTCCCCTCAAATGCCACCTCGGACAGATCAGGGGAGCGAAGCTCAAAAAAACCCAAGCCTAAAAAGGGGTCTGGAGGGCACGTGCGGGGATGGGTGGAGCATAAAGGGGAAATAAAGTGGGGAAAAGAACCTTTTTAAGGTGAACTGAGATTGTAAAAAGGTGGGTTAATACACAAGCAGATAACGAGGCACAATACAAGGAAGTGGCCGTCATGCACTGCCGTCACATGAACTACGGGAACGGGGAGAGCTCAAAGGAAAAAACACGGGCACGCAAAACAACGGATCGTACAAGTTTGGTACAGCTTAATTTGGAGCTTATCCGTCGTAACGCCATCAGAGTGCACCCGATACAACGTAACGGCCCGAAAAAGGACATACTTACAGCAGATTCAGAGTGGTGGGAAAAAAAACAATCTCAGAACAAGGCTGAGACGGAACATGAAAGGGAGCGAAAGAGCTCCCCCCACCCCTCCTTCCCCCCCAAAAACGGTGCCACCCTTGTCCCGAAGCTAAAGGTGAGGGGGGTTGACGTTGTTCATATCCCAAAGGCAAGAAAGGAGTATTAAAGACCGCTGTAGTTCGGGCACCAAAACTCCCCGCAATATGAGGAGAGAAAAGTCTCGACACAACGACAATACCTTCAATGGCCCTAGGGATCCCCAGAAGAAACAATCCCAAGAAAAAGTCCGCCCTCAGAAAAGACAGAAAATGGACACTTTATGGTAAGGATGCGAGTGGGAAAAAGAAGCCTACAATTTCGAGCAAGTCCTCCGCCGACCGGGTGAAGGGACGGAACAATCAGCCTTTGTTAAATGCAAAAAATCTTTACCGGGGGGAGGAAGACGAGGAGGGTCCGAAGGAAACAAAGACGACACAATCCAAAATCACAGGAAAAGAACACCAACCCCACAAAAGGCTTCCGTAGGACAAAAAGCCACCAGGTCTAACCATGACTACTACTGCAGATAGAAGGCGATCGCACACAAGAATTTATCCAACGAACGAGGACAACAATAAAAAACGAGGGGAAAAAAGAAAAAACCATGCCTCACAATCAAAAAATCAATGCGATCAAGGACCGGAGGCTTCCCCTATGACGCTCCCCTGGGGGCAAACTCTCATAAATACGGGTTCGAATCAGTTCGCCCAGCCGGAATTCACACTGGGGCCTGGGAAATAGCAATCTACGGCGGTGGACGGAGAGACGGAACATCGCGAAGGGAATCGCCTTAAGACGGGCCATTGGAATCCTTGGCAGGTCTTGGCGAGTTTCACCAGTGTGAAGGGGAACCGGGGGGGCTGCTCTCCGGCAATCAAAACGGGGCACCATCTAAAAGGTGTGGATCTGAACATAATACTTCTGATCCTCCCAAATCTCTAGGGCTGAGTTGAGCCTACGGTCTCGATACCTCAAAGAGGTCAGTAACCCGAACAATAGAAGACAATAAAACGAAGTCAGGGGGTCGAAGGAGCAAAAAACATGGCGATAAGTCTCTCCTTATGATTCCCGGGAGGAACCAAGCAGTGATCGTGAATGTTTTGGGTGACGACGCGTACTAAAAGGGGAGCACCGACGGAAAGGAATGTTTCTAATACAGTAAAAAGGGATTTGCCCGCCAGACCCCACCAAAGCAGCAGGTTCAACCAGCGCAAATGACAGGGGAGTTGACAAAAACGGTTCTAAGACAAAGCCCCTAACTCCACAAATGGTTCATAAATCCGCTACACAATGAGAAAGCGTATATACCGGAACACTGCCACCAGCCGCAAGGATCAAAGGTAGATACCAACTTCGTCGTGTCGGGATTAAGAAAAATGTTACCTGGTAAGGTCACCTGTCACCGACAAAACATTAGCCGCAATACGCGACAACGAGACGTTCCAGGCAGGTTGATATTGAACAAAGAATCCGGGAAAATCCCTAAAAGACACCAGCATTCGACGCGAAAGGAGAAAAGACACAACTGTAACCGATTCCAAAATTAAGCCAAAGATCAAGGGAAAAGAGGGAAAAACCAGACACAACCCTCAGTGAATGCGCAGTCAGGAAACCTTCGAGTCCTCCGAGGCAGGCAATAGGACTTCAAGCCGCACAAACTAACCCCAGTGAGAACCTACCAAAAGAACTATATGGAAAAAAAAGAAAAGCAAGAGGGAAAAGCGGGTAACTCACAGTGACAAAGAAGAAGATCGCTGGCCGCTTCACAATCTAAAGAAAATAGGGGGAAACAAACATCGGAAAGTGTACACAGGCCGTATCGAGTGGCACGGAGACGCCACGGTCCTTGGGTTCTCCCGAGAGCAATATGAGACACAAAGTCATAGTGGCGAAGCATCGGAGCCCTCTACCAAAGAAGCCCCGGGGGGGGAAGGGAGGACAGGAGGAATTACCAACACCAGGTAAAATCAACAACCAGTGAATGCCTGCCTCAGCGGTTCCCGTTACGTTTCATCACCACGGGGGACGGTTGCGGGATTCGCCCCAATGTAAGTCATAGGGGGAAGACGCGATTGACCAGGCCGAGGGTTGACAAGGCCGGTGGACACGACAAGACATCCTCCACAAGGCTCACGTAAAGACCACAGAGCAAATCATAAACGCCCCCGGCGAGGCTGGGGTAAAGGGCAGGGGACATCGTGAGTTGGGGTGAAAAAGAAGAAAAAACAGGCGAAGAGGAAAAGGGCCTGGCGGTCTGGAGAAAAACGGAAAAACAGATCACTGGGCTTCAAAACTACTAAGCACAAAAAGGACCGGCATCGCAGGTAGCTCGGGTCCAAGAACGCAGAAGACATGGAGGAGGACAGGAGGCAGGGAAAGGCGTGGAAATGGTGAAGAGCGCGACTGCCCCTCAGAATACGGAAATTTCTCTATTGCGCGCCAAACCAGAAAGGCGAAAAACAAGAAAACAGAGCAGCCGCGCTAGTACGATAACGGGGGAAAGGAATACAGAAGGAGTCTCAAAGATTTACCGAACCGCAACCAGCTACATGAAAAGACCACATTCATCGGGCAAAAAGCCTGCAAGGAAACGGACCCCGGGAACAGGATGAGGGTCCAATTAAAGCGCCTAAAAAGGAAAAAAAGAGACAGGGGGGCCGATGGGTGGCGGAGACGATGAACCGGTTGGCAGGGAAGGGCGGTTCTGAAGGGAGCATATTGCAGTGGGCGACGGACTACACTCTAGCCAATAGGGGTCAACCATGATGGCCAAGAGAGAAAAGTCATAACAGCAGCACATAGGGGGGGGGACGTGGGGCTCGAAAGGAGACATGGGGTGCGGTACAGGGGAAAGATCTAGGGGGGCGGTCTGGACACACTGGGGGGGGTCAAAAGGGAAACGTGGCAAAAATCCGTAAAAAGAAAGAAAGAAGGGGGCTGAGAGGAAAGGGCACATCAAAGGGGCGGAATGAGGATAACGGGTAACACATGGTTAATGGGACGTGATAGGGTCTCGGGCGGGCGGGGGGGACAGGGTTCAAGAGGAAAAAATGGACAAAAGGCAAAAAGCAGGGGAATCCCAAAGCGCGAGTGTAGCCAGACTCAGTCCAAGACTCCTAGCCATGTGGTGGGGTAAAATTTAGTGGACTGAGCAAGCAAAGACATACGAGAGAGGACAGAGGAAATGGGGGGAGAAGACAACTAACTGAAGAAGAAAAGGAAAACGAGGTAAATGCGGGAAAGAAGGAGGGGAAGGCGAGGTCGACTAGAACGCAAGGTCTGGAAGCGGGGCGTACAAAACAACAGGCTAGACATCGCCAAAGTAAAGTAAGGGAAGAATGTCTGGAAGGAGGGGAAAGCATAAATGGAACGAACGCGGGAACTGAAAGCACGGGGCATAAACCGTCTTGCGGGTACGTCCCGGCCCAAAAAAACTTCCGATACGGGCCCTGGCCGATGACTGAGAGCAACAAGGTAGATCTGGGACGCCAGCATACTTCGAAGTCAGGGATTGGACCTAGGCGTGGAGAGAGAATGTGAACGCAAGGACGGGGGGGTTGTGATAGGGAAAAAGACACACAACGGCGCAAACACGGGTTGACGACGGGTGGGCCGCCTCGGGCGGGGGACGTGGGTTCTACGATCATCGGGGAACAAAAAAAAAAAAGCCGGGCATGAGAGGTTAGTGCCTGGGGTCAAAAGCAAGAAGGGTACCGCTTGGCGAGCCAAGACAGCTGACTGCGCAACCCCAGGATCATGGGGTGAAAATTGCGTGACGTACGAAGACACACCTGTCTGACGGGGAGGGGACATAGCTAAGAACAAGGAAAGTGCACGACACGGGTCGTGAAGGGAAAAAAAAACAACTGAAAATGAAAAAATTCAAAAACGAGAGTTGCCAAAAGAGAAGGACGAGTTCCCGAAAAAAACATTAAGTCAAAGGGGAAAAAAGGCTCTCAACATTCACACGCGTTAGAATTGGGAAGTGACATCCGCACACGACACCGGAAAAGCAAGGCTTTCGAAACAAGAAGATACCACCGCACACTGATAAGGGGCCGCACCTAGTGTGCACAATAACGCTCAGTGAACAACTGCCGAAAATGCACCACAGCAACAAGCTTGATTGTCCAGAAAAGGAACGGGCACCCGGCCCGCAGAATGTGAAAAGTTGTGGGGAGAAACAGGCGACAAGGGCCGAGAGGAAAGCCGTGAGGCGTCGCGTCTGACGCACTACGGGAAAAGGCCATCAAAAAGATAAGATTGCCAAGCGTGTTGGTAAAATGCGAAACTCGGTGCAAATGTGGGACACGGGAAGGTTAAATGTAGGGAAAAATGCACAACAAACGTGGAAAAGGGATAGCAGAACCACATGGAGACTGAGTGGGCTGAATTGATCAGGAACTAAACTCACCTGGAGAAATCTGAATCAAGCATTGAGAAGACACGGGGACGCAAAACAGAGATGGCTGTCAGGGAAGCCACCGCAAGTTTACGGCTGAGATGTGGAGACCGATTTGCGGTGGGGTCAATGGTATCAGTGCTGCCCAGTGCAGGAGGCCGCTAGGTGCCAAAATAAGGAAGAGACTGGGGGTGAGATTCCGTAGTGAAGGGGAAATGGACTCAACAAAAATTAAAAAGGACAAGCGTGGCTTTGGGGGGCCGTGGTTTCAAAAGTGCAATTGCGGGCACCCGGCCAGCGACGGGGGCGGTGGCAAATACAGAGCCTTACAGTGGGAATCACAAAAGATATAGGAAAAAGACGCGTATGGGTGACATACGCAGAGACCAAATACGGCGGGAGACCACGGAAGTAGGGGAGGGATGCCCGGAGGAATTGGGGACAAGATGAGTCAAAGCAGCAACTTGCGAGGGGCAGGTACATGGTACAATCACGTCGCGAGCAATAAGGACAATGGAACCAGTCCAGACCAGAACAGGACAGGTGAATCGCGGACGGACCCGAACAGCGAGTAATCGGGATCAGTCAGAGAGGGGAGGTCAAAAAGAGAGCGGGGCACACGGGTGTAAAAAAACAAGAACAATTGGCGCGTGAGATGAAGGGGGCTGCAGGACAATACCTTCTCGTCAACTTGGAGCATGCACACCAGGAATCGCTGAGCGGTGGGAGGAGGGGCGAACATGAGCACTGACGGTGCGCTTGATCGACTGGAATGGCTTAAAGAAGTACGTCGTAAGGCACGGAATCAGAGGGCGTGTAGTGGTGCAAATCTGCGGCGGTCCAGAAAACAGTATCAACGAGAAGAAACCAACTTGGCAGCGCCCTTCTCGGGGAACAAGGATGGGAGAAGAAGATGACTAAAAGAGGGCAGGTGCGGGCGTGACAGCACAAAGTAAAACGTGTAAGGCGGGAATAAGAGGTGCAAAAGGAGTGGTGGGGGTAAATGCGGGGGATCCGCACAACTCCACACTGCTCGGCGGAGAACATTAGTTCCAAAGGTGCAACAATAAGTCTACGTGAAAAGAAGACGGGAGAGGGAGGCCATGATCAGCATGACAAAGTCACCCAACCATAGGGGAGACTGCTGATCAGGAACAGGAAAAAGCGTAGCGGATACAGGGGAGAGAAACCCAAACTAAATGATCTAAACGACAAACAGGGCACGGGAATAAGGACGTTAGTCACATCCGACACAGCACAGAACAGACTAGAACAAACACATGAAGGGTCAAACAAGGGGGGACGAGAAGGACCATGGAGGGGGAGGAGTATACAAACAAACGCACGAGACCCCCCGGGTAACAAACAGGAGAAAGAACGGACAGCGGGGGGGCAAGAGCAGAACCAGGCCAAAGGCCGCCGAAAAGGACTAAAACCAAGAGTAATTCAAAGGCAAAATAAAAATAAAACAAAGAAGAAAATAACCAAAAAACCACTAAAGAAGAAAACGGGAAAAACAACAAATACTTGAAGAGCATACCCTACCGGCGTAAGCTCTTATAGATAAAGATAGAAAAAGTATCTCGCGAACTACCAAAAAAAAAAAAAATTGGGGGAAAATTCACCAAAAAAAAAAGGGAAAAAAAAAATTATAGAATAATTTGGCAGAAGAGGTACAAGGCAGATACAAAAAGTAAAAACATTGAGAGGTTTAAATCCAAGAAAAAAAAAAAAGATGAATGGAAGTTTTGGGTTGGAAAAATAAGGAAAGGAAAAAACAAGATAAAATTAAAACAAAAGAAGTGGAGTTGTGTTTGGGGGTCACTTTGATAACATCCCGACTCACCCTCGGCCTCAAAGGAGGCCCTATAGATACAAAAGAGCTTGTTGCATAACAAAAAAAGCGCGCGATGGGGAGGAAAGGGGGGTTAAAAACAAATTACCCCTCGCATCAATCAAGACAGAGAAAAGAGAACTATACTAAAGACAAAACAAGGGCGAAAAAGGGATGAGACAAATAATTATCAAAAAAAGATAAAAAAAAGTAAAACAAAGACAAAATAAAAAATAAAAAAAAAAAAAATAAGACAAACAAGAAACAGAAAAAATTCCGGGGAGTGGTGCCTCCTCACGCAGGATAGCGTCTGGCGGTTTTTGGGACGAAAAAAGCGGTTCTGAAGAAAGAAGTTGGGGTGGGAAGGGAGGAGAAACACACCCAAAAAGCCTAACAGTTAGACCGGGTTTCAACCTGTGCGTTCAGGTGGACTTCGAGGAGAAAAAAAGAAGACAGCTGCTTGTTAGAAAGTGGGGGACGGGGGGGAAACCCGGGGAGTTCTGAAGAGGCCAGGTTACCGGCAGAACGTTAGGGAGGCCATCGGGGCAAGCCTAAATGGGAGTTTAACCAAAAAATTCTTATCAAGACACGCAAAAGGTGAAACTTGCGCAGAGCAGTGGGGGGTGGAGAGCGATCTAGGCAGTGCCGCTTTGCCCCAGTTAGGGGGTGGGCTCGGGATGACCTGCGGAGAAAAAGCTGATAACAAGTAGATAAATAAAAAAAAACTTTATTCCCCAAGTTTAAAAAACCCCATCGACACGAAAAACGTCTGACAGAGCATCACTAAGGCTTTGTGGATCTCTTGCCGACACCTGAGTCAAGGAAAAAAAACCTAGAGGTGGGAAAAGGGAGGGAAAATAATCTGCAATAAGTTCTGGTGCATTTATAGGGGGTGAGGTCTGAATTTGTGGACGGGTGGGGTGGGCTTTTTTCAACAAAAGAAGTAGGGTGAGGCTTGCATTGTGTGGGGGAGGACAGGGGTCGACGGAATGAACGGAACACGCAGATTCTCACCAACACGTATGGGGGCGTGCGGGAAAGCGGTATCCGGCGGACAGCTGAAGGGGCCCCTTAAAAAACTGAACACTGAAAGGACCACGTTTGACCAGCAGGGAAAAGAGAATGGGGTCGCAGTTCGAAAGGGGGGACCTAAGGGGAAAGACAACTTTCACGAAGACTTCGGGTGAACAATAAAAGGGCTTGACGGGAAAAAAAAAAAACAATATTAGAGTTTCCGAGGTGGGGCCAGGGGGGAAGACGGTTTGCAAAAGAGGGGAACTGGTGAGGTCGTGGTACCACTGGAGCAAGGATACAAAAAGGACGTTGTGCTTAGAAAAAGGATCGGGACTTGGATGAGGCGAACTGTGGGGTGGGGCGTGAGCAAGCTCCGGGGAAGGAACGCTCGGTTCCGTAATCTAGTGTCGTTGCGCGGTCACGATGCGTGGGGTAAAAAAAGGGTCCGAAAAAGCGAAAAGGAGAGGAAGAATCAAGATTGGGGACTTATTGCAAGAAGCAACAGAAAAAGTTATAGATACAACAAATAGCGGCTTGGCGGGCAGGCATTGCGTGGTGCAGCGTTTCAATGAAATTAAAGGGAAGAAGGAAACTGGACAGGGAAGAGAAAAGGGCAAGGAGTGGGGCTCGAGAAGGACATGAGTATCAGATGCAATGGGCGCTGAATTTAATTGGGGGCGACAGCAACGAGAATAGGGGAAGACCATGAAAAAGGAAGCCGCTAGACAGGGGGGGCATGCAGCTCGGTCGAAAGTGAAACCCAAGCCGAGAGGGAGGGCTGGAAGAAAAACTACGAATCTGGGGGGGAGGTGTGGACTCTGTCTAATACAGAGGGAAGCCGTCTGCTGTGGTGTAAAACCAAAAATGCCCTTTTAGTCGCGGGGGGCGAACTCTCACGCTTTTAAGGGTGGGGAGTGGGAAAAGCTGTAAGAATTGAAGGTGGGGGAGAAAGAGGGGAGGAGGTGGGGCAAGAGAAACGAACAAACTAAAATCGAGAGAAAAAGCTGCATTAAAAAAAAGCATGAAAAGTAAGGCCGAGTCACGCAGAAGAAGAATTAACATCATTGACACCGGACGAATTCAAAGAAAAAGAAAAGAAGACGGGCTGGACGGAAAGAACTAAACCGCCTGGAACGAGGGTTGAAGTTGGAGGGGGCACAGAAAAACGTTTCTACGCGAGCCTTGAAGAGGTGCCGAAGGCAGCAAAACGTGTCAGCCGGAAAACCAGGGATATCGATAGGGTAAGGGGGGT
>Ga0179593_1502382_pt1 | contig 19635 bp, 25 predicted proteins | sample CZODoug2_1_08_16_FD_185931 | JGI IMG/M metagenome (GOLD analysis project Ga0179593, IMG submission 185931) | Vadose zone soil fungal communities from Angelo Coast Range Reserve, California, USA - CZODoug2_1_08_16fungal (PacBio error correction) | ecosystem: Environmental > Terrestrial > Soil >...
ACTACCCGTAACGGGAGGATGAAGGCAAAGAGAGCGCACGGGCCCCATTTAAAGGGGTTTATGGTGAGCCCCTGCCAGAGAGGGAGGGGAATAGAAGTGAGGTTGGGTAATCCGTTTTCCTTTGAAAACGGCCCAAAAAAAAAAGGCACACAGCCGCAAACACAGGTAAAAGGAGGGTTGTTAGAACCCGAACCAAGGAAAATTTTCCCAAAAAAATCCTATTTTGAAGACGGGGAAAAAAACCACATAAGGTCGGGGGGGGGGGGACACTTTGAAAAAATAAGGGGGAGAGAAAAAAAACTGGGTGGACTCCGGAAGAGTGTGGCCCGGAAAAAATAACATGTCCTAGGAGAGAAAAAGAGAGGCCAAGAGAAAGGGAAAAAAGGGGACGAGGCGCCCGAGATCAGGGGGGGGGAAATAAAGTGCTCTCAACAAAAGCTGAAACTAAGGGGAACTAATCGGGCATACTGAACAGATGTTAGGACGGGGCCTGAAAGGGGGAGGCAACTCTTGACCTGATAATACATCATAAGAGTTGAGGAGAATGGAGGGAAGAGGACAGTTAAAAACAGGCGAGTGGAAATAACACCAGTTTTACGAAAAAAAAAAAATGGAACTGGAGGAAAAGCAATCAAAAAAGGCGGCGAGGACTGTTGACGAAGATCACTAAGAAAGTCAAATTCAGGAAGGGGGGGAACGATGAACAAACTCCTGAGGGGGAGGGGATGAGACAAACGCCAAAAAGGAAGGGGCCGATCGGGGTGGCGTATGTCGGCAAACAGAGGTATTTGTCAAAAAAGGAGGCACAAAGGACAAAGGGGGGGGACGACTACGTCTCACGAAGCTGGAAAAAAAAGACTTTGAGAAAGGCTCGGAGGTCGTATGAATCACTGGGCTGAAGGAGGGGGAAAAACAATAGCACGGGTTGTGTACAAGTGCTATTAAGGAGAGGGAGATCGGGTGGGACAGCGGAGGAAACAAAAGTGGGGGGTAGAAGAAGGGTCAACCGTCCAGACAAAATTTCTAACCAAAAAAAAGGAAGGGGAGGGGGGGGAAGCCAAAAATTGTGTTATAAGGGGCAAAAATTCGAAAGTGGGAAGCGATAAGGGCAGAGAAAAACCTCCCTTTCTTGAAAGGGGGACAAAAAAAATAGGATCCAAAGGAAAAAAGGTGATGTATGGGATCGAAGGAGTACTCTTTTCTGCCCAAGACTTCAAAAGGGGAGATGGGGGCCTAGGGGGGAAGCTGGGGTCACGCTATACGAAGTCTGGAGGGGTAGGGGTGGGGGGAGTGTCGGGCTAAGAAAGCGGGATAAAGGGGAACAATGGTATCAAAGAAGGGGAAAAAACGAAAAGGGGAAAGGGAAAAACGGTAGGAACTACCATCCCTTCCCAAAAGACATGAAAAGTCTTTAAGCAGGGGAGATCAAAGGGGACTGATGAAACAATAGGCGGGGGAAAACTGTGGGGAAAAGAGATCCGAAGGTGGGCAATAATGCAAGGACAAAAAGTGGGTGTGTGGGTCGTCCGGGGTGCGGTTCCATGAAGACCTCCAATCAACCATTTCGGTAGACAAAGGCACTGACTGGAGGGTCCACGTGTTTGCCGGGTACTATGAAGACGAGAGGGTGGGTAAACCGGGTCCAACCTCAGCAAAAAAATAAAAAAAGGGCGCCTACACTGTAATCGTTTGGGGCCACCAGGGGGGGGGGGGAAAAACGGCCCGTTCGGAGTGGTTTGGTGGGCTTGAGGGTTGAAACATATGGAAATAAAGAAAGATCGCCTGCGCAACGGTGAGGCGGGGACGCACTGAAAGGGACACCTCTCGTGGTCTGGGGGGTGGTCCGTTGAAAACGCAAACAAAAATAAGAGAGTCTCCAAGGGATCTAACACAATTAACCCCGCTGTGAGGGGAAGTAAAAGAAAAGGTGTAAAAAATCATCAAAACGTCGGAGCAAAGGAAAAAATTAGGGATGGGGGCTTGCCGCCGGTGGAAATCAAACAAAGGAGTATTACTTAAACGAGGGGAACGAGTAAATCCAGAAAGCCGTCAATACGGGGAGTACAAAGTGGGGTGGTGGCGAACTGGCGCGACAAAGTCAGCCTGGACGTGACCCGTTGAACAAAAAAAAAACAGGTTACACCGGGGGGACAGAGAAAAACGCCAAGAGAGAGGACACTTATGCGGGCGGAAGGGTCCAGGGCAAAAGGGGCGAAGGAGGGAAACGGGTTTGGGATTCACAATTTGAACGTCAGAGGAAGGATAGAAAAACCCGGCGGGTTTGAGGCAGGGAACGCGAAGGGGATGGGCAGGAAAAGCAGAGTCAGGGGGGTCATAAATCACATGAGGAAAGGTATAACGACAGGGGAACATGGTGTAAGAAAGGACAACAGGGAGGGTCAAAATACTATAGAGAAAGGTCCGAATTGGAATAGAAAAAGTCACCAGGGGGGAGGGCAAATGACAAAGACATTAAAAAGAAAGCCCTAAACAAAAAACTTAGTATAGAGAAGAAGGATAAGTAAAGGGAATGAAAGGTCGGTTCGAATACATTTTCGGTGGGCCCAACCACGAGAAAAAGGGAAGGGTTGGAAAGCAAGGAGGGAAAAAAAGCGGGTGGGCCAACGGAAAAAGGGGACGAATTTTTCAAAAAAGGGGGGGTGTGGGGGAGTGAACAAAAGAGATGGTAGCAAGACAAGAAACATCCAGGAGGGGTAAGCAAAAAAGGACCGTTAAGAAGTTACTGGGTAAAAAATCGAAAAAAAGGGGGGGGGGGAAAGGATGTGGACACTCAAACAACTCCTCGGATCGGAACGGAAGGGACGGGAGGTTCCGGCCCAAAAAGGTGGGTTCCCCTGGTGGAAGGAAAGGGCAACCCTAGGTGGTCGGGCAGGTCAAAAAAACCGCGCCCAAACCAAAGGTTGAAGCAAAACGTGCAGAAACAAGAAAAAAAAAAGCAAAGCAAGGGGGGCAGAGCAGACCGCCAGGAGAAAAAAAAAAAACCAGGAATTGGAAAGGGTGGTTGGAAGGGTGAAGGACAGAACGGGTGGGAATATCCTAAGGGGGGGGGAACGAAGGGGGGGGGACGAAAGAAGGACACGGGAAAAAATCCTTGACCATAAAAGGGGGCACCAGGACGACGGCGCCAAAACTGCGAGCAGGGGGGGGAAATCGCTCTCCAAAACCAAAAAGCAACCGGGTGTTGGTACCCGGGGGTGAACACAAAGAACAGGACCGGGTGGGGGGGGAGCAGGGAAGTGTCCGCCTCAGAGGGGGGGGGACCGGCACCGGCAAATAGCGAAAAGAACCCGGCAACAACAAGACAAGAATCCATAGCTTCTTTCTGGAAAACTGGGGGAGGGGGGCCGGCGACCGAGAAAAAATGATGTCCTAAGGGCAAAAACAGGCGGAAGGTAACGAAGGCAATCACAGAACAAGACTTTAGGGGTTTTGCAGAAAAAGTGGAGAAGGGCGGCATAAAGGGCGAGGCCCTGATCCTTAGAGGGAGGGGGGAAGGGCAAGCGAACTAACTGATCGAAAGTAATAGATGTGGAAGAATGAATAAGGGGGAAGGTCACAGCAAGCCCCAGGGAGGGAGCTTTATAGGAAACCGAACAAGGAAAGATTCTAAGGCATTATGCAGTGCATCTAACAAAAAGATGCCTTCTGTACTTACTACGAGGCAGTAAAAGGAAGCACGAACCGGAAAGGCAAGAAGAAAAAAATGAGGGAAATTCCTTAACTTCCGGAAGACGACCAAGGCTAGCCAAAGAATGCAGAGACGTAAGACAGAGGAACAAAAAAAAGCGGCTCCCTCACCAGGTCTGAGGGGGATGTTAGATAAGGCAAACGAAAAATGATGGGGGCAAAAGGAAAAAAGGGGGTCGGAAAAATTGCAAAACAACAAGGGGACGAGCAAAGTCCCTAACTAAGCCTCGGCGGACAAGGGTACAAAAAACAAGTTCGAGAAGGAGCAAAAAGTAAGTGGAAAAGCAAAAACATCAGGGACTGGGCGGAAAAAAACGACCGTACCAAGAGGGGGAAGCGAGGTCACCATTGAACTAGAAAAAGGAAAAGGGAAAGGAGAAGATGCTAAAGAGGAAGCAAAACATGTGGGGAGGGGGGAACTACGAGGGGAGGGCCTGAAAGGGGGACTACGCCGGTGCATGGGAACATGCTTCACCGTAACAACAAAGGAAAAGTGGGGAATCAAAAAAAGAAAAAAAGGGAGAAAGGGTCCAAGCGAACCCGGGGGGGTCAAAACGGAAGTCATCCCGGTTTCCACTGTCCGCGCAAAAAAAGGAATGACTCGAAAGTCCTCTGAAAAAAAAGCGGGGAAAGGAAGGAGACTCCGAAAAGTCAAACCAGGGTAAAAAAGACAAATATTTTACAAAATAAGGGGGCAAAAAAAGGAAGCTGGGGAGAGGACCAGGAAAAGTCACCACACAAAGACGAACGTTGGGGGCTCCCATAGGGAGGGATGCAAAGGGCGAGACAGAAGAATCTATATTAAGGCGGACGGCAGAGACCGAGGGGAAAAGTCGGTCGGGACGGGGTCCCCCACCAGGGGGATCGGGACCCCTTTTCATCAGAGGGAACACTAAAACGCTGGGGACAAAGAAACAGAAGGGTCGAAGGGGGACCTGTGGTCTACCATCCTCAAAGACCGAAGAGGGGACGAGGCAGGCTTGCCGGGTAAAGAACAACCCCCCCCCAAGCGTCGAAAAAGGAAAAAAGCACGGAAAGGGGGACGGCCAAGGGGGCCACGGGGTCCCCATTTCCGACACGAGAGAGGAAGAGGAGACCGAGCTCAAAAGAGGGAGAAGAGGAGCCAGATCAAAAAAACAAAAACAAAAAAAAAGGGGATGGGGGAAAAGAAAGAAGAGGACAAAGGAGCTAGAATGACTTCCTTCTGGCAATCCGGAGAGGGAAAACAGGGTGAACAGGGGCATGGGAGTTCAGAATTACCCTGAGAAAGGGGTGTAGGTAAGGCAGGAAGGCAAGGTGGAGACAAAAGGTGGCAGGAACCCTGGACCAAAGACGGGCAGGAAAGAAGTCGGGAAGGAGGTGTGAGGGAATGGACCAACGGTACTGTAACCTCAGGACAGGTGTTCCTGGTGCGGAAACCCAACGCCCTTGCGTAAAGCCGGGTAAGGGAAAGGAAAACGGGGGGAGAAGGAACTGGGTGGGGAAGGACTGACCGCGGTTAAAAAATAAGGGAAGCCAAGGAAGGAAGATAAAAGACGGGAAATGGAGCGACTCCAGGGAAGAGGGAGAAAAACCCGCCATCGGGGGGTGGGGGGGGGAAATAGAAAAAAAAAACGTCTCGGAAAGCTTGGAGAATCTGGCAAGGGCATCAGATTCAAAAGAGAAACCGTCTGGAAAAAAGAACGAATCAAAAATTGGAGGGACAGCCAGAAAAGCCTGGGCAGCCTTCTCCAAAGTGATCTCCCAGAAGCCCGATTGGAAGTTGAAAAAACGGGGACTTAGTTCAAACACAAAAAAGGTGGTAAACTGGCAAGAGAACCGGTGTAGTTGAGGGAAACATAAGCCAAAAAAAAGAACAGGCGGGGGTGAGTCTGTGGTTAAAAAGTGGGAAGTGACATCGACAGGTAAGCAAGTGACCCGTCGGGGACGTGAGGACCAAGCCAACAAGACTGAAAAAAAAAAGAGGGGGAAATCAATGTTCTGCCACCCTCTTTTGGCAAAAGGGTGGGGGGGGGGCCGAGCATTTTCTACTGAGATCACTCAAGAGGCATAGGGGTCACCCGAAAAGGGAACGGAGTTGGGGGAACTGCGTGCTTTATTGGCAAAAAACTTTAGGTCCGATCCCTTGGGTGGGCAGTGGGAGAGGAAAAGGGAGGGGCGAAAGCGGGTGGAAAGCATCTACAACAAAAGGGTTTGGAGCAGCAAAGGGGAGAACGGAAAATATGGCGAACATCAGGGCGGAAGAGAGAACAGATTAAGCTTAGGGTGGGATGCGCAGGGGGGGGGGTGCAGACGGACGGCGAAAACCAAGCGGAAGGGCATAGGGGTGGACTCTAAAACAAGGTTCGGGTATCAGGGGGGGGGGAAAGGCGCACCTAGAGATCGGCGTGCCGCCTGACGGAAAAATCACTAACTACCTGGCTGGGGACACCAGTGACAGGAAAGATCGCCAGGGGACTCAGGGGAAATACGGGGGGGATTCCGATGAACAGCTACGTCGCGGTGAGAAAAAGCCAAACAGGAACGGCCCGAAAAGGAAGTGGGTATGGTCAGCACTTTTCAGAATCTGAAACGTTTGTGAGGAAGGGAAAAACGAAGGGGTCCCGCGAAAAGGGAATAGACGGTAGAAGGAGTTCCGCCTAATGGGCAAACAGGGCACAAGCGGCCAGTTTACCTGGGTTAGGGGAAGCTCATCCGAAGGGTGGCAGATGAGAAATTTGTACCTGGGGGGGGCCGAACCCGTGCCAAACGACCCAGGGAGAGAAGAGGGGGGACTAAACGGGGGGAGGTCAAGGGGGCGGGGGGGGTGTCCCCACTGGAGATTAACGGACGCGGAGCCGGAACATCAAGAAGGCCCCCAGAAGAAAAAGAACCGGGTGAATACTTGGGCCACCAGGATCAACCCAAGGAGGAAGTGGGGGGGGTCTGGCGATGACCAGAATGGAAAGGGTCACCCGGACCAGAGCGGGTAAAGCCGGCCAGAAACCGGGAGGGGGGAGAAACCCTATGTTCGGGGAATGCAAGGGAGCGCAAAAACCTGCTGAAGAAAACGGGATCTAACCCTTCCCACGGAAAGGGGAAAAAGTCGCCCCCAAAAAATTGTTAAAAAGAAGCACAATGGAAACACTCAAAGGGTTAACGTGGGGAGGAACCCTGGGAGCCTCGGGAATGGGGAAAAGGTTTTTCAGGCACTTTGGTTTTGTACAAAAATTTTAAGTGTTTACCAAACCAAAACCCCATTCCCCACTGAAATGAAGGGGGACTTCCAAAAAAAAACAGGGAGGAAACCCCGGGGGGGACAAAAAAAAGTTCTTAAAAAAAAAAGTATCCAGAGTGGACCAAAACCCAACCATCCCCAAAAAAACCCCCACACCCCCCAAAGGAACCTTTGTTTTTTTGTTTTAACAACTTGGACCAAACGGGGGGGGGTTGGTTTCCCAGCCCAAAGAGGGTAGAACCAAAAGGACCAAGAAAATACTCGGGAAGAAACGGCTATTTATCCCCTTGCACAGAACGAGCGTCACGGGGGGAAAATTGGACATCAGACCCCCTGTTTAGAAAAAAGAGGCTGAGTCGCAATAGGAAAAATCTAAAAATCAAAAACAACAGGAAATTTCGTAACTAGGGGAAAAAAAGAGGGGGGGGGGGGGGGGGGGGGGAGAAATCCTACACCGGGTTGAGTCAAAAACGTAGACGCACGTCGAAAGGAGTTAAGAAAACAGGGGAGAATTGAAAATTGGCCAGACCCAACCTTCAGGAGACAAGGAAACGAGACAAAAAAAAAACGGAGGATTAAGGGAAAAATGTATCCTTGGAGGGTTGGGGGGAAAAAAGAAACGTCCGAAAAAGTTCAAACTGAACAGTGGGAACTAGATGGTACCGCCATGCATCAAAAAAATTACAGTGGGACCACGTCGTTACTAGTTCCATGGGGGGGGGAGGGGGGACGTAGCGAAACAGAAAAACGATGTTGACCCGGACAACCTCAGGGGAGGATAATTTCGAGAATTCAAAAAGCGAAAAGGGAAAAAAGAGGCCGGGGTGCCCCCCCCCCAAATCCCCCCAAAGAAAAAACCGACAAACCTATTTCCGGAAGACCCCCAGGTGGCGGAGGAGGGGAGGTGTTCGAAAATTGCCAACAGGGCCAAATGTGGGGAAAAGGGCATCAACTTTCGACCGGAGAACCAGCACCAAGGGGGTGGGAAGGCAGGCAAGGACTAGTGGCAACGAATAAAACCGCCACTTGGCAGAGCAGGAGAAGCCGAAAAATTGGGCCGGGGCTGAGTGAAAATGGGTTGGGGTGTGGGAAAGAAATGTGAACAGCCAAGGGGAATTTAAGATTTCCTCAGGAGTGGGGGGGGGGGGGAAGACTTGGAAGAAAAGAAGGAAAAACCGTCACCAAATCGCCGGGGGGGGGATTTCAAACAAACGTCGCGCAAAAGTCACCTTAGCTGGGAACATAAAGGAAATCGCAACCAACAGCCGAAGGGGTGGAAATGTGAACAAACACCACTCTTACAAGCAAAGCAGGTGGGGCAAAAAACAAAGTTCACGGGGCAGGGAGAAAACGCGCTTAAATTACGTCATATACCACCCAACACCCAAAATCACGGAAAAAACGTCCGAGGGGGGAGGGAAGACAAAATGGTACACGGGAGGGGTCTCGAACACAGAAAAAAAAAAAAAACGGGGTGTCCAGAAGTCCACGGCGGAAATTCGTCGAAACCGACCAGGAAAGAAACGACGAAAAAGGGGCCGGGGGGAAAGGATCAAAGACAGGACCATAAAGAATCCCTTGGGGAGCCAAAAATGACAGGCCGAAACCTGCCCTGAAGTATAACGATGAAATTGCCATGTCACAGGATTGGGGGCAAAAGTCAGCCCCGTCCGGGTCAAGGGGAAGTTCGAAAAAAACCGAACAATTCAAACCCGTCCCCTCTGAGGGAAGAACAATAAAAACTCACATCAAAAGTCCCAACGGGCCAAAGGTCAGAACAGTTCTTCCCAGCCCCCCCCCACCAAAAGGGAAATCAGTAGAGTCACCGAAAACCTGAAAAAAAAAGAAAAAAGTTCCTACTTAGGGGAAAAAAAAGAGAACAGGCACAGGAAAAAAGCATGAACAAAAAGAATGATAAAGACGACCAGCACAACCGGGGTTTCATGAACATTCGGGGCGACCGGAAAAGGGTACATCGGAAGGGGCCCCGGAAACAATGACTGGAAAAAATGAAAAGAAACGCAGCAAAAAGGATCAAACGGGGTCGATCTTTGGGGGTCAAAGATCTCCGAATCAGGTGAAAAAAAGGAAAAACCCAATTGAACAAGGGGCGAGAGAACCAAAGGGACAAAGAAGGGACGCAGGAAAAAAAGATATTTCCTGAGGGTTAAAAACCTATAAGGTCAAAAGTGGCGCCCACAAAAAACTGCGGACTCCGAATAAAAAGAGAGGAAAAAGGAAAAAAAGAGACGTCAGCGTGTGGAGGGTCGGAAAGGGGCTTTCGACTTTGACGGACGATTAGGTTCTGTCATACGACCAAGAACCACCCTTTTGAGTAGAAGAAAGACGGGGGAGCAGAAACACGGGTGGGGTCCGAAAATAGCTGTGAATTGGGGCCGCTGAGTAAGTGCTAGAAACGAAGCAGCGGAAGCACCAGGGTGAGGAGGGGGGGGAAGCAAAGAGGGGAAACCCTAGCCAAGTAAGAGTTGCAAAAAAACAGAATTGAGTTCAGTGAACATGGATCACCTGTCTGCGACAGGATCATGACCCAAAACCTCGAAAAAGGGGGGGCGCCCTGTGGAGGTAATTCGACTCAAATAAGAGAAAAGACTTACCCTCTTCTGGACGGCACGAGGGGAAAAAAAAGTGGTGCAATGCCTCTCCCACACAAAAAAAAAAAGAAGAAAAAAAAAAAAAGGGTGAGCTAGGGGACCCCGCGACAGGAAAAAAGCGGGGGGAAGCCCCACTAGGGGAACCATCAGGCTAGGAAAAAACACGAAAGTTTACCGGTGCAACCCCACCTCCCGAAATTGAGAGGGGCGCAGCGGTGAAGGGACACAGTAACGAAACCATCAAAATTCGAACCTACCTCCGGACACAGGGCATGCTAAACATGCCACCCGGGTTTCCATGTGGTGCCACAAACCGCCGAGCCTCGCCGAACGGGAAACCACTCCGCAAGTTTCACAGGAGGAAGAGAGCGAAACAACAACAAACAGAGGGAGGAGGGAAAAAGAAATAGAGAAGTAAATCTCTAACCTTGAGAGTGGAATGACGGGCGAGCTCTCTGACCTGGACAACCGGGGGGGGGGGAAGGTTTAAGAACGGGCCCCCTGGGGGGAAGGGGGGTAAGGCCGGCATAATGGATATTGGAAAAAAGGTGAACCTGAACAAAAACCTGTCAGCCAATCGCCACATAAGGCTGGGTAAAAAAAATGGAACCACGAAAAAGAAGGTAAAGGGTCACAAAAAATCCGGGGTTTGAAAATATCGAAATCAGGCGGGTCACGGGGGCGGAGAAAGTGAGGGAGACCGGGGTGGGGGAAAAGAAACGAACCGGAAAAAGGGGCAATGCGGGAAAAAAAGAACGGGGGGAGGACCTAAACTAAAATCAATGACAGAGGGAGCTACAAGGTCGCCAACAAAGGCGAAAGGGGGGGCAAGGAAGGCGCCACACCACCCCACAGGAACAAGATCCAAAACGCTCCCAACTCCTCTTGCGCGCCCGAAGGCAAGAATCCTGATAATTAACGTACGAAAAACTGGCTCATGATGAGAAATGAGAACATCAGGCACAGAACACCGCCGGAAGTGCCCGAGGTTCCAAAGCCAAAAAAAAGTGGGGTGAAGACGGGGTTAAGAACCCGTATGGGGAGAGACTCAAAAACGGCGGCTGGGTCGGGAGGGTAATGGGTAAAAAAGGCATAAGCCGCGGACAAAAAGTCTCCTTCTCCGCCATCACAAGCCAAAAAGGGGGAAGGGCGGCAGGGGCGATAGGGGTTCTAAAATCGGAGGTTACAGGGGTGGGCAAGGAAAAAAAATTGGTCTACTGCTCCCCGACTCCACATGGACTGAAAAAACCGGGGTGGGAAAAAATCAGTGCTCGATGTTGATGCGGCTTTCACGTAAAGTGGGGGCTCGCCAAATGGGGGGGAAAAAAAGGAGGCCAGAAAACTTGTCAAACCCAAAGCCAGGAGCTCGGGTGGAGATCGACAAAAAAAAAAGGGGTTGGTGGGAAATCAAGAACGGGGGACGAAAATCCAAAAAGCAGGTCGCAACAGAAAATCGACGGGCGTCAGAAAGAACGCTGCCCATTGTTCCGTAAAAAAAAGTAGGGACGGGGAAAACAGCGGAAAACACGGAAGGCCCGAGGGGATGACTTCAAGCAGCGAAAAAGCCAGACGACAAAGTTAACAATTTCAGGCGGGGCGCAAAGTTTACTCCGCAGGGGCGGGGACCAGACAGGCGAAAAACCGTGGAACGGAATGTTGTACGAGAGGAACCGTAGACCCAATATCAGGACATGTAGGCGGTTCTTTGGAATATCAGCGGACGGAAGGGTCTTAACCAAGAAAACCACGCCCCCTCAAAGGAAAATTAAAGGTATTCGGCGGGACGGGTTCCGTCCTGCAACGGCCAAAAAACGAGAATGTCCCGGAAGAGGGAAGCCGTAGAGCACGTGGCCAGGGCAAGGTCACATCGAACAGAAGTGTTGGGGGAAAGGCGGCCGATACGAAAGTTTAAAATAGGGAAAGCAGGTGCCGGGTTCGTTCGAAACCCGGCAAAGTGGCGTCCGCTATACGGAAGGGGATTAAGTGTGGGACGTTGGGGGGTGGGTGGCCCGGGTCGATAAAAAATATGATCGTTGAAAATGACGACCGCGCATCAGTGAACCCACCCCTGGCGGCCGTGATAAAGAAAGAGGTGGGTGTTCCAACAGGATAAAAAACCCACGGAGGGGAGGGGGCTAAAGGCCGAGGGTTCCAGAGGTCTAAACGGGCGAATCTAAAAACCGTGACAGCACCCTTTTACAGACCGAGGGGACGGGGGGGGAAAATGACTGAGAGAAAAATCAAGAGACGGGACACGTAGGAAAACCCACGAACGAATGGTTCCCAATGGAAAAAAACACCAGGTCAAAAAAGCCCCGGAGGGCAGGGTCAGGCACTGAGCGCGGGGCGGCCCGTGGTGCGCGGTATTCCGTGGGGGAATGGCACAACCAAGAGGGAGCTGCTCAAAACTCTGGGGAGCTGTTAGACGCAAGGGGGGAACGTAAACCTGCCCAGGTGCAAAACAACCTTGGGCCGGTGGACGAAAAGAAAGATACAGAGTTAAATCGCGGGGCGATGGGAACGGAGACAACGGTCACTTTTCGTGTGGGGGAAGAAGCGCAGAAAATGAAAAAAAGGGAGGGCATGAAGCGGGAGTGTTCCAAAGTTGGGCTGGGAGAGTAAAGGCAATCAACATGAAAAACGAAAAACGGTCGAAAGAAAGGGGAAAACGAGGGGTTGGGGGGACAACCAGCACACGCGGTTACATAAAAGTAGGCACTGACCGAAATAGGCGAAACTTGTGTGAGGAAAAAGCCTTAACACCCAACCCATTCAAGGCAATCGGGCGCCTCCAACAAAAAAAGGGAAGGAAAGAAAAAAAAAGAGATATTTGTTAGCACTGAAGAGGGTGGGCGAAGGCAATCAGTTGGGGTCGATACTTGAGAATGAGGTAGGGGGGCAAAAACGACACAGGGGGCGGGGACAACCGGGACCCACGTGAATTTACGACAGTGGGGGAAATTGGGTGAGTTTTGCCGGTGAACGATGCAAGCAAAAAAGAAAAACGATCTGTGGTCAGAAAAAAAACGCCAATTTAAGAAGGTGCCAGAAAGGCACAAAGGTGGAAAAAATGGAGGACAAAGAACCAACTCAACGCGATCGCCTAATGACTGGCAAAGGGGGGGGAGGGCGCCCCCGGTTCCCAGGGGGGGGGAACTTACGCTGAAATTGTCCCGTCGACCCGAATAAACAGGGGTGAGAAAGAGAACTCACATCACAGAAGAAAGACCCGGGAAACAGTGGCCAGCGCAAAAACACTCGCACGAAAGCGGATGGGAAAACTGGTGGTGTTAATGGCAAGGGGGGGGGGGAAAAAAAAAAAAACGTGGGAAGGGGAGATCCTAAACAAATTGGGAAAAACTGAAAAGTATGTCGCTCAGCATGTAAAACCAACCCGCAAGAAACGCGGTGGTCCAGTCAGTGGGGAGGGGAGAGGCGAAGCGCCTGCGTAAACCCTTTTGGAACTCTTCCAATAAACAGCAACAACTCCGACGGGGTTTGCCCTGGGGACAAAAAAACCAAAAAAAAGGGGAAAACAACGGCCGCGACAGGGGGCAAAAAAGATTTCGCGGGGGGCCAAGAAAAATCCGCCGAGGGCAAAGGGACGAGGGGAAAGGGGCCACAAAACACCAAACGGAAAAATCCAAGAAACAGTGATCTGAAAAGTAAAACAATTCTGTCGCGACACCAAAAAAGATCACAAACTTGTCCACGAGGGAAAACTAAGGATCGGCGGAACAACGGGCCCCAACCTACTTTTGGAAGACTTAAAAATTGAATACTAAGGCGAAACCGCTCACGGAAATTTATCAAGGGGAAAGGGACCGTGAAGGCCGACCCGTTCCCTGATCCGAAGAAATAACTAGAAAATCGAGGCAGGTGTCGGAAAAGGGAACCAGTAGAAGAGAAGCGAAAAACACTCCGAACCCGAAGGAAAAAGGCATTTCTAGGACAGAAAACATACCCATCAGCGGGAGGCGGTCGGGGAAAAAGGCCAGTCAAAAAACGGGGGTGCAAACAGGAAAAAAAGAACACTGTCCGTGACTGGATTAGAAAGCTGTGAAAGGGGCCCCAAATAAAAGGGCAGAAGACGACCAAAACCCTGCCCTGACACACACCGTTGGAAAAAAAAAAAAAACTCACCACGTCGCGGAAAGGGTTAAAGGAACCGCAAGTCCCGAGCGGGGGGGGCGGAAGGGATTGAGAATGCCGGCCCAAGACCCAACATATAAGGGCCACCATATCTCCTCCAAAGACTTAGAAGGCTAAAACAAATGGGTGAAAAGGACCACGAAATGGGGCCAATAAGTGACGGGCATAACAAGAGGGGTCCTTGGGGAGGAAAGGGGGGCTCGGGAAACCGGGGGTAAGGTGGAGAGGTCGAAAACTCTCAATTCATCATATCGGATAAGAAGAAAACGAAACGCTCGGCATCTTTGATGGGGGAGCCCTTCCGAGGAAAAAAAAAAGGTGGAGACGGGGTTCGCGCAATATGGAAGAAACAGTGTGGGAAAACAAAAAACCAGACAAATCACTAAACTGTTTGATAGTCTCATCAAGAAAAGGTAGAGGGCCGAGAACCCGGGGGGTGTTCTGCTCCGACCGTCAAAAAGCCGGGGACCGGCCCGGTAAGTGACGCGCAAAGACAGAAGGACAGGCCAGGGGAGCCAAAAAACCATCTTCCTCGGCGGCCCCAAGGAGCCTCACGGGGGTAGGGCAGTGGAAAAAAAACGGAACTTTTCCGCCCGACCTGGGGGGGCGAGGGGAGAAGGACTGAACACACCCCGCTAAAATGGTGTCAAAAATGGGGTGCGATCCGGCAGCTACAGGGCGAGAGTGTAATCGGAACCGTTCGGGGCGCGAAGGCACAGGGGGACAACAGTGGGCCACCAAGGGGAGCGGACCCCGGGGAACTCCTTTAAAAACCTCGAAAAAAACCGCTGGGGGGGGGGCCAACCGGAAAAAAGCGGCGAGGACAACTTGACCTGGTCGGGGCCAGCGGGGCACCGCCGATTTCGCGCACGGGGAGGGGGGTCAAAAAAAACGAAAAGGTTTGTTTGTTTCGCCGCACAAAAAAATAACAAGGAAGGGCAAAAAGGAAAAAAAAGGGAAAGGTTTCCGGGGGGCCGCCGCAGGGGAAAAAGACGCGCCGACGAAAAAACCCCCTCGTCCTTTAGGATCAAAACAAAGAGAGAGGAAGAGAGAATCAGAATACGAAAAGGGGGGAGGGAAAGATGAAGGAGGGGCGAACCTCTCGACGGGCAAAGCCATGCATCCGGGGGAAAGGGGGGGGTTTCGAAAAAGGGGAAAAAAATGGGGAAGCGGGGGGAGGAGCCAGACACCAAAAAGGAGGTTTAAAAAAGGCCGGGAACACAAAAAACGGGGCGAAACAGAGCAGAGCGGTGCAAGATGGACCCGCAAGTAAGTGGCCTCCACGGGAGGGGGTTGTTCACACCGTGCGGGGGAAACAAAACCAAGGGGGGAGGGTTCTTGCAAAAAAGACTGGTTCATATAACCCGGGTGGAAGACCCGCGTTTCAATCCAGTCTCGAAAAAAAAAAAAAGGGCCATTACAGGGCTCGGGACGATGAAGACGCCGTAAGAATAACAAAGCGCCCCCAGGGCCAGCGGGGGGGGGGGGGAAAGACAGCGTCGCGGAAACCGTAATAGCCGTGAGCAGGCCAAGACCAGCGGACACCCACCTCTTATTGGGAATTCCTAATCAATTGGTGAGGGAAGGCACAAGGAGGACAGAAAAGAGATGGCGAATTCACTCTCCCAAGTAAAAAGTCTTCAAGGTCCCGGGCCCGAGGTTTCAAAGCCACCACGGTGAGCTGGGACCAGGAACAAGTTGGTTCTCTTGAAGAATGGATAATGCAAACTCAGGGTCTTAATGGATGGGTAAACTTTGTCACCCAGGGCATATCGGAGCTAAAAACTCGCCAGACAAGAAAACCTTGTTATGTACCCAAGCAAAAAAACACACGCCTTTAACTTTCCTAGCGCTTTGTCGGGCAACCATCTTCTAATCAAAAAAAACACAAAAAATTTTTTGTTTTGTGTGTCATGGCGTGGAAAGAAAAAGGGGGAGACTCGCTCCGCTTTCCTGACGTGGGGACAACCAACCAGAAAATGGTCCAAAATGTCCTTCTTGACAGATTTGGCATGGGGAAGGAGGGGCCGAAAGCACCCTGTGGGGGGACAGTGTCGAGGAATAAAGCTCTTAGCGTCGGGTTTAAAAAAAAGACCCAGGGGTGGTGCGCCAAGGTCCGCCCGGAAGCATTGACGGCCAAAAGCCATAAAAGGGGGGCCCAGGCTCTGCACCATTGTTCCCGATATTTGTTGGAGGTGCCAGGGGGCGACTGGGCGAGGAGGGGGGGACAAAGAGCCTATCTGATATAACGAAAAGGACGCTGGGTGAATCTACTCCGGACTGGGTCAAGGGCAACGCAGAGGGAAAAAAAAGAATAAGGGTCAATTGCCCGATAAAGATTCTCTTCGGCGTGAGGGTAACGAGCAGCTCTAAAACTGTCAGGGGAGGGGGAAAGACACCCTCATGACATCCAGCAAAGTGATAAAAATTGAACGTTTGAGGCCCCAAACACGCGGAGCCGCCTCAAAGGCAACAGTCTTTAGGCCTGTCGACAAAAAAGGGCATGCGGGGCACAGACCAAGTCGGCTTTAGGCTTTATTGTCGACGGCAGAGTGGGTAGGGGACATGGTCTCATGGAGGCAGAAACACCGAAAAACCCAGTTTTTTGACGTAAAAGGAACTCATGACGGTTGGGGAATTTAGACGGGTTTTTTGGCCCGGGTCAGGATCGATACGATCTTTTTCCGGGAAAAGCGACAAGCTGCCCCAAATTACACGCCAATCGGGGGGGGTCCACCAAGACACAAAAAAAAGGTCGAGTGGTGGGCATGGCATTTAGTTAAAAACGATAATAAGAAAGGGGGCCATCTTGACCGTGGAAACAGGAAAACAGGGATTAAAAAGCGAGGGCTTTAATGGAGGAACCACACTCCATCGAAAAAAAATGGATATACAGAAGGACACGTGCAGTCGGCCATTAAAAAGGAAAAAACGTCAATAAGACCCGGAAAACAAGCCACTCCGAAAATGATGAAGCATGAAACAACGTTGCGGGTGAGGCGGGTGCCGGGGGAAAGGGGTAAATGAAAATAAACATTCGTTCAATTGGTCGTAAATAGTAACGGTCAGGCCTGGGCAGGGAACCCACTGTGCCACGGGGGGGTGACCAGCGTCAAAACGCACAGACAAGCGCAAAGGGACAGCCTTCTCTCCTTCCTTCCGCACACGTTAGGTAACCTTGGTCTATGTGACAGCCTGAAATCTCCCGGTTACAATCGGAACCCATGTTTGTTAGACTGGAAAAAAACGATGTGATTGCCTGCAGCGTACGGGCAAGCAAAGAAGCAACAAAAGTTCGGTAACGCGGGGGGGTTGAACTATTGTTTGGAAAGCGAAGGGGGGTACACATACGAGGGAGAAACCGAAAAAAAACGAGGAAAATTACATTGCTGAATGCCAGGTTGAGCACCAACCCTTCAGGAAAAATCTTCAATAGAAAAAACAACAAGAGGGGATAAAAGATGAAGGTTCCCTAAGGAAAGGGTTTGGGGGGCGCAGTCAAAGCAGTAAGTGGGGAGAAGGGGAAAAGGGGTTCGACGAAGTACATTTACAGAAAAGGGCGGGGTCCAACCTCGTTGAAATCGGGGTAAACGTTTTGTCAATGTTGGCTGGGGAAGTGGGGGGACACGGGAAAGGAAAACAATCTCTGTTCCACAACCTAACATGGGGGTTGTCAGGGGAAAAAAGTTCGATGGGGAACAAAGCGAAAGAGGTTAATAAGTTTTCGCGAAAAAAAACTACCCTAGGAATATATCATAGGGCTCTTCTCCCCTGGAAGGGTGAAGGCTGCCCAACCGTGTCCAGGTGGGGGGGGAAAAAAAAACAATCCCTAAGTGTTCTAAGGCTCACTAAAGGTTGATAAACGGACAAGGTGCATACTAATCCCGCGCCAAAAAGGGGGGGGGAATCACCGCTCCGAGAACAAGCTAGGGGGCTTATTTATGGGGGTTGAAAGGGAATGTCCAGCCCGTGTGAAGGGAAGTACGAAAAGTGGAAGCTTAGGAGGGGGGGGGAGGGATCACAGAAAATTCCACCAACCCTCAAAAGGTCAATCCTCCCTTGGCAAGGGAGGGACGGTCGAAGCCCGGAATAAGGGACCGAGGAACCATCGCAAAAAAGGCACACGAAACAAGGAAACTGGAACTGGGGAAACAACCAGCCGGAATGTGCGCAGGTGGGTGTTGAAAAGTCGGACGAGGGGAACGGCAATAACCCTCGCACTTAAGGACTTACAACACACAAAAACCAAACGACAGAAGCCCCGTGAAGGGAGGTCAGTAGACGAGGGACCAGGGCGGTTTAAGACCGCAACCATCACCGCCAGGTCCTCTCACGAGCAGGAATCACCTACAGCCTAAGTTGCTGTGGGAAAAAAGGGAAACTTCTGAAAAAAAAAGACGAAATCGGAACACCTGCGTGCACCGACAGTGACCGTCCCCTGATCTTGGAACTTCGAAATTCAGGAGGAGTGCAAAAAAAAATGGGGGTCACCAAAACTACTATTTACTGGAAACCAGACCCCGACCGCCTGACGGCGATCCGTTAGGAGGGGGGGAAAGACCAAGCAGGAGGAGGGGGGAGTCTACGAGGCGGAACTCAAATCTTATGAAAACTCTCATGGCTTAAGGAGGTCAGGGCTTCGAGTCAAGGATGCAGGAACAAGCTGGGAAAACATCCCGCCGGGACCCCCCACACCGGGGGCACATCCACGAGAAGGAAGGGGGGGCAGACACTCAAAAGTATTCTGTGGCAGAAAGGGGGGGGGGGTGGAAAATTCAAAACGGCCCAGCGGCGCACCAACTAGTTGCAGCAGGTTACACCACCGCCTCATAAGGGAAGAGAAACACGGTCCCCAAGGGGTGGGGTCCCTAAGAAGCCAAAAGATGTGAAGAAAAAAAACATAAAAAAAAAAGAAAAAGGAGGGGGGATGGGAGGGGCAATACGACCTTTCCACAGGATGTAGTACCACGGGGGGGTAAAATGACAAATCATAGAAGAAAAGATCCAGGAAAGACTAGCAAAGAAAGGGGGTGTGAGCACAAACTAAGGCGACGTCTGAACTTCCGAACAGAGGGAGGACCAGTTTCATGCAAAGAAAAACGAAAAAAACAACGCGTGGGGAAAAGGAACCTCAAGAAGACGGGCAGGCAAAAGCAGCCACCAGGGGGGGGTGTTAGGCAAAAGACTTGAATTTCACTGAACAGCAGGCCAATCTCCGCTCCAGGCATAAGCTGCATGCCAGGGGAGAGGGGGGGGAAAAGAAAAACAGGCGTACGGAGGACATCATTTTCGAGAAGGAAGGATTAGTACGGGATGAGGCCAGGGGGGCTGTAAAGGATCTTCCCCAAAACACCAGAGAATTGGGGGGGAAACCCGGTTCGGTCACCGGACATCTAAAGAATATGTCCCCTTTCCACGAGGAAAGAGGGCAAGCCGGGACCGGCCAGGAAAAAAAAAAGGTAGACCGTTGTAGACGGGAAAAACGACACAATGGGTCCCTACAACAGAAGGAAAAAAAAAGCGCGAAGTAGTACCTGGTCGGGGTAAAAAGAAGAAAAAAACCAACCAAGAGAAAAGAAAAAAGGGAAACTGGGACAGGCCGGGCACCAGGGTTTGAAAAAGGCAACGATCATCAACACTACTCAAAAGCGGAAAAGGACGGGGGGGGGAGGAACATGCAACCCTTGTCCATGGAAAAAAGAGAGGAACGCAGAAGCCCAAAAAAAAAAAAAAAAAAAAAAACAAAAAAAAAAAACTTCCCAGAGATCATCTCAAACGACAAGGGGGAATGAAAAAAGAAGGGGAAGATCAGCTCAGAAAACAGGGCGATCTATTATGAAAAAGAGCATATGCGGGGGAAAACAAGGGGGGACATGTGGACCATGGCCCTTCTGGAAATTAGTAAGGGCGAAGTGCTTTATCCCTGGTGGGGGCCTGGAAAAACAC
>Ga0179593_1304301_pt1 | contig 19634 bp, 33 predicted proteins | sample CZODoug2_1_08_16_FD_185931 | JGI IMG/M metagenome (GOLD analysis project Ga0179593, IMG submission 185931) | Vadose zone soil fungal communities from Angelo Coast Range Reserve, California, USA - CZODoug2_1_08_16fungal (PacBio error correction) | ecosystem: Environmental > Terrestrial > Soil >...
GATGCACAAAGGGGACTAAGACAGCAGGCACACAGCTGAAGGAAGAAAAAGGCACAATACTGAAAGGAGTCCTGTCAGCGGGGCACCGCGTGCAACGGAGGTGCAACCCGAAACTGCGTAGAGGGATCCGCGGCGGAGGGAGGAGGCAGTGGAGTTTGAGGTTGGAAAGACTGGAGAAAACGTCAGGGAGCTGTACACGAGGAAAGGATAAGAGGAAAGGCCTTGGTAAATTGAAAAGAATTGAAGAAGGGGGGGCTGGGAAAAAGAAATGTGTCAATTCGCATGAAGAAAAGGCCACAAACAAGGTTTGGGGGGGGGGGGGGGGGGGGGGGGGGGAAAAAAGGTCTCGGAAAACGATGAAAAAAAACAACATACGACAAAAGGTGGGTGGAAAAGAGCAAACACGGGTTTACGGTAATTTAAGGGGGGGAAGCGGCCAAGTCGAGGGGGGGGGGGGGAGAAGACTTGTTAAGACAACAGGGGGAGACTCCCGAACCTAGTACTCAAAAAAAAAAAAAAACAAAACAAGGAAAAAATGCAGCTAAGAGAGATAAAAGACGAGGGGGGAAGCTATCTGGTGATGATATTTTCACTTAGCAAAAAGGAGGGAACGGTAACGTCCACGTAAAAAGGGTCAAGGGGGGGACAAGCAATGGGTCACCCGAAACAAGGGAAAAAAGGAAGGGGTTTTACGACCCACTTCTGTCAAAAAAAAAAAAAAGTAGTACAATCGAAAATGACTGTGGAAGGAACTCTAAGAGAATGGGGAGACAGAAGATCGAAACCCATCAAATTGGGATTTAAGTTCCAGAAAAAGGAGCTATTTCATAAAAAGTCCTTAAGGGAAAGGGGAATTTAGGAGGGGCACTCAGTTACCCTTGTGTTGGGGAGAGAACTCGGTCTTGGGGTCCTCTTGGTCAGGATAATGGGGGATTTGGGGGGAAAAAAAACAGAGGAACTGTCAAATATCAATAAAACTGAAACTGAAAATGAAAAAAACAGTGGCTGGCATAACTACAAAAGGAACCAGGAAAAAAAGGGTAAAGGGGGGGGGTCACCAAACAGGTGTCCCCAGCAGTATGAAAAAGAAAAAGTGGAGAAATCGAGAACGTCGTGCCATGCCAGTTCTCTAAAGCAAAGAAGAAAAACTGTGAGGGGGAAGGCCGGGAAGGGGAGTAGAACCCGACGAACAATGATAGGGAATCAGAAAATGACCAACTAGATGGAAAAAATCGCAGGGGCAAAAAAGGGGATGGTGCCATTAGGCAAAGCAAAAAAACACCCCAAGCCTCGACTGAAAAAACTAAACCGAAAAAAGGGAGGGGTAGTAAAAGAAGAGGGTTCAGCGGTCAAGGGGGAAATCAGAATGGGTTGTCTCGGGTAACGGGAGCTAATGTTGGGGGGACCAAATTTCGGGAAGTTCTTTGCTGAAAGAATTAAAAATGGCACTGTCGATCGGACGCCGGTTCAGGCCCTCCCCATTATACTTATAAACGGAAAATTCCGAAAGAGGAACTGTAACTCTGATCTTGTGGAAAAAAAAAGGGGGGGACCCCCGTAGCCTTTGTGGGGGGTTGGGGTGAGGGGAATGGCCCGCTTAGGCAATCTCAAAGGGTAAGGGCCGAGCAAACCAGTGGCAGCAACACACGAGGAATTCGTACTACCGCCGACGCGATCGCAAAAAAAAACTGTGGAGTACAAAACACCTCAAAGAGGTAAACATCCCGAAAAAAAGGGGAGGAACCACTAGCCTGCTAGGTGAGGGGGGGAGGGAAGACCGGTGGAAACCGGGAAAAAGTTCTGGAGGGCTGAGGAGAAGAAGATTAAAGCTGTTGGACAGGGGGGGGGGAAAGGGAAAAAAAGGGTGGGTAGAAAGGAGTGTAGGAGTGTTTGAAACTGGTGGTAGTAGGGAGGGGAAAAGAAAGGTGGTCCTGCCTTAGGTTTACATCGGTCAAAAGAAGGTCGGCACATCAAAAGAAAAAAGAAGGAAAAACAGATAGAAGAAAAGGTAACGGCATGTGGAACAGTTGGGGGGGGGGGAGGGGGGACGAGGGGGGCCCCTTTATATAAAAAAAAATGGCGGTAGTTGGGGACAATCACGCAAAAAAGGTAACAGATCTTCATAGAAACAAAATTCTGGGAAGCGTGAAAAATTGTGGGGAAAAGGCAAAAAGTACAATGGGTTGGTTATCGTTAAGTGCGGGGACAAAGACCGAGGGAAGGGTAAAAGGTATTGGGGGTGACTTATGCAAGACAAATGAGAAACGAACAGGGTCATCGAACAATCAAAATAAAGGCCCGGTGGGATTCTAGAGCAGGATCCTACCCCCCCTTGGGAAGAGCGGGTACAAAACAAAACACGAAATTACTCAAGAAGGGGACAAGGGCAAGAGGGGGCAAGATCAAAAAAAAGAGGGAAGGGAAAAGCAAGACAGATAAATATCCATCAAAAACCAAGCGGAATGTTTGTGAACCCTGAAAAAGGGGTCTCAGGGGGGGCGAAAAGGCCTATCAGAAAGAATGCAAGGGGCAAGGGGGGAAATACGTGTGGGCTACATCAGGGAAACGGGAATTATGAGGGGGGAAAACCGGTTCACCGCGGGGAAACGGGGGTGGAAACGAGATCAAGGGGGGGGGAAATCAGGGATTAAAATCCTTTCCGAAGGTAACAAGACAGGGGAGCAAGGGCAAAAATAGGGGATTGGGGGGGGTTCAAAAACACAACATGTCTGTTGGGCATCAAACTGAAACCACTCAGGGGGGGCAGCCTTCCGGGGGTTTTCGGTCACGAAAAGCAGAGTTTGTAACGAAAACCGCGTGAAAAAAAAGAGTGGAGGGGGGTGTGAAATTTCCCTTCGGAAAAAGAATCGAGGAAAAAGGAAGAAATTCCTGAGCTGACGTGATTGAAACTGACGGGTAAAAAATCGGAAAAAAAAAAAACCGGAATAAAATGTGCGGGGAAAGGGAAAAGGGGGGCCCCAAAGGAAGTTGTATGATTTCCAGATTGGGGATGAAGGTCCTAATCAGGCCGCCCCGTGCTGGGGGGGTCAGCGAAACAGAGGTGGGCGCAAAAGGGAAAAACGGAAAGGAAAAAAAAAAGACGAGAGGCCGCAAGAAAAAAAAAATTCTGAGAAAAACGCATTTTGAAGAGGCAGGGGGTGAGGTGGAGGGTGGAGCGCGCAAAGGCGGGAACACTACAAAAAAGGGGGTGTCCCGCGCAATCTAAGACAGAAAAAAAAAAAAGAACCGGGAGGGGGGTCCCGGCTGCAAAGACTTTCTGGCTTCTTCCTGCTGACAACAGGACCCCAACAGTCACGTCGGTGCGCGGGCTTCGGAATATCCGACTCAAAAAAAACAAAAAAAAAAGGGGGGAATAGAGAGATATTCTACGAGACGGGAAAGAAGGGCCAAAACACCTTCGACTTGAGAAAGTGCTGGTCCGGCCAAAATGGCCCGAAAAAGAAACCAGCAAGTGGGAAACTGGATCAAGAAAAAAAGGGAAGTGTTTTTAAGGTGCTTTGCTAACGGACAAAGGACTGGTGGGGTGTCAGGAAAGGGGGTGCGGTATAAAAAAAAAAAGCGCCTTCAAACCTCTCAAAACTCGATACAAATGGAAGGGGAGAAAGCAAAAAGGGGAATGGTGATGGGGAAAAAGAAGGGGGAAACCATCGTCGTAGTCGGCAAGTTTTGTTGGAGGGGGCGGACAAAAGGAAATGTTCTGGCCCCTCCTGCGCAAACCCGGAGTCAAGGGGAAAAAAAAAAAAGCAGGAAGATATATATCGGCATCAACAGATGGAAAGAGGAAAGGCGGGGGGCTGGGCAAAGGGTAAAAAAGTCTGTCCAACTAAACCACAGGGTGATAAAAATTGGGAAGAGGGGGTGAACAGTTCAACCGCCGAATAGCAAGACGCAAAGGACGCTCGCCGGGTGATGATTATTGGGACGAACGGGAAAACCCAGCAGGAGGGGGGTTGCCCGCGGGGGCAGGTCGGACAAAAAAAAGCAGAAGGTGGTGCAGCATCCGAAAAAAGCGGAGGGCAGACCACGAGTGGTAGTGGTGCCAAATTTACCAAAAAGAAGGGGAAATGGAAACTCGTAATTGTAAGGGGGGGAAAAGAAAACGGACCAGGAATTTCATTAACGATGTCAACAAAAGGTGAGGTGAAAAAACAACCCGCGAGGCGGTCCGTAAGTCAAGATGGGGGGAACTAAGGCCGTAGGGGGTATGGTTTGGAGTGTTTGAAGACCAGAACGGGGGGGAAAAAAATGGACACAAAAGGGAAGGTTCCTGAAGCGAAACGGAGGAACTGTTCGCGAAAAAGTGGTACACGGAAACGGTGGTTTGGGAGGGGGGGGAGCTCGAACTCGCACTGCCTGAGGGGGGCGGGAGAAGGTGGTGCGAAAGGACTACAGAGGAAGCCGACTAAGCAAGGGGGGCATTAAGGCTGAAAAAAGCTGTGCCAGCTCGGATCCTCCCGAAAAAAAAGGAAAAGGCGGCAAACCTTTAGGCGCGGGTTGGGGGATGGAGCGGGGAAACCCCTCGAGAAAATAAAAGTAACCGAAACCCCAACATCTTTTTTACCTCACATGGAAAATATGGTAAAGGGTAAAGGGGAAACTGAATGTGAAACATGTACGCCCGTTTGGTGAAAAAAAGCGCATCCAAAGGTCCACTTAAAGGGTGAAAAATTTCGGCAGTCAGAAAAAATGTTGGAGGAGATGGGAGGGGGGTGCAAAGACCTTTGAAAAATACAAACGGAAACAGGGTCTCCAACCGCAACCGTCCGCAACTCACGAGTCGTATTTTGGGGCTACTGATGGAAAGAAAAAGAAGGAGGCCACCGGCCGACAAAAGAAAGGAAGTGGTCACAAGATACGAAGGACCAGTGCGCATTTTTGGGATAAAACGTCGAAAAAAAAGCCAGAAACAAATATAAAAAATGCGTAAAAAACACCCTGGGGTAGTGGGAGACAAGGCAGCTGAACGTGGCCTCGCAGCGCGACCAAAAAATTGAAGGGGAAAATTCCGCGACCTCATTCAGCCAGTTTTTCCAGGGAAGGGCCGAGTATAGGAAAGCAGCTGTTTTCCTCAAACCCAGGTTTCCAAGCACATCGGCGGTGAAACAGCGCTGTTCGTAAAGGGGGGGGGGAAAGAAGGAAATACCGACCCAGGAAATATCAATGAGGTCAGCAAAAGGAAAGGACCACAACGACCAGGGATCGGTGTGAAAACACCAGGGGTTCGGTTCCACCCCAGATCACACAGGGTGGCGGGAATCCCGGCGGCAACCAAGCACGAGAGGGGTTTGTCCTGAAGAAGAAATAAATGTTCTTTGTTTCCACTGCAAGGCAACAGCGCCGACGAAAATCGCGGTCAAAACAATGACCAACCGAAGGAAAAAAGGGGTTGAAACAATCCTCCCCCGAGGGGGGGCCCAGTCTCCTATCAAGGCAAGCTCAGCCAAACGAGAAAAAAATCAAAACTCAAAAAAAAAAAAAGTAGTATGAACGAGGGTTTCAATGCAGATCGGACGTTGACTTATCAAAAAAGAGCCCCAATCTAGGGGGGGGGAGGGTGGACCTCCGGCCTTGTTTTTTCTGGACGGCGAATAGTCAGGAGAACAAAAACTATTTCATACAACGTGCACGTACCAAACCGAAACGCGCATATTCGCAAAACAAAGGTTGGGAAAAGGGGGGGGGGGGGGGGACCGTTTATCACTTTTTTTCGTTTCTTTGGGGCAAGAATGAAACCGTTGCATCAAAGGGTCGAAAATTCGGACCGGAAAAAAAAAAAAGGGGGGGGGGCCAAACAAGAAAATTAAAAAAAACGCCAGCTAAGGGGGAGCTGAAGCGACAACAAATGGAGAGTATACCTAGTAACCTTAATAGGGACGTCTTAAATGCATCGTCGCGGGAAGGACCGGGGAAATAAGGAAGGGGGGCGAAAAACTGCGGAGAAAGTCATCGCAGTCGGAACTCCCCAGGTTGGTTTCGCAAGCTTTGTAGGGTGTGATGGAGTGGTGAGATGGGGAAACAAGGGTCCAGGAGGAAGGGGGGGGAACATCTTTGCGGACTCGTCCGGGGGGGAGGCAAAAAAACGACGCCATAGACGGCGAATGAAACAGATAGGCTGGATAGAGAAAAAAAATGTGAAGGAAAATGGGAACAGGGAGGGGAAAAAAGAAAAAGGGTTTTTGCCAAGAAACGCCTAGAAACATCCGTTACGGAAGTTGCCGAGAACTGAACGGACCGAAGTGACCTGGGTACAAAACAAACAGTCATGTGTGGGGGAAGTGTTAGGAGGAGGGAAAAAAAACCAATATTTCCGTTTAAATATGTGGGGGGGGGGGAGTACGGATGCTCAAGCCCTTTATGACGAAAAATCCAACCGGAAAATCGAAAATCTTAAAAAAGAAAAAGAAACGTGCGGAGGCCTTTACTTCGTAGAAGACGAGGAACAGAGTTAAACGCAACGTTTCCACTAAAGTCTCCTAGCGGGCCGTTCAAACAGAGGCTCAGGAAAAAAGGATCAAGAACAACATAGGGAGACTCGAGCCGGCAAAAAAAAAAGCACGCGAATTATTGCCGGTCTGGTTCGGGACAAAACGCCCACGGGGGGGTCGCGCAAATCATTTGGGCAAAGAAAAGTAAAGATCGTAGGGGGGGGGGGGGGACATCAAAAATCAGGGAATATACCGGGCCCCCTTTTGAAAGACTTATCGGCCATTCTGAGGGAAATAAACGTTGGGGGAAACAGAGAGCATTTGGGAGGAAGGAATCCAGGACCTAGCAAAGAAAGAAATCCGCCGGGCCGCCTCTCCAACGAATATTCGGTGGGGGAACCGGGGGCGAAAAAAAAAATCCCTCTGTGAGCCGCGCGGTTTCGAATCGTTGCGGGAAAAGGAAACAAAAAACGCACCAAAAGGGGGGGAAAAAAAACGCAAATTGCGGGGTTGGGTATTTTTCCCGGCAAGGCAAAGAGACGAAGACGCTCCGGGGACGCTGAGTCGAACAGGGAAACGGAAAGAAGGGGGGAGGCATGGCCTGGGCGCCTGTTTTGCCCAGCCCACGCAAAAGGGGGGACAAATCTGTTGATAATCTAAGCTGGGCAGGCCGCTAAATAATTGAACATCGCAAAGAAAGAATGGGAAAACGGAAGGGGGGGGAAAAAAAAAAAAACAACAAACTGCTCGGAGAAAATTAACTCCGACATTTCCTTCGGGTAAGAAAAAAAAAGCACATTTGGATCGGGTGTTTGATTAGGTGGGGAACCGACGTCCGCAACCAAAAAAGAACACAGGTTGTGAAGATTTGGTAAAAGATCCAAACCCTTAGAAGGAAAATCCCTGGCGAGCCCGGAGGACGGCTTTCTGCTGGCCGCGCACATCCAGAAGAAAGATCACGTTCTAGCGAGATGCAGGAATCCAGGTATCTAGAGAACAAAAATAGGAGCGAGTAAAGAAGGGGGGGGGGGGGGGGGGGGAAAAAGTAATTGGAAAACGGCCGTCCTCTCCAAAGAATCCATGGTGGGTGCGCAAGGCCGAAAAGCCGTTGGCAAAGGGGTCCGGCAAGCTTGTTTGGCGGGAATCGGGGAACGGACAAGCATTAGTTTTGCATGGGTGGCGAAGCAGATTGACCAATTTTAACACAAGAGGGGGAACGGGGAATAGGGAAAGGTCCCGGGGGCGGAATCTCGTTAGCCCCGCGGGACTTGAGCACCAAGGCAAACTTGGGGCCTCGAAGAGAAAAAAAGACACCCGCATCTCCTGCATATAGGGGGAACCAGTGAAATCAACCCATACATGCTTGGGCTGGCAAGGGGCACCAGTGCGTCCAGGCAACCACGCTCACGGGGGAAATAAGATTTTTTCACCTCGTGCCAGGTGTAGCGAATCACGGTCACGAGGAAGGAAAAGGAGAGGACCTTGCGGGACGTATCTTTCCCTGGCCGGGAAATACCCAACCTGCCATTTGGGGGAAAAGGGGAAAAAGGGTGGGGCGATCAAAAGCGTAGAACAATCGCCATCCCTACAGGGTCAGGACAAAAGAAGGTGGAGGTTTGATTCCAGGCAAGGACCAAGGAATATGTATCTTCTGCCGAGCATTGACCGACCCTCGAGTGAGTTATGGAGGTAAAACGGGGTATCTTCAAATAAAAAAATTTAAGTGGTCCAGAAGACGGGGAGGAACGAAGAGGAAAGAGGAAAAACTGCGGGTTATAATTTCCTGAGTTGAAGTCCCAAGGACGCGTAGTATTTTCCAGGCCTGATTTTTCCGGGCAACGAAAGGTGTTAGGGGGGAGACAAAGGCAAAAAGAGAATAGCCGCGTGATTTTTTGGGTTGTTTTTTTTGTCTCAAATCTCTAAGCCTATGTGTGTTTCGGGGTTTTTCGAAAGCGAGAAAAGAAAAAGTCAAAGAAAATTCGGAGTCCACATTGTCTGGGAACGGGCCGAAGCATCGGCAGATCGATACCGCACAAAAAACCTCAAGGGATGGAACTTTATGGCGACGCATGTTTCTAATGGACGGTGAAGGGGGCAGTACATCAGGATGGCATACGCAAAAAAAAAAAAATCGGTTAAAAACGTTAGATGTCTTTGGAAACCTCTCACAACAAAAAAAAAAAGCACCGTTGTGAAAACACTCACTTCAAAAACAAACTTTCAGAACTGTGGAAGGGGCGCCAAAGTATGCAAGAGAGAAATGGGGGGATGGCGTGATGGGGAAAGCAACAATTGAAATCCCTCAAAGACATCGTCCCTCCCACCGTCATGCAAGCTATAATAAAGGCAGAATGTTTGATGGGATAAAGGCCAAAGCACGTGACTATGGAGTCTGACGCGACCCGCGACGATGTCAGAAGAAAATTGTCAATAAGCGGACCAGTCACAATTTGCTGCATCTCAACGACAAAAAAATTGGAAAACAAGCTTGCCGAACCATGGGCCTGAAAACGCGAAAAGACCTGACTCAAGACGGCATTGATGGGATACCAGACCCGATAGCTAATAAGCCAGGTTTCCCACACAAAGGGGGGCGGAAGATAATGAAGGCTGGCGTGTTCCGAGGAGACCCAGGGTTTGTTTTTTCGCAAAGCTGTCCGCCACGCCTGGGCGTCGAATTTGGGTGCAATAAAAACGAATGGAAATATCGAACCAATGAAGGACGGGAAGAAAAAGGCCAGAAGAAACTAACGACCCAGTGAAGGTTGTTGGGGGTCAAACCCAACCGGGTTCACAAACCCGGTCCCCCAGAGATCATTTAAAAAAAGAAAGCGGGTACGGGCCCGGTCAAGGGGCGGTGGTGACTTCAAACAAAAATACTGGGGAATTTGTCTCCGACGGGCGGCCTGAAAAGCAGCACCGCTGTCGAACAATCCCTACGGTGCATATCCGGAAGCCAGGGGTGTTCAATGGGTTCGATCACCAGGATCCCTGCCACCGCGAATCATCTCGTCTAGAAACAACGTAGAGAAGAGATTGGGGAAAGGTGAAAGAAAAAAGGGGGGGGTTGAATCGAGACTGGGCACCGAGCAAGATGTTGTTGGTCCCAGGTCCGAGGTTGTGTCATTGACCAAAAGGGCCATTGCTTTTGAGGGGGGGCCGACGTCGGAGAAAAAAAGGATTGAGGCGGAGAACCCGAAAGTGGCAACCCCGACGGCGCTTGCACACTGCGGGGAAAAGGGTGTGAAACGGTGATCCTGTCGTCTTTTTGTCGGGAGACCAGACTTGACAGGTCGATAGAGGAAACGGGTTGGAAAACCGCGGACACGGATCGAGCACACCGGCAAACCGGGGGAACAGCCGCCCGAAAATAAGGTCGCAATCCCGGAACTGATCGATACTCCTCGTTCCCCGGGCGCCCTGTCCATCAGTGGCTTATCAGGAGGGGGGAAAGCGGTCGTCACCCCCAGGGTTTTCAGCAAGCTGGTAAAGACGTTTTGCTGTCGTTTAGAAGGGGGCAGGCCAAAGCTGCAAAAGGGTTTTGTTGACAAGGGGGGACTTACAAGTCCGGGGGTAAAAGCCGACCATCCCGAGGGCCGAATGATCACACAAGATAGAAATCGATATGAGAAACGGCAAATGTTGTTGACGGGGTGGACTAGGTTCCGGGTGCGGGCCCATCAAATAAACATAGGAAAAAGGGGTGGGGAAGGAACGGACAGATTGCCCGTGCTGCAAGGCTGGGGGACACAACGGGCGTAATGGGGAGCGTGTAGTAGGAGGAACCCGCCAATATTGGACACGTTGTGGGGGGGTTCAAGGATGCAAAAGACCAGGTGGCTGCCTCCACCGTCATCACCCGCGCAAATAAGAGCGCCTTGCGCGAAAGGCGAGACCTAAGCGGCAAGGGGGTAAAAAGGCCAGAGGAAAGGAAAAAGGTTTCCCGAATGCCGCCCTGCACAAGGGTGTCGTTCAAAACCGATCGGAAAACTAGGAAAGCGACCATGCCGAAAAAAGACAGATATATGCACCGGCTGTATAAACGGGGGAAAACGTCGCAGGAGAAAAAGATTGCCATGGGAAATGGTAAAGCCCGTTTCTTGGGGTCCAAAGTGTGAAGAGAGAAGCGATAAGAGATGGATGGGAGATGGAGGGAGGGGAGGGAGGAGGGCGGCGGGGGGGATGAGGGGGGGGGAGTAGGGGTGAGGGTTGGTAAAGATACGAAGTAGAGGGGGAGTGTGGAGTAAAGGAGGGGGGGGGGGGTAACGGGGTGGGAATAGTGGGTGGAAAGGGGGGAAATAATGGAGAGGGTGAGAGTGAAGGTCGGTAGGGCTTGGGGGAGGGCGGGGGTAAGGAGCGGAGAAGGTGTGGTGGGGAAGAAGGATGGAAACGGGGTGGGTAGGGAGAAGAAGTGAGGGGAGAGGGTGGGAAGCGGTAGGGTGGTTGAGGTGGAGAGGGGGGGGTGGCGGGTGAAGTGAAAATGAGGGTGGCAGAGGGGGCAAATTACAGAGAGGGAGGAGGGGTAAGAGAGGGGTGTAGGGAGGGGGTAGAGGGGGAAGGGACGGGGGAGGAGGAGATAAGGGGGAGATGGAATAGGGGAAGAAAAGGGGGAGTAAAAGTAGAAGAGGGGAGTGTGGAGGGGGTAGGTGGACTGAAGGGGGAGGGAAGGAGGGGGGAAGGAGTGGGACGTCGCGAGAAGAGGAGGATGGACGTATGGAATCAGGGAAGAGCGAAAGAGGGGTGTGAGGGACAGTTGAGGAAGGTAGGGTATAGGTTGAAAGGATGGGGTGTGAAGTGGAGCGGTGAAGTATTAGTGGGAGGAGGGGGGGTAAGAGAGGGGTGGAGGGGGGAAAGTAGGGGGGTGGAAGATAGTGGGAGGACTATAGGAAGAAGGGAGCAATACGTAGGAGGGGAGGGTGGAAAGGTAGAGGGTAGATGGGAGGATAAAAAGTGGAGCGGGGAGTTAGGTGAGGGTGAGGGTGGGGGGGGGGGAAAGGAGGGGGGGGTAGGTGGCGAGAAAAGAGAAGGGGGAACCGGAGGTTAGGAGGAGAGGAGCGATGATGGGGAGAAGTTGGAGGGGAAAGAGGGAGAGTGGGGTGGGGGAGTGAGGGGTAGGTGAAGAGGGGGTCCGGGGGAGACGTAAGGGAAGATATGGGGATAATGAAATAGGGAGTGCGGGTAGGGCGACAGGGAGGATGGTGGGAGGAGGGGGGGAGTGGTGGGGGGAATGGAGGGGGGGGAGGGGGGGGGAGGGATGGAAGGAAGAAAGAAGAGTTTAGGGGCGGGTGGGAGGAGGGGGGGGGGGATGGGGTTGGGAAGGGTGAAGGGAAGGGAGAGGGGGGTGAGAGGGAAGGGAGGAGGGGGGGCGTTAGGGGGGGAAGGGGAGGGGGCAGGAAGGTGGGGTGGGGGGGAGAGGGATGGCGGTGAGTTTTGGGGTGAGGGGAGGGAGAGGGGATGGTTGTTGGGGGAGAGGGAGGAGGAGGAGGAGTGGGATGAGGGGGAGTGTAGGCAGGAAGAGGGGGGGGTGGGAGCGAAGGGTAAGGGGCGGGGTGAGAGGGGAAGTGAGGGGGTGAGGTGATGGGCAAATAGGGGGTATGGGAGGGGGAGAGAGAGGAGCGGGCGGGGGGTAGGTGCTGGATTGGGGAGTAGGAGTTGAAGGGAGGAGAAGGTAGGGAAGGGTGGGGAGGTGGGGTAGGAAGTACGAGAGTGAGAGGGAAGGGGGGGAGTAATGAGAAGGGGCGGGGTAGAGAAGTTATAATATGGCGGGAGAGTCAAGAGGGAGTGAAGATACGGGTCTCAATGGAATTAGAGAATATGGGAGGGGGAAAGAAGGGGTAATGGGAGGGAGGCGAATTAAGGAGAGGGGGAGGTATAAGTGGGTGAGGAAGGGGAGGGGGGGGGAATGAAGGAGGTAGGGGGGGGACAGGACGAGAGAGAGGGGGTTGGGGGAAAAAGAGGTGGAGCGTTGAGGGTAGGGGGGGGGGGTTTGGAAGGGGGGGAAAGGTGATCAAGAGAGAAGAAGAAGGAGGGTTTAGGGGAGAGGAGTGTAGAGGGGATACGTGGGAGGGGGTGGGGAAGGGGTTGGGAGGGGGGGTTGTAGGGGTAAAGGGCGAGGCAGAGGAGGCGCTAAAAAAGAAGAGGAGGGAAAAAAAAAGATAAGCGAGAGGTTGCTGGAAGGAGGGGGTGGGAGATAGGCGCGATAGTGGGGGGGGGGGGAAAGAGGGGAATAGGAGGAAAGGAGAAAGTGTGAGGGAGAAGGGGGAGTAGAAGAGGGGGAGGCGCGGGGGTGGAGTGGGCAGCTGTGGGGGCGGAAGTGAGGGGGAGAGAAGGATGAGGAAGATGGGATAGGGACTGAAGGGGGTGAACAGGGGGTTGTGGGGGAAACGTCGGATAGAGTATTAGGGGGGGGTGGGGCGGGAGAAGAAGAAGAGGGTGAGGGGGAGGGGAGTAAGGAGAACGAGGGGCGGTTAAGGGGAACGCAGGGGGCCGGATAGGGAGATGAACGAGGGGAGGGGCGGGAGAATAGGGAGGGGAGGGTGGATGGTCGAAAGGGCAAAGTAAGGTAAGGAGGAGGGGGGGAGAAGGAACGAGATGGGGGGAAGGGGAGAAGTGTGAAAGTGGAGAGGGGGCGGGAAGTAGAAAAAAGAGGGTGGGAGGTGAGGGCGAGGGGGGTAGGGAGGAGGGGGGATGAAAGGGAGAAAGAGGGGGGAGGGAGGGTACGCGGGTTGAGGAGGGGGAGGATTGGGAGGGGGAAGCGGTACGATACGGTGGGGAGAGGGAGAGGGCAGAGAGAAAGATGGAATACGGATAGGGGGAGGTGGGAGGGGAAGGAGGGGTGGGCGGCAAGAGTGGAATAGACTAGGCGAGGGGAGGGTGGGGGTTCGGAAGGAGAGGGAGGCGGAAGGGGTGAGAAGTAGGCGGGGGGGGGGGATGGGCGGGGGTTAATAGGGTGGAAAGGAAAGGGGAGGGGTTAGGGAATGGTGGTAGGGGGGGGTGTTGTAGGGATAGCGAGCGGAGGGGGAGTGGGCGCGGAAAGGGGGTAGAGAAGAAGGGATGCAAGGAGGCGTAAGGGGGGAAGAGTCTAGGGAAGAGAAGGGAGGGATGTGGGGGGAAGTATGGGCGGTAGAGTTGGGGAAGAAGGGAGACGCTGGCGATGGAGTGTCTGGTGAAGGAGCGGGAAGGTGAAAAGGGTAGGAGTGAGGGGGGGGGGGAGGGGATTAGTGATGAAGAGGGAACGTTAGAAAGGGCAGAGGAAGAGTGGAAGAAGAATATAGAGGATAGAAGGAGGGAGATGTAGGGGAGGTGAGCAGGGGCATGGAGAGTTCGGGAGGGGGAGGGGGGCGGGGAGGTAGGGAAAGTGAGGTTGGGGCGTTAAGTAGGAGAAGGTGGGAGATGGGGGGGGGTAGGGGGATGGAGGGAAGAATGAAGAGCAGGGAGGGATTGGTGGGGGGTATAGGGTGTGGGGGGGGCAGAGGGGCGGTTGGGGAGGGGGGTTGTGAGTGGACGAGGGGGGATGGGAGGAGGGGATCGCGAATATGGAAGGAGAGGGGAGGGGGGTGGGATGGAGGAGCAGGGTCGGGAGGAAATAGGGAGAGGGGGGTGGAGCATGTGTGAGGGTGAGGTGGGGGGGTCGAGGAGGAGGGGGGAGCGGGAGGAGAGAGAAAGGTGGGGGGGGGGGATGGGTGGCGAAGGGTTGGGGGGAGGGGGGAAGGGGGGAGGGTAGGTAGGAAAAGAAAGGAGTAAATTGATCAGGGAACAAAAGAGGAAGAGGGTTGGGGAATGAGACAGGAGGGTGGGAAGAGAGGAATAAGGGTAATAAAGAAATAAGGAGGGCCGGGAAGGCGGTGGACTGGGTGAGTAGCGAGGAGGGGATGGTGGGAGCCTTCATTAGAGGAGGAGGGATGGAGAAGGGAAGGTATAGGGAGGTGGGAAGTGGAGAGGGGTGGAGGTTTTGAGGATGTTAGAAAGGCAAGGGGTAGAGGGAGGGGAGAGGTCGGGGGGTCAGAAGACGGAGAGAAGAGTAGTGTAGGGGTGAATGGGATGTGGGTGAAGGGAAGGAGGAGAGGGAAGGGACGGGTGGGAGAAAGGAAGGAAAAAAGAAAAAAAAGAAATACCCGGGAAAGGCATGTTATGACTTAGCGCCGAGTCGCGGTGAACGGTTTTGAAAAAAAGCCGTTTTGATCGTTAGTCAAGGTCCCGAACGACAACAATTCGCCTGGGCAAGGAAGGGAAAGCCAAAAACATATTCCTTTCCCATGGCATCAAGAACCAACGTGTCAAGTGCGCGCTGTGATGACGACAGACGGTGAAGCGCACACGGCCCCCGCGGTCAAAAAAGCGGGGAGGGGGGGGGGTTTTAGGAAATTCCCGACGGCAATCAAGCCCGGAGGATTAGGGGTATCACGCTGGATTCGCGAAAACTGGGAAAGGGGGGGCACTGCCCACGTGAAGCGAAAACGTCAAGGGGGGAAAAAGGGGAAAGGGACCATTTGCAATATGATGATTCAAGGTGATGCCGCCGATATGGGGACCTTCTCTTTGGACCGGTAGCCCGCGACGGGGGTGGCCAGAACCTGATTAAAACGACCGCCATCACATCGGAAAAGAAAAAGGAAAAGTGCCGGGACCCCGGCATCGATGGATCCGCAGTTGGACGAGTTGTTGGGGATGTGAGGGAAGCGCCGCGCTTAGCCAAAGTACAAACACTACGGTTGTGTCAGTACGACACCGGGAAGAAAAAGAAAAAACATCCTTTCGGACCCGGCCGGCCTTGCCTGGCGCAGGGCTTCTCCCCAGCCAATCAACGTCCGAAGGTGGCAAAGAGAGGCGGACCCGTCTGAAAGAACTCTCAAGAAAAAATCGAGGAAAAAAGAGATAGAAATTACCACGAAAAGAAGCATCTCCACAAACCTGAGAAGTTCTGGGGGGCTTGGGACTGGGGAAGGGGGGACTCACGAACAGAGAGCCAGCAAGAAAAGGAAGGGAAAAGGATCACGCCAAGGCGGTGCGGAGGGAGGGGGGGAAAAAACGGACAAAGAAGGGTAGGTTGTGTTTTGGGGGAGGGGCCGTAAGCGCAAAAGAGTCCAACAACACAAAAAGATCAAATCGGGCAGGGGTGGAAAGGAGGGGGAGGACAACGGGGGAAACTCGTAGTCAGTTTAGCGGAAAAGGCCATTTTGTGTGTACTGGAAGAGCCGCGACCGAAACACGTCGGCTTCCCACACTCACCGGGTCCAGATAGACAGGGACAATCAACATATCAACATAGTCGTGGATGGAAAGGGGCAGCGGGGTCTAAGGGTGAAAAAGGACGCTCAACGTGAGTCTCCTCATCGTGCAGTTCGCGAAATAGGGTCCTCTCCGGCGCTCGCCGGGCTCAAATACTTGGGGGAAGCCTGGAAATAAGGAAAACCCCCGCCCAAGTTTTGCCAGAGGGGGGCTAGTGTTCTGATCAGACACGCGCTGGGGGGGCGGGGGAAAATCCAAAACAGCGGAGGGGGGGGCAAGGAAGAACACAGAAGGGGTTGGTATGGCAGCCTTGCAATAGGGTCTTTACTCGCGCCCCCGGCGATGGGGCAAGGGGCCTCTCATTATTTCATTAACGATGAAAAAAATGAGAAGAGTTTAAAAAGGTCACACCAGGGAAAACGGACGGCCCGTAGACCAATATTTAACAGGGAACTGCGTGTTATTCCGAGATCCCAGAAACAGGACAAGGGGGGTTAAAAGGGGCCAAATTATTTGTTCCCGCGCGAGGTCTTCACAAGGGTTCGGCCAGAGAAAAAGAACTGGGTCAATATCTACTTAGTTTTTGGAGCCAGGGAAAGACAGCCCTCGTCGCTTGCTGGGAATGCTGGGGTCGGGAGATCGGTTGGCGAGTCAGGAGAAAAAGGAAAAGGGGGAACACTCTAGGACAAAAATTGCAGTGCCTACTTCCTCGAAAAAAAGCTGACAACTTGATGCCTCGAGCCCGAAATCACAAGAGGGGGAAGGGGGGAAGGTTAAGGTTGGGACGCATGAGTGTTGGAGTGAATGATCTCCACTCAACCGCCTTCTTGCCCATAGAAAACCCCCAGAATCTTCTTGGGGGGGAACAGGAAATAAACAGGGTAAGCGAAGCACATCTAAAAAATGAACCGCACCAGGGGTGGAAAATAGCACGGGAAAAAAGGTAGGAAATTTTCTTCGCCAATATTCACGAATGTGTTTGCGAGGGAAAGGGGACAAATTGATCCTAACCGGAAAACCTAGAAAGAAAAACAGAAGGAAAATAAACATGTCTTCATCTGTTGCATGGATTAATTCGCACGGCGGGGGGATTCCGCAGAGCCCCGCCAGAATGTCCAAAGAAAAAGAAAAAAGGGGAAACAAATACGCAACAGGCGCTTTGCCAGGGCCACGAGAGAACTCAAAACGAAAGGCAACAAGGGGTAACAATGGTGCCCCGGAAAACCAAAGGGGGGGGGGAGGTACAGCGAAATCGCGGCTCCCGAGGACACTAAAACAAGACCAATGGATGGGAAAAACACGGCTGAAAAGAAACCTGAGGCTAGAAAGAGCACAAAGGACAGGAAAAAAGGTCTATATATCTTGGAGTTGCCCTCGGAAACCCGGGGTTTTTTTGTAGGAATGGCATCCGTCCCCGTCAATTTGGGAAGAGGGGAAAATAAAACCCGCGGGGGACCAGGAAATGAAGACCTATTAGGTTCCAGCACGGGACACGACAACAAATAACAAAGGATAAAGGGGGTGTCACCAAACCCTGGGGGGAAAACAAAAAAAGATGCAAAGACATGGTCGTATCAAAGCAGAAGGAAGGGGGAAAACCCACTTGGCCTGTCGCCGCAGATAAAATTGGGGGGGGGGGGAGTAAACCTTTTTTTCCTCGACTGTTTAGGAGGGCTAACTCGAAAAAAAATTGATAACCGGGGAGGGAGAAAAAAAGAACACGGATAACTCACGTACCCTGGGGGAAACAATGACCCTCATCAATTGACCAGTTGGAAGAAACTAGACAACAACACCGTGAGAAAAGTCAACAGCAATCGTTCCTCACATCAAAAAAAAAAGGGTGGGGAAAAGGATATCATCTTTTATAGAGGGGGGGGTTCAGAAGAAGGTGGGTCGGACGGAATTGGGGGGGGGGGAAAAGGGGGAGGGGGAGAATGTTGTCCCAAGGTCTGATTGGAAATCTGGGTAAGACATCATCCTTTCTCAAGAAAAGCCCGTAGGGAGAGAAAAGGTGGGGTTTAACCATGGGAGGTATAACCCGGAACGTGCAGACGCGGGCCCAAAACCTTGGCTTGGAGGGGTGAAGGTTGTTTTTGCCAGGATCCTGGGGGAGGGGGGGGTGGGGGTCAAAGGTCTTTACCGAGGGGGAAAAAAAAAAAAAAAGAACCAAAAGTCGGGGGGTAGGCCGCGGTGCCACAAAAAAGGCTCAAATGAAAGAAAAAGAAGGCGGACACAGTCGCAAACCTTGGGTAGCCGAGGGAACAAGAACGAAAAGAAAAAGAGAAATAAAGAACTGCAGGGGAAACGAGCTCTCGGTCCGCGGACGCAAAGGGGTCACAAGTAAGGGGATGGGGAAGCGCCTTCTTGACCCGTCGACTCCTGAGTGACGTCACTCCAAAGGGTTGGGAGAAAAAAGAGGGGGTGTTTGAAAGGAGGGGGAATCGGTGGCGAAAAGGAGGTTCAACGTCGGGGTATGGGTTTGAAAAAACATTCCTAACATCTTCCGGGGAAAAAAAAAAGGGCGACCCGACGACCCAACGGCGAATTAGCAGAAAAAACGATACGGAGATCAAGCAGGGGGGGAAGGGGGGGGGAGTACAATTCTTTTAGAGAAAAAAGGGGGGGAGTTGTGGGGGGTCCATAAAAAGGACACGAAACATAAGTATAGGCAAAATAGAATGCGAAGTAGGGGACCTCTGGTTGGTGCACAACAGGACTGAACGTGGTTGTGGCAAGCAGGGGGGACCACCGGGGTAAATGCTGCCCCGCCAGTTATGGGTCCCGTCTTTTGGTGTACGGGCTGGGTACTGAGGGAACCTAAAGGTGAGGGAAGGAAAAACATAACTCCCCCAGAGAACCGCTCTGGAACTAAAGTTAGGTCTATGATGGTTGGAAAAATCGATAGATCCTACTATGTGAAAGCTTCTTTCCCAACTGCCCCTGACCAATGGGGGGTGGACTCACAATAGTTTGCATGCAAAAGGTAATTTCAGAAAAAAAGAAACACCCGAGAGAACGAAAAAAGCATAGTCAAGCAAAAGATACCCTCAAAATAAAACCGCCGAATTGAACGAATTGGGGGGGGGGAGGAGAAAAACAGGGCCCGATCGGAAATTCATTTCATTATACGCTTGGGTTCTGGGGCTAGGAATTATATACAATAATGGGGAAAATAGGAACTTATCGGCCGCAATAATTTTAGGTTGTAAAGAAAGGGGGGAAAAAAGGGAAGAACGAAACGTTGTATGAAAATCCTTACGGACTGACCAATTCGAAGGGGGTCGGGCGCTCCAGAAATATGAATTGGTCAAATCTGCATCAAGAAAAAAGCTTGGTTACAGGGAAGGAGAGGGAATTGGGGCGATGACGCGTGACGATAAAAAAACAACAGCAGGGGCCCCCAACTAGGGGGAAAAAACAATTGGCAGGGGGGGGGATGGCAACCCGGCGGAAAAGATCTAAAACAAAGGGTCCTATCGGTCCCGGGGGGAAGGAGGGGGGGGGAAAGAGGAAAAAAGTATAAAATTAAAAAGAACGGAGGAGAGAAAACAAGAACGAAAGGGAGGAAAAGGGGCTCAGTCCTTGACCGTTTGTCAGCCACGCCGTATGATGGGAAACATGAGAGGAATTACCACGGGCTCTAGGATCGGAACCGGGGAGGGAACAGGGGGCAGACTAATGTAACTCGCCGACAAATTGCACGGGGGTCCGCCAACAAAACTTCTCGAAGAAGAGAAGCCGCGGGGAACATTAACTCTAAAAATTTGAAATACAGGGGTGTGGGAAAAAGGGGGGAAAGGGGGGCTAGGGAGACAGCACCAATGAGGACAAACGCGTGTGTCAGGGAGCAAGCCTGCCAAAAAAGAATTGGTACCATGCTGAAAAACAGGCCAGTGTCAACAAGGTTCCTAGGGGGCGAAAAAATCACGTGAAGGGGGGGGGGAGACGGGATCTCGG
>Ga0179593_1618901_pt1 | contig 19632 bp, 17 predicted proteins | sample CZODoug2_1_08_16_FD_185931 | JGI IMG/M metagenome (GOLD analysis project Ga0179593, IMG submission 185931) | Vadose zone soil fungal communities from Angelo Coast Range Reserve, California, USA - CZODoug2_1_08_16fungal (PacBio error correction) | ecosystem: Environmental > Terrestrial > Soil >...
CGATCTACGGCACCGGGGACCAGACTCTGCTCGCCTATCACGCCCACCAACACTTCCTCCAAAGGAGGTGACGGAAGGAGGGGCGAAAAGACGCACAGGAGGGAAATGTCCTCCGGTTCGTAAAACCTGAGAAGGGGAGCGCTCAGCTGGGAAAACCAAGCGGAAAGAGTCCGGAAACCTCCGACAGGGAAGGGTCAGAAAATGGGTCGCCATAGACGACGTCACCATCAAGGAGGGAGGCGACCAAATCTAATCAAGGGGAAGACCTTCGTGTGGAAAATGTGTTGCTGCGACTGTACAGTCGAAGAACTGGAGCCACAACGTGAGTTCATGCAAACAGGCATAAGGCTGAGAAAAGAATAGACGGAATATAAGCGATCAGGGACGGATGCTCCACACTGAGCCCTTCATCACCGACGAGATCTGGGGAAAACAGAGGGATACCGGCGGCGAAGCAGGCGGCAGAAGTGAATGGCCATATCGCTTGAATTGGTTCGACGTCCTTTTAGGAGGGACTGCCTTCGACGGGTCAACTCGGAAGTCTAGACAGCCGCAGCTTGAGGGAAAGACACCACCAAGGAGGATCCGCCAGAATGCGAGCCGAGACGACCCTGACGGAAAGGGGTCAAAACTCGACCTCCAACTCAGAAAAGAGAACTGGACTGGGGCGGTGCGGAAGTGGGGCTGACAGGTGGCTCCAGATGACTGACAGCCACGGTACCTTCCGTTCGGACATCGTAGAAACCCCCCTGTAGGACATCGAAGGACGAGCGGGGGGGGCAAGGAGAAATATCATAGAAGCGCCGGGAGAGCTCGGGGGAAGATGAAGGGACGTTTTCCCGAACTTCCTACGGTTCGAGTGCTGGAAGGCGGACTAAAAAACCATGGGGGCAAAAAAACACAGAAAGAACAGCTGCAGGATGATAGGGAGGTTACACGTTCACCTGCCTCCCTCCCGGGGCCTGGGAAGAGACATATAGGAAGGGTGGAAGGGATCTCCCTACATCAAAAGAGCCATGTCAATATTGACACCTAACAAAAACGTAACCGACAAGGGAAGAGCGAAGGGGACCAAGACTCAACTGCCCGAACGGTGGAGGGTAAAGAAAAAACGGGCCTTTCGGTGGGGGTAACATCAATCACAGGGACAAAAGACCTAAGGGATCCTGAAAGGGGCAATCAAGAAAAGGGGAATGGACGCTTAATCGTCATGATTCCATCCAGCCTACGATTGGTCGCCCCGGAAGTCCGAAAGTTGTCATCAGCAGGGGAGGCCGAAGGAAAGGGGTAATCCTTCGAGAAAAAAGTGGGTAGAATGGATGCCGCAACAGAGAGCCGGGATTATACACGATCGGCAACTGGGCGTGGCAACAAACAAAAAGGGACGACACAACCGTCGTCCCGAAAGGTCCTAACGCACATAGGCCCAGGGGAGAAGAGAGGGTAAACCACCATATCAAAAAGCAAAAAGGGGTGGGAATAAGAATCCGGGGAATCAGTAGTGAGGAGTGTGAGACGTGGGCCAAGGGGGCACTTGGGGTTCGCAAGGGCTCGAAATAAAAAAAGACTTGAAGGGGCAAGGGTCGATGTAAGTTTCGCCTCATACCGGAGGGAATTCCGTCTTGTCTACAGGGGGGGTCAAGGCGAGAATGGGCCACAATCAAAGCCACGCTGGCCCTTGCGGAACGACCAAGGTCGCAAGAACGCCGCAGGGCCAGCGGGGGGTGAGGGGGGCCTGGTGGCAAAGGAAGGGAGAAAATCACGTAAAACGCAACGGCAGGCCAAAAAATAGAGTGAGGAAGGAACGGGAGAGATCTTTGCGGAGGCCGAAGTCAACAGGAAGGACAGAAGGGGGGAGAGTGAGGCACGGCTGGGAGTAGAAAAAAAAACGACGGACGAAGGGGGAACGGCAAAAACGCTGGAAGGGCTTGATGATTGAAACTTCGAACCGGCTTGGGGTGGCGAGAGGGGGGGGCCGAAGCAGGTCGGTGATAAGGGGAAGGGGAATGGGAGACATACGACGACGCCGGAGACGAAAAAACTTTCGGGTGGCCCATGAAAAAGCCTCCCTCCTTAGGAAGATCCAACTATGAAGTGGAAATCCATTTCGAACTCAAAAGCCCAAACGTGAAAGAGCAGGGAGCCCCTGGGACGAACCTCGACAGGGGGGGGAAGGGGGTAAAGAACAGTCGGCGAACTAGTCACCGAAAAGGAGCGGAAAGGATCCTAAAAACGCCGGAAGAACCTTCCGGTCGGAGGGTTACATGCCTGCAAGGTTATTCAGGGAATGAAAGGGGAGGACGGGGGGTAGAAAGCATGGTCTGCCGAGGGAACGACACCAGCTTTCGAAACTGGACCACTGTTTGCCCGGAAACATCATGGTCGGGAAGGTTTATTCCAGGGATCAGGAAGAAAAAAGGGTCCTGGACCGCGGGAGTCGTGAGAGTACCTAACCCCCGTGCCCTAAAAAAAAAGTCCTCCCGTTACGAAAAATCTGCGGGTCCGACACCTTTTACCTCAGTGGGAAACCCCGACTTCCTGCAGCGCTTCACTGGGAGGGACCCTCGTTTTAACCTGATACGGGTCGAGCTGAGACTGCGAAGAAAAAAGACTGCCACTTGGAGCGGAAACGCCAGCTTGCCAGGGAACCGGCTATCTCAGAAGCCGAACAGGGAGCAAAAGGAAAAAACTTACCGGGTGAGGGGACGGGGGCCCAGTGACTTTTCGAAAATTCCGTGGGGAAGGGCACCTCCTCTCGGGGCCACCTGAAAAGGAAGGAAGTCAACCAAAAAGGGCGAATGTTTCCCTGGGCTGTAATCAAGACATCAGTTTGACGGGCGGGGGAGGCAGATCATCTTTTCTTCCGGAAGATACGTGGGGAATCGGCGGTTCCCGATACTACGCACGCAGTCGTCAGGGGGACCTACGTCGAAAAAAAAGCAGCATGGGGAAGGGTCTCCCTCAATGGTAGCGAAGAACCTCGCGAAGGAAGAAGACAAAACTCGAGTGATTAAGGAATGAAATTTTAGCAGCCGCAAGGGATCGAGAGTGAAAGCTAAAAAAGAAAAACTGAACAGCCCGCCTTCTATGGGCTCAGACCAAACGTTGCGACTGAAGAACATCCACCCGAAGGAGACATCAAGGGGAGGTAAAGCCCTCCAGTTTGGGGGCGGTTACAGTGAAGGCAAAAACCGTGAAAGGGAAGGAAAGGCGGGGAAGAAGCCCTGGGCAGTTCAAAGGGGAGTCTCCCATGCAGGGGGGTAAAGACCGAGCTTGTTGGCGAGGGGGTGGCGGGAGAAAAACTCAGAAAAAAAAGTGGATGAAGATGTCCTGCCAAGGGGCTTGGCTACATGAGCGCAGGGAGGAGGGGTTCGTAGACAAGGAGAAGGGAGGAGAAAAGAACAAGGGAGCAATCTGCCTCATGGATCGCTACGCAAACTTTCAAAAAAAGCACGTCCACCGGACAGGAAGGTGAGTGGGGAGCAACTGACAGCGGGGTCTCCGGTGGTGGGGTCAAAGGGAAAAGCCAGCGCGCCAGGGGGAAAACAAAGGGACCGAGGGCCTTCGGAACACGGGGATACCCCCGGACCTGCCATCTCCGAACTTCACTCGGCCACACTGGAGGTCGGAGCTAGACGAACCGGTCGATGAGAGAAAACTAGGTAAGGACTGGTACTCGACAGGGCAGCAGAAACGGTGATTCACACCGCAGTAAAAGCGCAGCAAGGTGCAGTAGCGGGGGGCATTCGATCCAAACAAAAAACCCACCGTCAAATCCTACAAAAAGAGAGGGTGAAGCGGAAGGAGCAGGAGATCCTTCGGTCCTGCGGGCAAACTTTCCAGGGAGGCAACGACCTTGTCGACAGGAAGGGAAAGGACGGACGAAGGGCCTAATACAGAAGCTGAAGGAAAACAACACTTACGATTTTATACTCCAAGGAATGAGAGTTCAACCTGGCAAGAAGAAAGACAGGAGTCGCTCTAAATCCAGAAAGGGCCAACCCTGCTTTTCATGGGGCACGGGCAATGGGGGCGGAAAAAATTACGGTCAACCAGGCAAAAGGGTCAAGAGGGAACGTCATCCCCCTGGAGGTCTTAACCCTCGACGAGCTCCCGGCGAAGTGAAAGACACGAGAAGAAAAAAAAGAAGTTCTGTGTCTCGAGGCGAACTGGTTTTCCGCTCCAAAGATCCGCAAAGGGGCAAGTTGTATCATAAGCTCCAGTCCATGACCACCTCTAAAGGATCCGAAAGACATTATGAACGGTTTGGCTCCCAGGAGGTCAGGTGTCCCGAAGACAACGAGATAAGGTCAAAATCTCTCATCGGGGTCACGAACAGGGCCTACCAGAACCTCACACGGAGGAAAAAATCTCCCTGCTGGAAAACACAGGTAACCGCCCTGAAAATGAGGGGGAGGAGGGGACCAACGTGACCGCCCTCAATCCAAAGTGGCGGAACCGCCGGAGGGCGGGACGGGTTTAACTACAGTCAAGGCATAGGGCACCGGGGTCCTGAGCCTCGAGCCGACTTGGGGGGCTAGATCCCGAAGTTACGAAAAAGGTACTCAAAGGGGCCTGGTCCCGTACACCTTAAAAGGTCGGGTCGAGACTGGATCAAGGGAAAAAAGCGCATCAAGAGGTGATGTGGTTCGAATGGATCAAAAAAAAAAAGAACCGTGCACTAGGCGGATGGGCGGGGGGGGCCTGTACTACACTAACCGTCAAGAGCCATCCGCCGTTCCAGGACGGCACAGACGCGAGCCATGAGCGGAAACTCGACAACGCCCAGGATCAAGGGGGGGGGGGGCGGGCAGGTCGTCTCGGCTTTTCATGAAAAAAAAAAGCTTGGCCGAAAGGACAGGGGAACGGAGGTGTTGATCTGTGGGCCGTCTGCTGACTATCTCTTCCCGGACGGTGGTAGACTCTCACCGAGTTAACGTTACGGGCGGAATTGGGTCCGGTCGATCCTTTTCCAAAGGAAACGCCACGCTGGAAAATTGTAGGCCATCCCACTTCGACGCAAGGGCAAAAGGGCGTAGGGGGACTGGGGGGGGGGACCAGTAGCTTCATAAACTCCGACCGGCGCCCCTCGAACGGGCGCTCCAAAATCAGGGATCGAAAAGCCTGGAATTCCAGGTCCCCAAGCCGCAAATCTTTCCACTCTGGCGGAGCGTAGGGCCAGCCTTACTAGGGTTCCAACTAAAACCGGTAACGCTGCCCGTTAGGGCAAACCTTCTCCCTTTCGTGTGGGACGGAAAGGTCGGGACGGCTGCAAGGGCTTCAAATAATACGCAGGGACGACGTTCTTGCGTTCCCAACCGCCCCATTCCCGTTGAAAAAAAAGCGCTGTGCGTTGGCCAGGATCGAACGAAAAAAATATCAAGTTGGAAGTATGAAACTATGGACAAACGGCTGCCTCTACCGAGCTCAGGTTGGACATGCCGGCGAAACGAGGTCCGGCGGAGCCTCGAAAGATCCTTCGTCAAAAAAGGCAAAGACAATAGATGGGGCCGCAACAAGCAGGTGAGGCTACGTGGGCCTGACGACCCCGTGTTTCGTGAAGGAACCAACTTGGAGTCGAACTTCCAAGTTGGGGGGGGATAGGGGAGGAGGTGAGTAGTGTTGATCCGGGGGCAAAAGGGGCTAGGAGGGACTCGGTCGGGGTTCTAGAAACCCCACTTCCTCTATGATCACCAGGTACGCCACGAGGAGGTTTTCGACCAGGGGGAACACAAAGTGGGGTGGCGATAACCGCCGATCGACCCAGCTGGCTCTGATCTTGTCCGTCTTCTTCATCTTGCGCTTAGCAAAAGAAGCGGCAAAAAAACAGTTGGAGCGAACCCTTCGATGAATTCGAAAGATGTATCCGAGCGGACCCGAGCGGACAGAGCCATGCGCTCCGCGAGGAGGTACGGGTCATGACTGAGTCGGACGGTCCGAAACCACCGTGCGGGCCCTTCAAACGAGGGGCAGTCAAAGTAAAAAATGGCCCAGCAGGGGAAAAAAAAGATGGAGCCCGCGGGCTTCGAGCGAGAAGACGGTCTCGGCGGACAGGTGGGGAACTAGCAGGAGGAGTGGTCGGCCCGGAAGCTAAGAAGGATGGAAAAAAACGACCCGTTCGCTTACCCGGTCAGGGGAAAGATCCGAAAATCGACAGGGACGTTCAAGACAGCGATGGCAGGTCGCCCCGACAGGGGTAGAGTGGGTGGCAATCATGCTAGAAACGGCTCTCGTCGGTGATGAAGGCTGAAAAGTTGGAGCGGATCGACTTCTGAGCTCTCGGGGCTCGCCGCCGCGAAGGTCTGGTGGAAAACAGATCTTTGGAGACTGAGAAGCAGGTCAATTCCACATCAAGAAGGAGTAACAGAGACCGCGGGGGTCGAAGCCTCCAGTTTGGCGAGGAAAGGTCGATCCAACCGTTATCCCAGTCGTAAAAATATGCCTTTCCGGTTGTTTCCAGCAAAAGGGCTCGGGCGTGTCGCCCATGTCCTGATCCCGACAACGTCGGTAGTTAACTGGGGAAACCAATGGAAGTATTTCCTGCAAGGGAAGGGATACATGGAGGGCGTCTGTGCCGTAGAAAAGGTCCATTAAGAAAGACCTCACCAACAACGGAGAGGATTTAGGGATCTGAGGAAACCCATGGTAATCTAAAAGTGTAAACGGGCAAAGCGCTTCATTATAAAGCCGCAAAAACGCGCAGGACATCTTCCTCCAAAGGGGACGAAAACGGCGCGCAACTTGTCGGGGCACATCTCGGGGGAAAAAAAAAGGGGCAGTTTACATTAACCTTGTCTGACACTAGCCGTCGGAACCAAAGGAGCCCTAGGACGGACCGCCCATCGGGTATCCGGTGCCGAGACAAATCGCCGTGACTGGCCGGACAAACTGAGATCCTGGCCGCCCTGAAACGGTAGAAATGTTCAGGGTCTACTGGTAAAAGTAAACGGGAAAGACTAGACCACCATGGGGGAAATCCGGGTTCGCGCAGCAGGGTTGGAGAAGTGCAAACTCGCTGCGAGGGCGACGGCGGACCTTCCGGATCTGGCAACGGAGGACCTGAGCAGGATGCATGCAAGATCCTTCGGTCATCGTTCCGGACCAAAGCCTCGACCTTGTCGACCGGGGATTCGGCGGAGGTCCGCGACGTCAAGGCGTCCACGCAGCGGGAACGGCCAGGCAACAAATCGCCTGAAGAGGGAAAAGCGGTGCAAAAAATGTTCCAGCAGACCTGACGGTCGCGGAGTCCAAAAGCCAGCAGGCAAATCGAAAGGCGAAGTGTCTGGAAGGGGGGCAGGACCGAAAGGCCCCAAACGGGGCTGGAACGGTCTACAGAGGACCACATCCCCCCGGGAGGCAAGCCACTACCTTCGAAGCGGAGCGCAACCTTCGGGCAAGGACAAAAAAAAGAGAAAGGGGTAAGCTAGGGTCGCTCAACAGGTTCAAATGGTGTCAAAAGCGGCGAAAGGTCCTGGTTCCAAAAGCCCGGCCGAGGTAGTTGGTGCAATTCACCTCTCCTACCAGGGCCAAAGAGGAAAACGACATAAAACAGCGAAGCTGACGTACTCTCATGAGGTCCCGTGTCCAGAACAGCTCCTCTTACCAATTGGCCTGCTCGGCAATAGGAAGGAAAGGGGGTGAGGAGGGCCCGACCTCCACCCGCGCCACCTTTTAAAAAAAGTGAACAGAACCCTGGATCAAGTACAAAGAAACAAGATCTCCTGTTAAAAAAACAGTTCTGGTGAGAAAGCCGGCAGGAGGAAAAACTCGGCCCAGGGCTTGCGTTCGGGGGGCTACACAAGTCAATGCAACATAAGTCAGGGACTCTCGTTTGAGTGGACTCAGAGGAAGGGGGACCTAACAGGAAAGGAGGGGGGACAAGGCCCTCAACCGCCAGGCGAACTAAGTACCATAAGCCCTTTGTGGAAGTCAAAAAGGTGAAAGTAACTTAAAAAGGAATACACGCGTGAGGCGGGTATGGGATAAAGACATCGTCAATCGGGGTCTAAAGGCATGGGGCAGGGAAGCCATAGGAAAAAAAAAGAACCATGGCGTCGACGACAACATCTCCGAGGAGTCACGCCGAATGGGAGGCCCACACCCGAGAAAAAAAATCCAGAAAGGTGGGGCATCATACGCAACAAAAAAAAAAAAAAAAACACCCCCCCCTGTAAAGGGGGGACGCAGTCCGTCTGCTCGGTGTAAGGAACCCGATGACGGCGAACTACTAACAATGTTTGGGAAACTCGCGTGAGGGGAAAGGGATCCCGGCTCCGGGGGGCTAGAAAGAGGCCGGACCGGCTCCTCAAAAGAGGTGAGCCTCGGAACTTCAAGCTGGGCAGTTCAGTGCCAACAGACAACCACCAGGCCCAAAAAAAGCCCTTCGGGCCGATCCGAGAACGAAGGGCCGTGGCTGTTGGGGGGAATGGTGGGAAAGGGTGAACATCGCGCCGCCTGCCTGACCCTCGACACGGTACATGAGCGCCCTCAGGGAAGAGCAGACGATCAAAAAACCCGGGTCCGACATGGACATCTGCTGCTGGAAATAGGCACCAGCGGAAGTACCGGATGCCAAAAGCGTACGACGCTGGCCCCGGCTGGATTAGGCACAAACATGTGCCCATAGGGAGAAGGGTTGGGGCGAGAGCGTCGAAAATGACGGACGAGTCGGTAAAAAAAAATAAGGCCGCTCGGACGACGGGTAACCCAGGACCCCACCATGCCAAGACGCCGCCTTTAAGGAGGGGGTGGGGACAATAAATTCCGAACTCCATAAAAAGTCCTGAATTGAAGTAGGTGCTTCCCCTGAGGCCTCGACCATCTCAGCTTTCGAAAGGGAAGTTACACTTAACTTCGAATAAAGGAGGGATGGCGTAGAGAACAATAGCGCCGGGGGCATTTATCTTTCATTATTTACCGCCACCTGCCCTCCATTTTCTCAAGAGGTTTAGACGCCTCCATCCGTGGAAGGCGTAACGCACGGATTCTTTCGTTAAAGAAAACGCCCGTGTGAGTATGCTTAGTTTTGCAAATTCCGGGGTTCAAGGTTCGAAAGAAAGGGTCCTCGTGATGTCAGGAGAGATCGGGGGGGCTGCCACACAGGGAATCGATTAACAGCATCCGGTACAGCTGGCGGCAATGGGGGGAAAAATTGTGATCTGGGCCTCTAATAGGTACGATCTCCGATGGACTAAAGTAGCGTTGCTCGAGTGCTTCGAGGATAAAGGACTCACCGACCTCGGGGCTAGAGGGAAAGGAAAAACCACGTCGCTTCCTCTTGAAAAAAAACGAGCTATCGACGGGAGGTTCTCAGCTCGCTTCTCAATCAGTGCTCGCGCTTGTCTTGAGCAATCCAGGGGATGACGATGCGACAAGTCACCGGCAACCACGCGGAAAACCCCGTCCTCTCGGGCGCCCGAAGACTTCTGCACCTAAGCGAGGATGGCGGTGGAAGGGCGACGCATGTTACGACGGACAGTGGACCGATGGAGTAGGAAGAGACTTTTCGGCCCGGGAGGAGTATGAGACTACGTCGCGGGACCATCTAAGGAGGAAAATACGTACAGGTCGGCAGCAAGAGGAAGCCGCATTAGAAGAAAGCGGAAAGAGGGAAGCGGGCATCAAGGAAAAGCTCGGTGGGATGAGGGCAGGAATCTGTTCCTCCGGCTATTGAACCGCAGCACCTAGTCGAAGGGCAAGATTATGGGCATCCTCACGGAGCAAAGAGCCTGTGAAACGTTAAAGGGTACAGCGACAGAGGGAAAAGGTCGAGAGAAGAAAGCCAGGTTTGGGGTTTAAACGAGGGGGCGCTTACGGGACAGGATCCAGCGGTCGGCATTTGAGCGCCACCCGGGGAGATTTTCCCACAGCAGACACCATCCGAGGCGCCCAGGTTTACTTAACCAACAACAGGGGGAGTTGTTTTTGCGAAAAGTCGAAACGCCCGTCCACTCCGAGAGGGAAGGGAAAAAAAAAAGGTGGATGCGAGCATTAAGCGCAGCGCGGTTGAGGGGACGACTCTCTCAAAGTAGGAGGGAGAGCCTCGACCTAAGGGAAGGGCGCTGCAAAGACGTAACCGCCGAAGACGCAAAATTGCCGGAAAGAAGAAAAGAGGAAAGGGGGGGGGGCGGCCGCACAACTTGTCGAAAACAAGAGGGGAGAAGTCTGACGGAGGGGAGCATGAACCTGGGAGCACTCCGAAGGAACCAGAGCCCGACGGGCCGGAACCCGACAGGGTAAGGTCACGGGTTGAATACCATCGACGCGTGAACCGGGCCTCGAGACCTCGTCCGTAAAGAATCCGGAGCTGTACTCCTTCGTGAACTAGTTCAGGAAAAAGGGGTAGTCGAAGTCGCCAAAAGTTCTCGAAAGGTAGGATTCCAAACATTCAGAAGGCGGGAAAGGGGCCTAGCAGGCGCGTCCTCGAATAGGGTAATTACTTGTGAAATTGCCCTTCATGCAGAGAAAGATGGACCTTGCCCGGCAGAGGGCAGTCGGGGGCCTTCGGTCAAGGCTCGCCTCGTCCAGAAATGCGACAGGACGTGTCGAGGACGACTTGGGCCGAAAAGGGGGGAAAATACCTCTCGCCATCCCCGAGGAGAACGTACACACGGGGCCTAAAAAAGATGCGCGTGCAGTCCAGGGCACAAAAACCAAACCAGCACCACAACAAAAAGAAAAGTCGGTCCGCTCTAACCGCCAGCAATCCTGCTGGGCAAGGGTGGAAGGGGGAGTTTCAGGCGATTGACGTTCCCGCCAAACGTGCTGTTGCCTTAAAGAGGGGTCGAGATCATGCCCCAATTAGGGAGGAAGAGGCAGACGCACACCGCCTTGAGAAGGCGAAGAGAAGTAACGCGTCTGGGTTCGCTTTCAGCGGATCGGAACCAGGGTTCCGAGAAAAGGAAAGGCCGGGGTCGTGGCGCGTGAGAAGAAAAATCAAGGCCACCGAGAAAAGAACCCAATGTCGACGCCCAGTAGGGAAAAAGTACAAGCGCACGGAACCTTCGGAGCCTGGAGCTATAGAAAAAGTGGCTCTATCGCCCACAGAAAACCTCCAGGCCCTGGCGGAAAACTGAACCACCCGGGAACAGGAACAAGAACGCATATCGCCGGGAAAAAAGCGGCGACAGCAGTGCCAGAAAGAGGCTAGGGCGGGGGGGTCACTAACTGAGCCATGCAGAGCATCCTGAGCGGTGTCCTAAAAAGTTCCGCGCGCCGGGACGACCAGGGAGCAGACCGACGCCGGACGAATTGGGCATGGTCGTAACCTGGAAGTTTGTCGATTGGGGAAAAGAAAAGGGGATCATGGACCTACAGGGAAGGAAAAGGAGTGGGAGTTTTCGAAAGGGGGCAACGTCAGGGGCTCGAGCCCATTAGGGGCTGTTCCTGAAGCCACTACGGAAGAACGGGGAGGTATGCCTTCCCAGGGACGCAAAAGCAGGTCGATTCACGCCAGGTCTCGGGTTTGTCGGAACAAAAAGTCTACAAAAGTCCGGAGAAGGTGGGTCAGAGAGACGGGCCAATTCTTCTCTTCTGTATTCCCAAAGGCAGTGGGTCTTAAGGAAGCTTTTTGGAAAGCAGTGAGGAATGGACCAGTGAGGAAGGCTCCGTCCCCCCCCCCCCGAGGATGAAAGGCGGGGTGATCTCACCTTCGAGGGCAGGCAGCCGGAGTTCTAGGAATCCCGCTCCAATTTTCACCCCCCCAAACTCCACCCCTTTACCTTGGGAGGCACGGCAAATCATCGCACTCCGAAAAAAGGGTAGATGGCCTGGTGGGGGCCCAGATAGTCATGGAATATACGATGCCGGCCCAAAATCAGAACAGGTGAGGAAGGGCCGACCAGATCTCGTCGACCCGCAGGGAAGTCACGCAAGACTTGGCCAACAACACAAAGGAGGGCGTCGGCACAAGCTGAAGAGGGACTGCACCAGGAAATAGAAAGATTGCTGGCCCAAGGGGTAGAGGATGAACCAACGAGACCGGGCTTTTGAGGGAATTTGGGGGACAGGGAATAATGTGCGCGTTGATCAGGAGAGGAGGGGGTGAGTCAGGACGGCTACGCCTCAACTTTACGAAGGAGTGAGGTCCAGCCCCCTCCCATTCCAATGGCAATGTTGCGATCTAACTGCCATACACCTTAGTACTTCAGTGAAAAAGGGAATCCATCTGGGCCTCTACCAGCAAGACAAATAGGAGGGATGGCATTCCGGAGTACGCGTCCGTTGGCTGTATGCCTGGGAAAATCACACACGTGAGAGAGACCTGCCCGGTGAGGTAAAGATATATTGCATCCGGAAAAAAAATCAGTGCGGCTACTGGTAGACCCCCCCTCACAGCCCAAAGGGGGGCGGAGAAAGAACCAACCTATGATTCGTGTTTCGACTACTTCCCCGTGACCGTGAGCGGAAAGTTGGTCAGGTAAGCCGTGGTACAAGGTCAGAAACAGGTAAGGGGGAGTTCTGCAGAGATTCCTTACCCGGGGAAAAAGAGACCCAATCGTACGATAGCGGTGCGTCCGGCCGGGGGGAGATAAAACGGATAGGGTTGAGAGGGGGTGGGAGGAGGGGGGGGGAGGGGGGGGGCGTTGTGGGAGAGGTGATAGAGTGGGATGATGCTGGTTATCAGTAGGGGGTGTTGGGGTGAGGGAAGTCTGTAGAGTTCGGGGGGTATGTCGCACGTGGGGGGGGTTTGTGGTTGGGAGGGATACGTGAAGTAGGGGCATAGGGAGGGGGGATGTAGGTGGGGGATTATGAGGGTCTGTAAAGAGAGTAGTGGGTGTGGTTGAGTTGTTGGGGGTGGGGAAATGGTTGGGGGGAAGTAGTACGGGGGTGGGGAAACTAGAAGTAGCTGTTGCCGGGTGAGGAAGAGGTTGAGGGGGTGGGAGTTATGTGCAGTAGGGGAATTAAGAGTGGCGGGGGTGGGGTTAGAGCAGGTGGAGGGGTGGGCATAGGTAGGAGTATGGGGGAGGTCGTTTGGGGGTAGTGAGGTAGGTTGTGGGGGACCTAAGAAGGGAGAATAGGTGGAGATGACACGTGGTTGGCGGCTTTGTGATGTAGTAGGAGCGGGTCAAGCGACAATTGCAGCTGGCTCTATCTTGGAAGCGGGGGGACACTGGCGTCGGGGAGAGACTGCAGCGCCAAGACCTGTCAGAGAATGGAGTGAACCAGTCAGCCAACGACGAAGCGCGGGGGATAATGCATGGACCTGGAAAAATCGAGCGGCTCGAAAAAATGTGCGCATCGCTTCAAAGGAAACCCTCCAAAGGGTAAACGATGCAAAACGGAAGGCAACTCAGAAGGGGGGAGGGGGCGGGCCGTCCTAGAAGGAAAAAAAGTTGGAATCCTTAAAAAAGCACACCCTGCACCAGTGCAGGGTCTCCTCTGGAGGGTAGGGAAGACGACTCTGTCACAGTCAGGACGTCGTAGAAACAGACTCTAAGGGCCAAGGCGGGGTGGTCACAAGAAAAAGTGCATGCCGAGACGAAACTCGTACCGGCGATAGGGCGTCCTCGACACGCGAAAGGGGTTCGTCACCGGGGGGAAAGGCGCCCGAGAAAGGAAGAATATCGGCCGCCTGTCTCAACGGCATAAGCTCAAGCGAAGGTTATGTACATAACGGGGTGGGGAAATGAAGTCGAATCAAAACTGTCTCATTCACCGGGACTCCGGCCGCGAAGGAAACGTGATTGCATACAAATAGAAGAGGCGTCACATCAGGTTAAGATTCGACGGTTTAGGGTACCAGTCGACAGAACTCGGTGACAAAAACCTAAGGACTGCGGTACTTCGTTGTTCTAAGTTCAAGGACTGCTCGTGGATTCGGTTTTACATTTTCTCAAATAACTACACATGACTTTGAAACGGGGGGAAGATCATGAATTACAGTCGATAGCCCGGTTTGTTTTCAGAACGCATGGCGTGATCCAGCCGAATGATAAGAAATACGGGAGATCCTGAAAAGCGGTTGTGTCTAAGTTCACGGAAGACAGCCGTCAGTCATAAACAGAAGACTTACGATTGTGGGTCTTCCTTGAAAGGGCAAGGAGTATCTATTAAGGCCAGGGGTCAAGTGACGTTTATGAGGAACATGAGATCGAGGATCTGCTCTTAAATACAACTACGGGCGGAAGAAAATATAATAGGTTCTCCATCCAGCATGGAGGTTTAGCCAGGACCTTGGACTTTCGCTTGCAATGAAAAGCCAGAGCACGCCACATCGGGCAAGCGTCCTCCAGCGAGGAGGTGGAAGGCATCGACGGAAAAAAAACTGATGGGAAGGGAGCCCGGTGAAGATCATACGAAGGTACACCAGACGTAGCCGCGCACGCAAGATGAAACGCCGCCGAGGGAAGCGATCGGGACAGTAGGCCTGGCGAGAAGGGGGGACCTCATGACGCATATGGAACTTCCGGTCGAGCATTCGCAATACTGAGGACGACAAGCAAGAGGCCGACCGCAAGGTTTACAAGGAGTACTTCCTAGGGTGGAAAGTGGTCGTAAAAGACTTGGTGATCTAGGGCTAAGTCTAAGAGCTCTCGGGGAATGCCCACGGGGCAAAATTGGCGCAGGTGGCTTCTCTAGACACGGTGGCAAGAAATGAGAAGGAGCTATGGCACACCAAGGTATCAGGAGCAAGATATCAATGTCAAAAACTCAGTCTGCATCGAATGCCAAACGGAGGCTAGGGGCAGGCCGGACATTGTTCCGGATTACATCGTGTAAAAGAAGGGGGGGACTCCGCTGCCTGCAGATTCACCTGACTGGACAGACGAGGGTCAACTAAAGTCCGTCCTGGTCGATCAGGCGTCTAGCGAATCCTCACAAAACTATCACGTACTAACAATGGCTCTCAAGAGGGGGTGCAATCAGTCATTGGGCCTACGATTGACGGACTTAGGCCACCCGGTCTGGGCGAATCAAAAAAGTTCGAACACATCGCCTCAGGCAAGCCTGGGGAAGATATGAAAAAGTCTAGCAGGGCACTATATTGATCTGTCGCCACCTATTCCGGTGTTTTTAGAAAAAAAAGTGTGCGAACATCAGTCTCCCTACCGGACGACAGATCGAAGAATGGGATGCGCCGATACTGGGGAGTGCCGGACGGGGGTAGACGGTGCGTCGATATTTGCGGAGTTAGTCTCTGCTTCAAGCGGGGTTCCTCTGAAAGAGAAGGGGTAAGGGAGGAGGCGAGTGATTCCAGGCGAAGATGAGCCAGGTGCTATCCAATCGTTAGAAAAGTCTACTATCGCAGCGGAAGTTTTACTAATTGCGCGAAGGACGGGGTCGCCGATGGGGAACACGTTCCCCGCTGCGTCGCGGAGCCTGAAAAAGGGCGACTATCCGATGGCAGTCATTCTGGTCGGCAAAAGCCTCGTGAAAGTGTGAAGGACGGTATCCATCTGGGGACTGCGTGTCTTCGGTTACAAAAAACGGAACGTAGCCCGACCACAGAAGGGCGTTGAGAATAGTCTTCGTTACAGAAAGAGTTCAAGTACAGGACAACTGCCCGCAGGAAAGTGTAGAGGTCTCCTTCAAACCACGGCTTTGTGTCTTCAAGGGGGAAGAGAACTATTACGCGCACTGTCAGCATTCAGGAGTAAAAACCCGTAAAACCACGGTCTGGGGGAAAGTACATACGAGCCGGTTGGACTCTCTAAAGGAATACAACTTGATGCCCCATTCAGAAAAACGAGGTTCGCCTGCATTCGATACTATGACTTAGGGGGTTAGGAGCCTTGTCGAAACGGGCTCAGACGGAAAAGGTCCATACTTCGGACTTGCAGAGAAAGGGGCTGGGGAGAGGAATAGGAGGGCGCGATAACAGTCTAAGAGGGCCGGTGACTGGGAAGGGTGCATGGGCGGGGGCCTGGGACGTGGACAGTGCAGCAGTGCCCGTAAGGGATTATAGCCGTAATACTGATAATACAGCGTGTCAAACATGAAAAAAAGAGTGGCTAAGTGCGGCGCGGCGTACACCCACTTATAAGAATGTGGTGATGAAGTGTTCACTTTGTCGCTTCAATTTTCTCCTGGTCATCTCACCGAATGCACGGAAGCGTGGAAAAAGAAGCCGTAGTTAGTTGGGAACGGCGATAGAACTGATGGACCGGCGATCCTGCCGGGCAAGTCAGGGGTCAGAACGTAACGAACGTCAATGACGACGGGGAAAAATACATACACGCTAGTGGAGATTGGCCTTAGAAATGACCGAGGTGGGCACTAGGTCGCTGCCATTGGCACCACCAGGGGACTCCTCCAAAAAAAAGTTATCACACAAGCTGGCAAATGGCTGGACCGTAGAGGGGACTGAGTCGCCCTGTAGGGAATTCAGGGGTGCACCAATTCCAAAGCGTCCTGAGATGAGGGCTAAGCTATGGAAAAAAGAAGGGCTTCCACTCTAGCCACATCAGGGCCCTCGGAGGGGGTTTATTAAAGGTAGACAACCACGGGGAGGATCGACCGGATTAAGGGAGGTGCAATCAGACAGAGAGTGGACCACAAATGCGGGCTGGAGTCTGGCGGAGGGGACGCTGATCGTCGTGGTAATGACCCACACTGGCTATCGCTGGCCGACGGGGGGACATTTGGAATGTGGCAGGAAAGACTGCTCTGTCGGGGGGAAGGATTAGGGGGGGATCAGGCAGGGGAGGGCCCAGGTAGAAAAAGGACGAATGTGCGTCGTGAACGGGAAAGGCAGGCACCTCGACCGACGTTAGGGGCGTACACCATGTTGCCGCACAGGTCGCAAGAACTGAGTAGACCCGGGAGGGGCTGTTTCAGTTGGACACATGACCGGGGCAAAAGGCTCCTGAATCTCAAAAATCCGGTCGGGATCAGGGAAGTGCACCGAGCAACACACCAGAAAAAAAAAAAAAAAAAAACATCACAAAAACAAACACACACAACAAAAAACTGGGGCCTGTAGCCGCGTTCGAAGACACTGCGCAAAAGTCAGGAAAGGAGAATGAACGAGCGAGCGACGAACATCAGTGAGCCGGTAGCCTAACAAGAATGCTCGAGGGCATACCAGGACGTAACTTCGCGCGTAGCGAGCAACCGTTCATATAAGTTGGGCTCGAACTCCATATCTACTAAAGGGTGCGCGCTAATGGGACAAAATAAGGCAGCAACAGTTGTCGCGTGACCAGCAAGGTGATCTTCTGGGCAAATACGATTCTGAACTTATCGGTCTGAGTATAGGCCATGGTGAGGTATCGGCGGGGCTGTAGGTATCAAAAAAGGGATGGATGTAAGAGGGATTTCAGAATGCAGCTACCCCACGGCTTACCACATCCAAGTAAGGGCTGAGAGCGAGGCGAGCCACCTTTTACCGAGACCAGTAAGCCCTATTAAACCGAATAGCAATAAGCCTAGAAAATACGCGGTCCATGCGAGTTGAATAGGACAGGGGCATCGAAATAATGGAACGTTTCTGGGCAAAAAACTGTCGAAGGCGGAACTGATTGAGGAAAACGTTCCCATCAAGGAATCGCGAAAGAGACGATCTAGAGGTCGGAAAAAAACGACGCCTTACCCGCAAGCCTCTGGTAGGAGAGAAGTTAGGAAGGGACAGCTAGGATTTGAAGTCGAACGGGACCACAACAGAGTGGTGAGATGACGGGGAAAGCGTCGGCGAACCGGAAAGTTCCTGATGAAAAAAAAAGGGGAAACACATGGAAGCGGTCGATGGCAAAAGGATTAAAGACTGGAGGAGTTTGGACAGACTCGTGCAAAAGAAAAAAAAAGGACGGAATTCGACAGAAAAAACCACCCCGAGTATCGGGATCGGACTATTTCGGAGCATAATGCTTAAGATTGGCATAATTAACGAAGTCTAGAACTCGAGGTCTTGGACGACATATTTCGACAATTTTTCGGGGGTAACAAGGCCAGAGGAGCTTACTGAAAAACAATCGACGTAAGGAGAACTGCGCAACCCGCGCAGCCAGTGGGTTGAAAAGCTAAGAGTCACTTCGCCAATATCCGTATAGGGCAGTGCATACCTTTGCGGAGCAAACGCCATTAGGGAGGTAAAATAGAGAGACTAGCACAGGTCACACCCTGGGGACGGACTCCTGGCCATTAATAAGGGTGTGCAATTCACAGCCAGGAGACTCCTTGAACATTCGACAATTAAAAAGTATGAACAAAAAATAAGGGGCCAAAGAAGTATTAGCATGGAGAAAAGGGGGTGTCAATGGAAGGTCGTCCCTCCATTTTGTAGGAATAGACGGGGGGTCTGTCCAAGAACTCATTACAAGAGGAATACAAGCGGTGGCGTTTGGGGAAGACCACGGGCGACCGGGTTGCATGGAGGAGCAGGGTTCCGCTCCGTTCATGATACAAAGGAAGAGCGGGATCAAGTTGTGCAAGGAAAAGGGTAAGGCAGGACATATCGAAAGAAGTAAAGGAGAGGGATTATATGAAAAAGCAATACGGTGGTCGTTTCGAGGAGGAAGCCAGGGGAAGTCTGGCAGGGCGTGCGGGTTCGAGACGATGAAGTCACGAAGACTAGCCACAGGAGATTAAGTAAAAAAATAAGGGAAAAAGGAATCCACCTCAAATGGAGTCCGACTTCGTGGAAAGAATCCGGCAATAATGCTCAGGCAGGAGACAAATATCTCCAGTGGGTCAAGGGACAGTCCTCCACCTGAAGGGTGACGGCCACGTGGCGGAGCTAAAGGGGGAAAAGAAAAGGCTCTGTGTGCATCCGGTGGATAGAACCGGGGTGAGTGCATGAACCTGGAAGGGCGAAACGCGAGCAGACTATACGCGTGGACCGACGACCCTTCCGACCAAGAACGCACGCCAAAACATCTGAAAACAAGCCGTTGGGAATACCACAGCGCCGACAGCAAGGAAAAAATAGCTGGGAGGGCGTGCGAAAACAAGCGGCTAGAAGGTCCCGCATCGGGGTCGGAGGTCCGCCTTCGTAGTAAAAGGGAAAAGTACAGAGCAGGACATTGGAAGTTAGGGATCCAAGTGCTGGAAGATGAAACCGGGGGATGACTAACAGGAAGGTTTTCGGTCTTTCACTTGGAGGGCGCTGTCGAAGAAAGAATGACCGCGGGAGGCGTCTCGTCCGGAAGTTCATTCCCTGTCATCAAGTATAGCGACCATACATCACGGGGGGGGGAAAATGGGGATTCAAAGTCTGCATAGAGCTAGAAGGACGTCTAATTTTCCTGATGGCAGGGAGCCCCTGGCACATACGGTGCATCGAAAACAGATTGGTCTACGGTATAGACTCGGGAAGAAAGAACAGACTAGTCAGGGAGTATCAGGCGTAAACGTTGGCAGCTCTCAAAGGCAAGCAAGTCTAACAAAGAGCGTCTACCACCAACGATGAAAGTACCGAAGCTATGCGTTGATGATGTAATGTCCGCCGACGTAAAGGACATGAGCGGCGAGATTAGAAAACGGACCCTCACCGACAGGCGGCAATCTGGTGCCCTACAATGTGGGTGGGGGAAAATTTAAACGACGCCCTGGCAAAGGGACAGGCCCGAGGGGGACGAACGCATTGACTGGTTTATCGCGGAAAAGGACCGAACAGTCAATCCGAAGCTCTGGGCTAGCCGAACGACAGAAAAAAGCAACACTGCTTTGTCGGAAAGCTGGACAGGAGAAATG
>Ga0179593_1732209_pt1 | contig 19631 bp, 22 predicted proteins | sample CZODoug2_1_08_16_FD_185931 | JGI IMG/M metagenome (GOLD analysis project Ga0179593, IMG submission 185931) | Vadose zone soil fungal communities from Angelo Coast Range Reserve, California, USA - CZODoug2_1_08_16fungal (PacBio error correction) | ecosystem: Environmental > Terrestrial > Soil >...
CCAAAAAGGTTCAGGGAAAAACCGTCGCAGGTTAAAAAAGCAAAAAAGGGAAAAAAAAGCGAGGAAAACTCGAGTGCAGGAAAGACCTTTGGCGTTGCCAAACGCCAATCCGCGACCAAAAGCTGGGCGGGAAGGGGGAAAGAAGGATTGACCCAGGAGACGAAAAGGAGATCAAGGGGTGCACAGGCCCTTTCAGAGTGTCTTGAGAAACGACCGGGTGCAAAACAAAGAAAAAAACGAAGGAAAAAATCATACAAAAGAGAAAGGAAGAAAGGGTCGAGACGATCGTAGAAGGAAACCCGGAAAGGACGAAAACAGCGCAAAGAGGAGGAGAAGATGAGTAACCTGTTCCAATAAACCGAAAAACGCGGAAAGGAAGCTCTGGGGGGGGGGAATTCTGGGGGAAAGGGGAGGCAGAAGTTTTCTGAACAAAAGGGTATTGATTTCGAAAGAATGGCTTCCTTCGATGAAAGTCATACAGCTCTTTCGCAAATGATGACCTGAACCAAAAAAAAAAACGCCGCTTAAACAGAAAAAGGTGAGGGGGTGGAGAGACTTTCCTGTGATAAGGTGGGGATTTTAAAGAAGATAAATCTATACGCAATAGAACAGCAAAAAAAAAAAACTAAAGAAAAACACAAAGACCCAGACCAAAAAAAACCCCCAAAAACCCCCCCAAAACCCCCCAATTCGTCGACGTGGGGAAGGGGAACCAGAACGAAAGTTGGGGGGGAAATGAGCCACTCAACCTGGAGGAGCTGAAATCGCGCCGGAAGATTTCATCTGAAGATCCAACCTAGCTTTTTATCTTCCGATAAGGGGGGGGGTTGGAAGGGGTCGACAGAAAGTAGAAAGATAACCAGCAAAAAAGGGCAAGGCATGTGCTCCTCGTATCCTCTTAATGGGAATAGGGGAGTCAAAAGAGGACGAAGTGACGTCACCTGCACGGAAGAAAAAATCGAAAGAAAAAGAACTGGAAGGTGGCAAATATTGAAAAAAGGTCCTTGAACTCTCGCTTAACCTTGGATGAACGAAAAAAGAAGGAGGGGGTAGAGTTGAAAAAAAACCACTCAAGGGGGAAGAAAAGGGGGAAGCACGTCAGCAAATGGTCAGAAAAGGGGGCAAAAGAGTGCATCGGTGGGGAAAGGGTCTATCGATATCGTCAGAAGGGACTCAGGAAAAGAAAGCCGCGCCAGGAAGGGTACGAGGGGGGGGGGAGAAGCTCGATCCATCTTTTAACGAAGAAAGGGAACAAAAATAGGAGGAGGGCTGAACCCAACGCCTCTCGAGCTGGCCAATGGGGGGTCAACCTCCTCCCTCTATGGCTCATCATACAAAAGGGAAAAAGGAGACGTCCGACTGAAAAAAAGGATTCTTCTGGGAGAAAAAAAACACTTTCGAGGGAGGGGCAAGAGAGGGACTTAGAGGGGGGAAATTCATTGTACATCCGAAGGTGATCTACCCTCGCATCAGAGTATCTTCCCGAAGGAATAGCGCCAAGCGGAAAAAAGTTACGGGAAGAAAGGAAAGAGGTCAATCCCCCTCCGATAAAGGAGAAATTTGAGGGGAAAAGGCCGAGGGGCAGCAAATTGTGAAAAACGGAGCAGAACATAAAGCTTTTCGGCGGCGCAGCAGATGATAGTTTCATCGAAGAGTTAAAAAGAAAGGAAAAAGGGTCCAGCGGAAACGCGCTGTCAGGGACAGAAAATTCTTCAAAAGAGGAGGACAAGAAAGCAAAAAAACTTCTAAGGGGACAGAAACAGTAAAAAGGAACTGGAGGGTCAGAAAAAAACGAGGAGTACATTCTTTAAAGGATCTTCAGAGGCCGAAAAAATGCTCAGATGAATCTGGCTGCAGGGTGGGAAAGAAAAATGACCGCGAAGTGAGCTGGAAAATCAGAGGACAGCGGAAAACGGATATCAAATACCAGCTTCAACGAATCAGAAAAACCGGGAAATGATACCCGTCTAGGCCGGCAAAGAATAAACAAATCAGCCGCGCGATGCATCTAAATCAACAAAAAAAAAAAGGAGGGAAAGAGAGATGAGCCGGGTGAAAATATTCGAGATTGAAAAGGAAGGGAAAGGGTGAGCCGCAGATGAAAGTATTTGATTAATCCATCATTCGATATCAATCTGGGGGGAACTTTTAAAGGGGGGGGATGAGAGGGGAGAAAACGGGACTCAAAAAGGAGAAGAAGTGGGAGGAGATCCGAATAGAAAAGTAACGGAATGTAAGGTTGCATCGAATCGGACCTGCCGCAAGGAGGTGGGGAAAGTTCCAAGGGAGGTTGTTTGTCTAAAAACATTATATTATTTTACTCATTCTTTCTTGGGGAGAATCCTTAGAAAAGCGGGAAGGAACGACGGAGGAGGGGAGGGGATTAGTCCTTCATAGCGGACGAGAAGATAGAAGGAGATGAAATAATGAAATCGTCTGAGCGGATGCCGAAGCGGGAAAAAAAAACCTATTGTTGTCTTGTTGAGCTCACCGGGGAAAAACGAGGAAAAAGTGAAATGCGGAAACATAGCTTTGAGAGAAGGGGGGATTGGGGGGCCAGAACTTGGTTGAGGGCGGGGCGAATCAGCACTCCCCCGCCGAATTCCGTAATTTCTGGGGAGCTGGAAGTTACTGCGGGGGGGGGGGGGGGATCATATCAGGCTTAGGTAAAAAAGTAAGAATCCGAGGGATGGGGAGAGTAAAGGCGGGGGCCTCGCCTCGTCGGAACAGAGAGGTTGCGAGGTGGACTGAAAAAAGGAAAGCCGGACGGCGCTGGGGTCAACCGAATACGCTTAGAAGTCCTGTGCGCGAAGATCGGTCTTTCTTAGGGTGTGCGTAAATCAAAAAAAGGTGGACAGAGGAAGGACTTTGGGACATCTTCAGAGAAGGAAGAAAAAAAGATCGAGGGTTCCCCTGGGCCTTCGGATTAGTCAACTAGGCTTCGAAGGGGGAGAAAAACATAATATAAAAGAGACGAAAAAAGGTCCAGGCGCAGTCTTCTTAGATCAGAAGGGAAAGGGGTAACGAAGACGATGCACTCAGGGTTTTAACCCCGGAATGACTCCTTTTGGGGGGAGGGGATGCTTTCGTAGGAAGGGGGGAGGAGGAGGGCGGGCGGTCGAAAGAAGCTTGCAAGTACGGAGCGGAAACTTAATTTTTCAAGGGGCAACAGGGGAAAAGGGAGGGGTTGATTTATTCCGGGGGGGGGATTCCGTTAAGAATTGGAAAAAGAAAAAAAAAAGGGAACGGACGAGATTCCATTCAGCGGCGAGGAGGTGAACATGCAGCCGAAGCTGAAGCAGAGTCTCAGTGGAATCGGGACATGTTGGAAAAGCCCTTCTAATATTTCACACTCTCTTGTGCGAGCTCGAGAAAATCATCTACGAGGGAGGACCTGCAAAGGAAAACCCCTGGGGTACAAGGGAATTTGAGCACAGAAACGGAGAAAAGGGGAGGAGTAACAGACAGAAGCGTTTTCGGGGAGTGCGTTCATGCCGCAAGCTTTGGAGAGGGGGACTCATGAAAAGGGGAGAGTATACACAAAAACATAATCGAAAAAGGCGGGGGAGGGGTCATAAAAGGTGAAAAGTATTACTTGACTAAAATTGAGAAAGAAGTCGGAGAAGAATTGTTGGGCCTAAACATAGTAATAACGCTAAAAAAAAGGGAAAGGAGAATAAAAAAAAAGAGAGAGGGTGGGGGGGGGGGGGGAGCGGCAGCTTTTACTTAGGTCACCGAAAAAAGGGACCGGCTCTGGTTTCGGAGTTCCGCAGGGTTGAAGGGAAAAAGGCAACTACAAAGAGACGATCTACACGGAAAAAACCGCGCAGGCGGGGGGAAAGTGGGCAGCGTGTTGATTGAGGTTGCAAGCGGGTGGCAAAAAGGGGGGACAAAACAAGACCACTGCTACTGGACGGATCGACGAGGGGAGCCATGCGCGATGAGGAACATCCTCAACCGGGAGAAAGTGTCAAGAACGGGGGAGGGTAGGGGCGGGGCGGCCAAACCCAAAGCCGGATCAACTCCTAGGGGGGGTTATGGGACCGCGGGGGGGGCCGGGGGATGTCTTGCTTGAGCGTCGATAGGGAGGGAGGCTGGGAGAGGGACATGATTGGTTTTGCTTGTGTGGTCCGAAGAACAATTAGGAGGGGAGGGAACAAAAAACGAAAAACCATCATTTTAACTTGAAAAAAAAGAAAAAACGTAACGCCAGCATAAGCCCCATTCTCTTCCATAAAACATCGAGTGAAAGAAGAACTGGGGGGGAAAAGTTTGAAGAAAACGCCAAGAGCCGACACTCATTAGAAGTAGATAGGGGAGGGGCACCCACAGTCTAGTCTCCATCATCCAATAAAAGTAGACTTCGGATTTATGGAAAAACCCGTTGAAGGGAAGGTGGGGATACCTTTTCCAAACAAAAAAAACGCAAAAAAGAAAACGGGAAAAAAAAAAAATAACGCGGGAGCAACTCGGGGTATCGTCGCGATTAGTTGCCGCGGACAGGAACCCGTGGGTCGAAAAAAATTATGGGGGGGGGGAGAATGGAATCAGTACAGACCGATGTCAAAGGGGGGGGGGAGGCAGAAAAATTCAGCGTTTCTTCAAACGTTTCTTCAAAACACTTCTTAAGAGTAGTGGACAGACGTCTTCAGCAGCAGAGATGGGTCGATCAGGGTTTGACACGGATTACCTCCAACACTTGGGTGGGGTAAAAGACATGCGGCCTGGGTGGTTTGTCGGCTCCGACGCTGTTCAAAAGGGGGTGCACGGGTGAGGGGGGGTTCATGGGGGAACGGAATGAAGAAATGCCGAACCTCTTCTTAGAGGACACAAGGGGGGGGGGGGGAAAACGGCTCCATCACAGTGACTGTGAAACTGGGAAGAGGGGCCAGGGGGCATCGGGGCCCGGAAGGAAGAGACAAAAGACTTTATATCGGACCGTAGGGAGAGAAAAAAAAAAAAACGAGTCCATCTCCTTTCCAGCTCGATCATCATTGTAAGCATCGTCTAGAAGAGTGGGAGTTGAAAATAGGGGGGGTCTTTCCGCAATGGGGGGGGCTTCACCGGACCTGCAGGGGAAAGAAGCTCGAAGAGAGAAAAAATCACGGGGGGGGGGGGGTTTGAACATGAAAATTTAACAATCCGTAGTGGGCGAGAGGGAATAAACTCAGCGCTTCAAAGGGATCCGCACTCCACTTCAAGGGTCGATTCGTTAAAAAGTCAAAAAAAAATGGGAAAACTTTCCTATCTATATCGCAAGACGCCTGCGAGGAGGCGGTTGTCGTCTAGCTCTCTCTCCATCGTTTAATCGCAAGACAGGCACGGAAAGAAAAAGAAAGACTCGTGCAGCGCTTGAAGGGGGAAAAAAAAAAAAGGGGGAGGGAAAAGATTCTAAAGTCCTCCCTCTAGGTTCGCCAGAGGGCGAAAAAAAATCTCCAAGCGGCGGATCCGAAGGCGAAAGAGCCCAACTTTGGAGTTTGGAAACAGCCTTGAAGGAGGATCGACGAAAGGGATTTAAAGAGGAAGAAAAAGTAAAATGTCCCAGAAGGACGACAGACATTGGAAACTGGGAGGGAAAAAAAAACCGGGGAAGGGCCAAAGCCCCGGGAAATCATGCTACGTTTTAAGCAGTTGGGGAAAGAAGAGGGGGATCAGCAAATGGAGGGGAAGAGCAAAAAAAAATGTTACTACTCCGTCGGGAACGCAGTCGTGGGGGAAACTACTAGGATGCTGCTGGTTCCTCTCTCCTGCAGGAAGGGATCAATCGGAAGAAAGATCGTTCACCAAGGGAAAAGGGGAGGTAATCATAAAAAAAAAGGAAAGGCGTCGACAAAAACCTTCTAATTTTCGACAAAACTTTACAAGAAGGGGGGAAAAAAGGGGGCGGCGGTTAAAAAGTTACATTAATTTCCCTGATCTGTCCGGAGAGAAAAAATGCTCAAAAAAGAGGGAAAAGGGATGCCTTCACTTATGGTCGAGAAAAGGAAAAAAAAAGCACAAGAGGGATCATGGCGCGGATATCAAATCAGCGAGATCTAGTGCAACCGGAGAGAAGTTATAATAGGGCAAATCAGAAACGAGCGATTCGACTGAGATCAAAAAAAAAAAAAAGATGAAAAAAAATATGAAAAGAGAGAGGACTATTTTCGAAAAGGGGGGGAGCGGGGATGGAAGAAAGGAGTTTCTGCTCTATAAGAAAAGATGGATGTTGATAGAGCGCCGCGGAAATCGAATTGAACGCTCAAATCGACCTACACGCGCAGAAGAGTCAGAGAAAGAAGGTGCTGCGAGCCGTAAGATAAGTGAGGGGGGGGAATGGAACTTTTTGAAAGGGAAGCCCGGCCGAAGGGGGGGGAGGAGGAGGCTTATAAGATCAACGGCGGGTCTGGCACCGTCAAAAGCCTTGAAGAATCGGAAAGAAGCAGGGGGCTAGGACGCGGAAAGAGCGGGAAAGGAGTAACAAACCTGAGCGGGAAAAGATGCTCTTGCTCTGCTGCCCGCAAACTCAATCTTTTTGGGGAGGGTCGTTAGGGGGGGGTCGGCCTACCATGGGGGAAGAGTCACATCGCCGGATTCTGAAAAGGAGGAGGATTTCTAATTATTGGCTTTGGAAAGAAAGTTGGTGGCGGTTCCGGTAAAACCAAAAACCTGCGCGGAGGAAAAACGAATTTTTCTGTAATCCAGGATTCAGGAATGGGTCGATCAGGATTGATTTCACTCGTCAAGAAAGGCGTCACCGCGGAAGTAAAGAAATTCACCTAACGAAATCCACTGGTTTGGAGATTTGTTCGCATTCGGGGAAAGGGCCCCGAGTGAGCTTGAAAGAGAGGATCAGAAGGGCCTTCTGAGGGGGTACCATCGCTGGGAGGGGCTTAAATAAAAAATGTCCCTCGAGCAGGAAGTCAAGGGTTAAAGAGGTCGGCCTTCTTGCTGGTTAAACGATGGGGGAGCGAGGAGGGACGTTCAGAAAAAACGCTCGACACTGACGGGCGCGGCTTCTTCTAGCACTTATTCAGGTATAGCGACGGAAGGGAAAAAAAGGATGAAGGGGTGGGATGGTGTACTCGTACGAACGGGGGTTGGAAAGGTGGTGGCGGGCCGATGTCCATGGGGACACGGATAGTCGGGGGGAGGGTCGGGAACGTCCTCCCTCTAAGTGACTTCAAAAGGGAAAAAAAATGAAGGTCATCTTTTGTCAGTATCCCTTCTTTTTTGGGGTTATTACGAGGTATGTCGGCCAGGAGGGTAACTTGAAAAGGGCCCACGGGGGGGGAAAAAAAAAAAAAACTTACCCAGCTCCAGGAGCTGCTTCGGCAGGGGAAAAAATGCCTAAATCGAAGGGGGCAATCGTCAACTTGATTACCGGGGTAAGGACCGTATCGGAAAGGGGGGGAACAAGAGGGAAAGGGAGGATACATCATCTCCGTCTTCTGATTCGGACATCTTGGACCTGATCCCAAGGGGGAAGATTGAAAAAGGGGGGAAAAAGGGAAACGGGGTTCTGGTTTATCGTCAATGAGGGATTTGAAGTCATAGCCGCAAGCAGGATTAAGGGAAAAAAAAGAGGAAATGCATCACAAAAAAAGGAAAAGAAGGCGGGGAGGCTCCATTTCACGCTCGGACTGGAAGGCTGGTAGTCAGCCAGGGGGGGGGAAAAGACTTTAGGAAAGTAAAATCATCTCTGGACTGAGAATAGGGAAACTCAGTGTTTGAAAAGATAGAATAACTCTTAATCACGAAAGACTGAAGTAAAAAAAACGCTCTTTGAAAAGGGGGAACAGAGTAATGACCATTCTTTTCAATCATCTTAGAAAAGAACTTTGCAGGGGGGAAAAAATTTAGCGGGTCACGACGCCTGGCGGCAAAATCTCACTCGACGAAAAATCTTCGAGACCCCTCTGGACTGGAAGAGGGTGGGGCACGGGTTTTAAGTGGTGGGAAACCGGCGGACCAAGACCATCGAACAGGCCATGGTGAAAAAAGGTCGAAGGAAGGGGGGATTGCGCCATGGGCGCGGCACTGTGGTCACGGGCGCAGAGCGCCGCTCCAACCTATTCCTCAAAGAAGGGGAAGCGGTCGGGTTGCTTGAGCGCAGGGACGGTGTTTAAGGGGGACTGCCAGGTATCGTGCTTTGAACGAGCGGGAGTTTCGGGGGAGGGGGCGCCTCTTAAAAGGGGGGGGGTTTGCGGGGGGGGTTCTCAAAACCAACAGGGGGAAAAAGAGCGCAAAAACACAAATCGCACGCAAAGCCGATCGAAGGGGGAAAAAGCACGATGCAAGCAACATAAACCGCTGACCATAGTGAATAGGGGCGATGGACCGCGACTATACGCGTAACATACAAAGCCTGAGAAGAGCGCCAGCGATAGTAGGGTGAGGGAAGGGGAAAAGGGATACGGGAAAAAAAAGAAAAAAGAAAGACGGGACGATCCTTTCGGGGGGGAAAAGAGTTCGACTTTTACAAACACAAACGAGGAAAAGGAAAAAAAACGCAGGGGAAAAACCGCACGGAAGGAGCAAAAGGCGCGTAAGGCGCGATGGGGGGTGAAAGTCGAAACGCCCAATGATGATGGCTGAAAAAGAATTAGGGAAAGGGGTAAAGGAAAAAAAAAGGGAAAAAAGAAACAAATTCAAAGCTATTGGGGGGGGAGGGGGCGCGTCAGTGTTTCATATTTGAAGGGGCAGTTGCGGGTCAGAGGCATACTTAGGCGCAGCCGTCGATGGCTCTTCAGGGGAGAAAAGGAGAAAAGACTCTCAAATTATGAAAAAAAGAGACAGTGCCCGGGTAACATATCTAATGGAATGTCTTAAGAAAACTGGCACAGGTGGTGTTCAGGTCCGAAAGCCTTGCGGGGAAGCATCGAAGAACGCTCGTCAAACGGAATGGGAAGTCTCACCAGCAAATTCGTTGTGAGGAACTCCCAGAGGAAAGTGAGGGAACCGCGGAAGCTCTACGCCGTCGATGAGGAATCGGAACTAAGACCACGGGCCGGGGTTGAAAAACGATCGGAAGGAGGAACGGCAACAGACGATCCAGCCGCCGCTCAAATGAGGGAGGCTTCCGCAAATACCGCTGAAGGGAAAGGGTCAGTTCCTGGGGAAAAAAAAAAAGAAGTTCCAGTGAAAAGGGGAAATTTGAAAAATGGGAGGGGGCGGCCGACCTCCCAGCATAAATCAAGGCAAAAGAAGGAAAATGAAAACTGCTACACTTGGATGAAAGAGATGGAATTGTATATGGGGTCACGCCTCGCCACGAAGCTGCGTAGAACTCACTGAAAAGGAAGGGGGGGTATGAAAGATTTAAACCCCATCAGGGTAGTGGGGAGATCGCAAGGGGCTCAGAAGCCCGCCTCGCTGGGGGGGAATGGGAAAGGAGTCTGAGAGCTGAGGAAGAAGGCTCGATCCACTTTTCAACTCAGACCAAGTGAGATTCGGAGGCGGCGGCATGAAAATGTCCAAAAGGAGTCTATAGGGGGGGGGGGGAAAAAAAAAAACCTCCCGAATGTTCGCAATCAGCCAGGTCCTTAGACACAAAAAGAGAGTCTTCGGACCGAAGAAATAACTCCCAAACCTTGACGTTCTGGGAAAATGGTACTTCTATCAGGAAAAAGGAAAGCCTTTCCGGTAGAAAGGGGGGGGAGGTCCAGAAGAAAGAATAATTCCATCCGTTCTGGCAAAGCTCAGAGGGATGATGGATCGGAAGCAAGGAAACTGAAGAACCATGTTTCCAAATCCACCAAGGGGAGAAAGAGAGGGAGAAGGTTTCCTCAAGGGAAAAAGGGGGGACTGCATAAAAGGGGGGGGGGGATCAAAAATAAAAAAATAAAGTTTCTACACATAAAAGCAGTTTTCAAGAGAGAGGCGTGGTTCCCGACGCAACTAGAAGGGAAAGGAAGCAATCTTCATTCAGGAGGAGGGGGAGGGGGAATATTCGGAAAAGAAATAAAGAACTTGGTCCCATAACTTCTAAGGTCCCGCAAAAAAAAAAGAGGACGCAGGGAAGGTGAAAAAGTTTACATTAATTACCTGATCTAACCCGCCGGAAAGCTTCTAGATGAAGGGAGGGGTCTGCCGGAGAGCGTCGCGAGCTATGGCTCGGGAACCGGAAAGAGCTTCGCAGCAACAGGAATCTGAAACCAGGGGAGCAAGCCCATCGGGTTCACTCTCTCAAACCACCCGGGGAGGAGCAACCTCTCAGGAGCTCTAGGACGGCGAAAGTGGTCACCTAAGTGGAGGGGACAAGGAGACAGAGGTGCTGCTATCTGCCTATTTCTTTGTCTACGAGAGGGGATGTAGAACGAAGATTGGGGACCATCAGATAATGATCTCTTCACAAACAGTGGAATCGCGAGTTTCGGCGAGCCGATCCTTAACGGAAGGACTTTGGGGTCATCTAAAAGACCAGTGAAAAAGGGGGGAGGGGTCTCAGTTTCAGTGGACGGGTCGTAATGGATTGCTTTCTTTCGAATCAAGCCTGGAAGGAAATCTTTTGCAGCGTGAGGACTCGGATCCTTCAGGAAACCCAGGAAAAAAAAGACTCGAAGAGGGGGCGCGGCCGTCTAAAGGTTGAGGTTTCGTCCTCTTCCCAAATGGGGGCACAGGAAAGGAAAGGGGGAGATTGCGTCGTGCCGCTTTGCTTTGTGGAAAAGCATTTTTGGGGGGGGAGGGGGGGACCCGGGCCCGGAAGTACATCCAAGGACGCCAACTCCGGCGTTATGACCGGGGGTAAAAAAGGGAGAAAAAATGATGGGACGCATCTCCGGCTTGATAGGATGATCCTCACAAGGGACGGCCGGCAGAGGAAAAGCTTTTACCCAGGACTGTGTTGGGGCGCCTGGTCCGAAGCGCCGGAGAGGACCAGTACCCGGGGAGAGAGGATAAACATCGTCTTTCGGAGGGGGGGGAAGAGGACCCTTGAGGACGTGGGGTCCCCCCCGCCGAAGAAAGAAGAGAACCTTTGGACTGACTTCTGAAAAAAAAGGGCTAACGACGCTTACCAACCATCATATAGGCGAGCAAATAAGGGGGGGGGGGGGGGGAGGGGCTCAGCCCCTTCTTCCGATAGAAACTCGAATATTCCACCACGAACTGGGGTAAAAAACGTAATGACCCTTTGTGGGGGGGCTGCCGGGGTGCGGAGAAGGGAAAATGCCGGACGGGGTCGGTTTCTTAGTCAGAGCGTCTCGAATCCAAGTAACGGAGCGTTTACGGAGTGCAGATTTTTGAGAAAAAGGCGGGTGGGAGGTGTCGGTCGCCGGTGAGAAGCACTTGATTATTTCCAGGGTCCCGACAAAGAGCGTCCTTCATCTATTCAGGAAGAGCTTGCAGAAGGAAGCGGGAGCCGAGCTCTGGATCTTATGGACAGGGGGAGGCGAATAAGTATTCCAACACAGAAGGGGAGAAAAAAGAGAATTAATCCTGAAGCGTCTATTCCCTGGGCAAGAGGGGTCCCCATGGTCCAAAGTGGATAACTGACGGGAACAAAGGGAGGGGGGAGGCGACATTCTAGCGGTTTCGGCTATTGATTCATAGCCGAAGAGTGTGTGGGAACAAATCATTCAAGTGCAACTCGGGAAAAAACAAGACAAGATCTATACGAAAAACTGTCGCCTGGAGTTCATCAATGTAAATAGGCGGGGTTAAAAGGGGGGCCATCTCGAAGGATGAATACTCACGGAGTTGGGGAAGAAATATTATGAACTGAAAGAAGAAAAAAAGAAGAGACGGGTTTTTTCAGCGTTTAAGCGGGGAGGAGATTACCAGAGGAAACTCATCTTCTCAATAATTCAAGGTTTTTTACTCTCATACGGGGGGAAAAAGAAAAAAAAACGCCAAGCGAGCGGGAGAGACGCTTGCTCACGCGGTCGAGTTCTGGGTAGCAGCTTGGGAGGGAAAATTTGGACAAGAGGGGGTGTTTTTTGAACCGGCGCCATCAAAACGGGCATAAAAGAAAAGAATGAACTTCCTACTGGGGGCACTTTGGCGGAATGTGGTGAGGGGGAGTCCTTTGTAAACAATCCCCACAATCGGAAAAAAAGATCGCATAAAAGCAAGGTTAAGAGGAGGCGTTGGCGGTCCAAGGGGTTAATCAGAGGTTTTTTGGGCCGGAAAAGGATGAGGGGGGGTTAATTCAAAAAAAAAAACGGGAGTTCTAGAGATCCTGAAAAATGATTTTTGTGGGGGGAATTGGTTAAGAGAGAAAACAACAACAAGGGTAGATAACACCCCAACACAAATGAAGGCGCAATCATAAATCCGAAAAACTCGTGGACTATCGCCATCACAAGGAAAATAAGGGGAAAAAACAGGGGAGATTTAGCCAGCAATCTCTTACTCATCGCAGGAAAATAATTTTTTAGGGGGAAGGAAGAAAAAATAAGGAATGAATTTAGGCCCATCATTCCTCCAATTAGGGGGTTAAGTTGAAACAGTCCAAAGATGTTGTCTTTTCTAAAACTTTTTAAAAAAAAAACTAGAAATAAAAAAGAATGAAAAGACAAACGGGATGGCTTTAAAACTCTTTAGAATACGATCATTGGGGCAGAGGAGGGGAAGAGAAAGTCGAAAATGTCAACTATTATTATTTAGCAAAAAAAAAAAAAAAAAAAAAAAAAAAAAACAATTAAGAGGGGGGAGCTGACGGCAAAAGATAGATGTGTATTCATCGGTGAGTTCCGACTTGGAGAAAATATCCGTGCGGCAAACATGCCAAGAAATTATTGCCTACTCTTCGGACGATGGAAGCGGGATAGGGGGGGGCAAACCTTGAGTAACAGCGCCCGCCTTGGGCAGTTAAAAAAGAGGGGGAAAGTCAGGGTTTGGGGGGGTTCGCGAAAATGGGGCTGTGATGACTTGAATGAGGGTTGAAAATAATTAAAAAAGGCGATGGCCAATCGTCCGACCAAGCTCGGAGCGGAAAGGGGGGAAGCCACCAGCCCAGTTGGTTCCAACCTCGGGCCATGGCGACAGGCCAGGAAGACGCCTGTCGATGTTCGATCTCGCACGGGTGTGCATATCTGAGAAAGGAAGCGTGATAATGGTCCGGAAAGAGGAAAAACCAGAAAAAACGACAACTCACATCATGTTCTTCTCCGAAAGGTCAGCTGAGGTGGGCGTGATGACGGCACAAATTCAATTAATGAAAATCAGACCGGATACATCAAAAAGAGGAGAAGAGAAATTCAGAAAGAGAAGGGAACCTGCTGGAGAGCGGTGCGAGTGTTAGGGAGACTCCGCCCCCGCAAGGGAGGAAGCCAGGTACGCAAGCCCTACAAAAGGTTCATACGGTGCTTCAAAGAAATGCACGAGAGCGGAAGACATGGGATCACGAAAGAAGAAAAAATTTCAGGTGGGAGACGAGCTGTTTTATCGTCTTGACAAGGAAGACAAGAAGGAGGAACCTATCTTAGTGAAGGCAGCTTCATGAGGACCAAACGCGGAAGGATGGCAAGGATGAAACCTCAGTCCGCGAGTAAGACGACAAGGTACTTGTGTCACGGCTGCTTCGGGAAGAAGGCTAAAAAGAAGCCCACAGGGGGATAGAAAAGGAATGTAATGCTATTGGTACGCAAAAGGGAAAGACAACGCAGGGTGATCTACCACTGGGGACTCCTGAGCTTTAGTTCAGGCATCCGGGGAAGGTATTTTCTGGGCAAGGCACAGGGGGGGCAAAACCAACGGGTCCGAAAAAGGTACGGGGGGGGGCACAGGAGTTCTAAAAAGGGGTAAGCTTAGCAACATCAGCTTACTAAAGCGGTGCATACGAGAAATCATCATTTTGCAATAAAGCGGGGGCTCTTTTCCACAAGAACCCGTCGACTAGATGAAGTAGCTTATTAATACTCTGTTAATCTGGGGAGGTGGCGGGAAAGAAAAAATAAGGGACTTCAATCTAATTTCTCAACGTCCCCTTTAAACTGGAACCATCTGGCAGGCAAAGGGAATTCTATGAAAAAAGGTTTAAATACCGCAAGTATCAGGTCCTGCAAGGAAGATGAAGGATGCGGAGAAGAGTATTGAGGGACTTCTTCAGGTTTAGCTGGAAAGAATCTATGGAGGAGGGCCTTATATCAATAGGGGGGGGGAAGCAAGAAAACCTTCTTTAAGGGGCCGTCTTCCTGCAAGTGCGCAAAGCAGAGGACGGAAGCTCTCCCCACCCCAAACACACAGGGTCTTAAAAGGAAAAGATGAATCCGAGTCTGATGGGTTTGAGACGGTGAGAAAGGGACAAGGTTGGCTCGAGCGAAATGGAGGGTCTCCAGAAGAGGGGGGAAAAGTCACCGAGTTAGGAATCTAAATAGGGATGCAAACACAACCAGATTCATCAGAAGCATTTTTTGAGGGGAGAGCGAAGAGAAAGTAGGGAACTTGGGTCGCGTAATAAGGGAACCAATGAGAAGACGTGGGGACGGCCCAGGAGAATGGGACTCCCCGCTTTGGGTCTAAGCATGGAAAAAAGGATCTGTGGCAAGAAAGGACTTCATGAACGCAGGTCATCAAAAGCGCGCGCGGAACCAGCCAAATTCAGAGGGCCGAGGACCTAGCGGAGAGGCTAGAGAAGCCGCGGGGGGCTGAAAATCGGTTATGTCAGGGCCGAAACAGTGCTATCACAAGAGGGACCTGTTAAAGGAGAAAAAACCGGAACGCTCGATTCTTGGGGAGGGTGGTGTTTTTTTTTTGGCCTTTTCCGGCTGGGGGAAGTTAAAGAGCAATCAACACAAGTCGCCGGAGTGGAATTCTTGGGCCGATTGAAAAGGGGGTACTGTCCTTCTGAAAACAGGCATCCAGGGAAGGAGGAGTGACTCTAATCGAAGTAAGGGGAGAGAAAAATTTGGCGTTTTGGACTTCGGAGTAGAGAACTCCGGGCCGCGAAAAGAGACGAGGGAGAAGGCCTGCTGCTTGTCCATAAGGGCTTGGGTCGAAATCTGGGAACATCTATCATTGGGTTGCAAATGCAGCAAAAGCTCGGTTCCCTTGTCCTGCTTAAGGTGGTGAAAAAGGGGAGCGAATAAGGGAAACAGGAAAAAGCCTCGGCTCCTAAATCAAAAGCAAGGGAGAGAAGTGATGAAGAGCTCGAAATATTCCAAACGATGCACTCATTAAGGATTTTAAAAAGGTTACATGGTGGGGCCGGTCGAGGCCATTGAAGACGAAAGGCGGAAAAAAAAAATCTAGAAAGATCTTTCTAAAAGTTTAACGGAAGAGGGCGTAAAAGGTCAGCTCTGGTTGCCAATGATAAGCTGGGGGGGGGTCTAGCCATGAGTGAGGTGACGCATCACTTGTGGTGGCCAGCTTTTTACATTACCCGATGAAAAGGAAAGGAGAGGGGAAGTAAAAAGGCCGGGGATGAGCGGGAAAAGACTGGTGTTGAAAATGAGAGCGGAAAGATTTCACACTCTCTTGGGAAAGAGCTCCGAGTGAAAAGAAGAGACGCGTAGGGGGGGGGAAGGAAAGCCAATCAGGTGGCAGAGGGGTTGAGCCTTTTGTGAAATGCAAAGGGAAAAATAGGGGGGTCTTCGAGTCATGCCGCCATCTTAAAAAAAGGAATTAAGAAAAACTCCTTAATGCATCACCAGGAAAGAGAGGGGAAGAGAAAGACAAAAAAAGCCGGGAAGGTCCGCTCTGTTCACGGCAGAGAAGAAAGTGGAAGAGGACTGCCCTAGAAGACTCCATCGACGCCTTAGAGAAATCCCCTTCAAAGAAATCTTTAACTAATGGTGGAGGGAAACGCTTAACAAGTGAAAACGCTCTGGAGGGGGGACTCGCAGCGTTTCTTTAACATTCGGAAAGAATTCCATCCTCAATCGGGGAACTTACGCAACGGGTGGAACGGAACCTCAAACGATCGGACCGATTTAGCACGGCCGGAGAAGGGTTGGGGTCCTTTGGTCAGGGTCTGAGTGGTTTAACCCGCCAAGACCATCGCACGGGCGTGCACAAAAAATGGGACGTCTACTGGGGGAGGGTCTCCTGAGTCCTTGGGACAACTCACCGGGCTCCGGCACCAATGAGAGGTAAAATCGGGTCGGTTCTTCCATCAAAAAAGGGAGGAAAGGGAACGATTGGGAAAGATGATAATGGGAGGAGGAATGGATTTTATCGTGTAGGGAAAACGAACTGACCATGAGTTTGTGGACGTGGGGGGGGTAAGCAGCAACACAACAACGAGGGAGTAAGAAGAGAGGATAACCCCACGACAAGAAATGGAGGGCGCCCAAGCGGGGGAAAAAGAAAGCCAAAGCCCATTCGCGGCATAACACGGAAAAGCAAGAAGAAGGGGAGATGCCTACAAAACTCCAAGGGACAAGGACAAAACCCCCAAAACAAAACCCACAAAAAAAACCAAAAACACCCCCCACAGCCCACCCCCCCATCGAAATGAGAAAGAAGTTTTCTCCTGAAAGGAAAAGGGGTATTATGTTCAAAAAAAAGGACGAACTAATGGCCAATACACTTAGGAAGTGGGTTGGAAAAAAACCGAGTAACTTTTCGACTGCCTAACACAACTCTGAAGAAACTAAATGAAAACCGTACGGAAAGGCAACCGAAGAGAAGGCTGTGGGCGTCTATAGAGGACGGAGGAGTTTGCCGCGGCTGGGAAAGGAAAGTAGAAAAAAAGAACGAATGGAGAAGATGGGAGGGAAAAAAAGCTGGGGAAAAAAAGTGCAAAGAAGGGGTTTTTTGTCGGAAGTTCAGTGTTCAGCGTGGGCTGAGGAGTCCTATCCGGGTCTTGAAAAAAAAAGTCTGACCAGCGGATTGGGATCTCAGAGGGAGGGGGAGGTACAGGAAGAAAAATAGGTCCCTTGATGACCTCCAAAGCCCAGACTGGGAAGTTAAACAGATTATTACCTGGCAGGAACATTGGGGGGGGGGGGGTGGGAAAAAGGACGTTCCTTGGGGTATATTTGGGGGGGGAAAGGACCAGAAAGAGCTGACAATCGCCTACCTCGTAAGAGGAAAAGGTAAAAAAAAAAAGGGGAGATCACCAGAGAAGTTTTTCACAAAAGTCGGGGAAAGGGTTAAAAAGGACGTGAAATCTGATTATCATTCGAAGATCGACCCAAGGGAATTTTGAAGAACCGACTCGGGAGGGCGTTAGAAAGTAAAAGGAAGGGAAACTGATGCCCAGCTCATCGTCAGCAGGCTTACCTCGAAATCGAGCAGGGAAAAGGGTCAGTTGAAGGGAAACCATTCGAGGTGAGCGCGTGCAAACCTCAAAGAAGGGAAGAAATGAAAGATGACATTCCGGAACTCCGTTAAAAAGGGGGGGGAGGAATCGGGCGGTGGAGTGGCCAACTCATCAACACACATGGAGACCAGGCAAAAAGGAAAGGAGAGGGGAAAAGAAACATATATTCATCCTTTTAAAAATTTGAGAGAGTCCTTAATAAACGAAGAAAAAAGTGGGAGGAGCTAAGGCTGGAGGAAATCGGCAAACAATCAGAAAATCAAACCAGTGAACCGATCTTCTTAGTGCCGGCGGAAGGGGGCCCACTCCTTCGATAAGAGGGACATTATAAAAAGCCCAAAGGTGGATCAAAAGATCCTCCCTGGAGGGCTGCCGTAGACAAGAGTTCGTAAGTAACGAAGGGCGGGAAAAAACTCCCAACCTTTGGGTTCGGTAAAATCAGCTTTTTGACTTGAATGACTACAGGATCTTCCTGGATTAAAGATACGCAAGAGTATAAACAACAAAAGATCCTTATCTTTCCCAATTAGGAGAACGCGACAGGGGTTTCGGGAAGTGCCCGCGGGCACAGGCCACCGAAAGGAGGAGAATTTTTTTTCCGAGTCACAGTAAAAGGTTCCGATTGAAGGGGCAGGCGCGGAGCAGAAAGGGGTGGAAAAAAGAAAGAGTCATTAGTTTCACTACGAATGAGTTTCTGGGTCCACCCAAAGAGATGAAGGCTAGCCTCATGCAGTTCGCGGGATTTGCCAAAGAATTCTGGAAGTCGTTTGGAGGAGACAAGAAAAGGGGACGGGAGTAAACCAAATTCGTTTTCTCAAGCCCAGGACCCAGCCATATCTGCCAGGGAATCGCGGAGAAAGAAAGTACATTACCAGGATCTTCTCGTCTGGACCACCAAGAGGATGAATAAAAATTGGCGGGCTTCGCTCTCGAGAGCTGGAAAACGAGGGTTTATAACGGGAGACGATAGAATAAATCTGCGTAAGAGGAGCAAAGATGGATTGTTCAATCCTTCTGCTTCGGAGGGAGCAAAAAGAAAAGCCGCGCGGGAAGATGCTCAAAACAAAGAGGAGAAAAAGAGAGAAAATCGCGCGAGGATTTGCGAGAAAGGAAAAAGAGTGCGAGAGAGATTTTGATAAGAGACTCGGGATCCCTCTATGGGAAAAAAATGGGGAAAGAGAGAGGAGAGAAGGAGCCCTCGGGTCAGCGCAGACGGTGGGTCTGGAGGAATATCGTTAAAAGAATGGAAAAGGTTTCATCTAAGGAGGAAGAGGTCCTCAGGAGGATGGGGAGTTGAACACAGGGGAGTTTGGTGATGGAAAAGTCCCAGGGAAGCATTGACAACGCCAGTTGAATCTTTTCACTACTCGCTGAAAAAATGACTGCAGGGAGAAGGATCCGGAAAATGTTCACGTATCGGAAAAAAGAATGAAAGCAGGACTCCGGGATCCGCCGTCGAAATTTGGGAGGGGCTCCTCTTCTCAGGAAAAAAGTTTAAGAAAGGGATGAGGAAGAAAAAACGTCGCAGAGTTTCAGATTGTGTAGGCGGGACGGGGGCGGGCCTTACATCAACTCCAAAGACGTCAGTGGGAAGAAGCTTGCAAGGGAAGAGTGAGCAGCGGATGTCCTGAAAGTCATCCAGACCGCGGGAAAAGTTCGAAAGGGAAATGAGGTGCCATATCCAAGGGAAGATGTAAAATTAGGATGACGAACCGCCGGAGCTTGGCACAAGGAACCGTCTCGGGATTGGCAGGATGAGGAGAAAACAATCGGAATGGCTGCGGGGTCAGAAGTGGGGAAAATCTCGAGGACGTTTGGTACAAGACTGATGAGGTAGTTGAATCCCTGGTCCTTCGTTATGTATTTTCAAGTGCGCGAGAAGGATTCAAAGAACCGCAAGGTGAGCCCAAGGCGTCTGGCTTGGCTCTTAGGTCACGGGGCTCGAATGATTCCAAGGGCAACTACAGGAAAGGGGGTATTTATGGGAGACCAGTTGGGGCGTGGGCGGGGCGGCCAATGGTTTCTTGGACGGTAAGGGATAAAAGAGGAGCGGGAATCCATTAAACGGAGTCTTTGGGTCACGGGGAAAGTCACGTCGGGGGAAAGATACCGTCGTGGTATACGGGGGATTCGTCTTCGGAAGACACTGGGCCCAACAAGAAATGAACCGCTTACATTCATCGTATTGCGAGATAAGAAGGCTGCCGATGAACTGGGCAATAGCTGCTGATCGTTCTGGAATAAAAGGAAAGAGAAAAAGAAGGAAAAAACTCTCGTTTCACTCATAATCAGACGGCGTCTGTATGCACTGGCCAATCGGTGAGGAATCAACAAGGCAAGGTGTGGAAGCAAGGGTTGGGGGGACAAACTTATTTTCTGGGGGGGAGAATTCAAAGGGCGGAAAGAAGAAAACGCAAGGGTCGGAATTAAATTAAAAACTCAG
>Ga0179593_1612377_pt1 | contig 19630 bp, 23 predicted proteins | sample CZODoug2_1_08_16_FD_185931 | JGI IMG/M metagenome (GOLD analysis project Ga0179593, IMG submission 185931) | Vadose zone soil fungal communities from Angelo Coast Range Reserve, California, USA - CZODoug2_1_08_16fungal (PacBio error correction) | ecosystem: Environmental > Terrestrial > Soil >...
GTCGCAACAAGGCTTCACAGCTGCGCTGCAGGGAGGAAATGTTACCGAGACGTAAATCGGACAAAAAAAGTGTCACGCAAAAGGTGTGGGTTGAAAACGAAAAAACCTTCGCGAAACGCCGTTTGTTGAAAGGAGGAACAAGGTGGCCCTAAAAAAAACGTCCGATAAGAGCTACCGGTCAGGGGGGTTCGTGTTCATGTGAGTTCTCGTGGATCACGAAGTCATTGGAAAAAAGGACAGTGGGGATTAGAGAAAAGGAAAGAGGGAATTTAAGGACAAAAGGTCCCATGCGCACTGGAGGAAAGGGATTTTCGTAGAGAGGGTCGAAGGCTTACGTTCGCGACTTCAAAAAGAAGGGGTCCTGCGCGAGGCTAAGACGACCAATCAAGGAGACGCCTGTAATTTTCACGAAAAGGAGCACTAATTTGTTGGTCCGCCCTTAAAGAGCGATGGCCATGGGACTTCCAACGCCTGAGAAAGGGGGGGACAACTCCTACAAGAGGACACCTCATGAAGGGATGCGGTCGACGGTTGGGGCCGCGTCCATCGGGGGGGGCAGGACACTACAGGAGACTGTCCTATGTCGGTTAAAGTATCAGAAGCTCATAAAAAAAAAAAACGGACGTAAATCGCACCGAGCTTGTGGAAGGCGGTTAGGCACATCGGGGGGAGCCCGAACTGGATAGCACGAGCATTATCAGGGGAGGGATCTGGACGCGAAAACCGAGACCGTCTCGGCAGGGTTGTTGCGCGGAGAAGATCTGTCAAGGTCGAGAATCGTGACCGACGCAGGAGAGGGAGACCGGAATCGGGAGCAGTGGGGGGCAGGAAAAAAAGGGGGCGCACTCTAACTCAGGGGAAACTGGGGGGGGGGTACGGAGAAGGGGAGACTCACACAGGATCGGCGAAGGAGTACGTACTCGGACGAGAAAAAGAAGATTTGTCTTATACGAGACCGATATTGACGGTCTGGAAAGACGGGGAGACAATTGGGGGGAGAACTGGGGGTTGCCTTGTTCACGTCACAGTCCTGAGTTACGCAGAGCGTCGACGAGCATCCCCCAAATGGGGGGAGTTCGCATCAAAAAAGGTCGGGAAAAAGCGATCGGTCGGGCATGAGGTTCGCCAGGGCGACCCGCCAACTTGCGCTGCGCCTACCCAATGGGACTAGAATCGCCGCTGAAACAGGGAAAAATGGTCGTCGAAAGGAACTAGCCCGAAGCAAGAAAAACATCAGCCAGAGCGTGGCGGTCCTTCGGCATATGTGAGGGTCGCGTGCCGCGCTGAACAGGGGACAGGTCAACTCTTCGAGAGAAGAAAGGCGAAAATTGCAGCAAAAGTCGACGCACAGGCTCTGCGCGCTACGGAGAGCGACGAACTGCGTGGACGCACATGGGCAGCCCGATGAACCGGGAGTCCGCGCATGAGGAACTGCGCAAAAAGCCGCACAAAGGGAGAAGGTCGCTAACAACCCAGGCAAAAAGGGAGTTTGCACTTGCTTAACTAAAAACTCCGAACAAGAGTCGCCCTAGCTACGCCCAAAAGAGACAGGCGAAAAGGAAAAAAAGCCCTGCGGGAATGGGGACAGTGGGGGAAAAAGGACTCACTGCCAGACGAACTGATGCGTATAGCACAAGTGCGCGAGCGAAAGGAAACCTCGCTCGGATCTCTCGCACACCTGATGAAAGAAGTCATAGCAAAAAGCGCGTAGGAAAGACGCTCGCAGGGAAACGCAGTAGAGTTCTTCCTCGGATAAAAGTCCCCCATGCCGGGGAACCGCCCGCCCGGATGGTAAAATCGAGGGGGGGGCTTTTCTTCGAGAGGGGGAAGTAGGCAAGAAGAAGCCGCGTGTGAAGGGGGGGTCAGGCAGCCAGGCACTTGGCCTGTGGATCGGATTGGAAAAGGGGGGGATCATTTCCCTCCTTCTCTTAAAGGGAGGTGTGACATCGAACGACCAATGGAAAAAACTCAGTGCCAGAAGGCGCTCTATTCGCCTCGTCAGAGAAACAAGACGACCACTGCGAGCCAGAAGACCCACAAAAAACAGGAGCCATCTCGTCGAAAGGAAAGAAGAGTTTTGACAGGCGTCCATAGAGCACGCGACAAGCGGTTCCGACGGGAAACGACGCGTCCTGGCACTCACTAGGGGAGCGGGAGGCTCGCAAGCTGGAAAGAGGCCCGAAAGGACCAGGCTCCTAGGCCCGTGCCTAGCACGACGCTCGAGCAAGGGAGTGGGGCGTCTCGCCAAAGGGAGGAGAGAGAATCCGCTCGGTGTTGGGGAGTTGGCGAGCAGGGGGAAAGGAAAAAAACCGCTGTGTCCGGAGGGCTCTTCCTGCGAACGCAGATCGGTGACGCGTGACGGAGGAGGTTGAGAAAAAAAAGCGCCATCCAACAAGAGGAAAGTTTCGCGAAAACGACAAAAGGAACTCGAAAAAAAGGACGCTCGACGCTCGGAGGTCAAGCGTTTGCTGGCGGGAATACAACAATCCCCGAAAGGGAACAAAAAGAGCACCGGAAGCCCATGTCTGAAAAACCGTCCTCACCACCGGTTGGTAAAAGGACAGCTTACCTAGTCTCAGGAATGGGAAATGGGCTACACTCCGCAGAGGACTTGAAGAAAAAAACTCACTTATTCGAGAGAGGATCTTTAGGAGGAAGGAGAGATGGCCGCGACAGTAGGCATGAGGTAAGACTTAACGAAGGGGAGGGAAAGGAGGCGATTTCCCAGGTCCCTACCCGGAACCACACGTGAATCTTACTATAAGACGGGAAATCCGAGAGCCGGACCGATCAGAGGGGGAGACCATCACTACCGGGGGCGATTCCTTATGGTCGGATGGGCCCAAGGACCTGCTGGAAGCCTTAAGAACAATCCTTTTAACGGAATGGGTCTACTATGGTGGACTCATGAATCCGGGGGGAAAGCAGTGGCGGTGGGAAAAACCCCTGGCCAGCTTTTGCAGGGGGGCACCAACCTTCGAAAAGGAGGTTGTGCGAGAGAAGTCTACAGGGAGGCGTCGAGTGGGAAGGAAGAGGGCTGCGTCCCCGTAGGGGAGTCTTGCAGTTTTACCGCAAAACGAGAGTCTCGACGAAATAACCGGCAGGAGCATAAAGGACAGAACAGAAAAAACGAACTCCTCAAAAACCCAGAGAGAACGCCCAAACCTTTCGCCTGAATGAACATAGACAGGAACACGAAAAAATCGGACCGAGAAAAAGGGAAGAGCTACGTCCAGGAGAGAGAGAGAAAAATTTTGAGAAAGGGCAGGACTATAGAAAAATTCGCTATGGGAGGAGGAGTGAACCCACACAGAGACAGGGCGGTTTGCACCTGTCCCGCCAAGGGGAAAAAAGGACGGACTCTAACAGAGGGGACAGAAAGAGTTGGGAAAAAATACGCTTGACTCTCAACAAGGGGAGGTAAAGGAGAGGATTGCCGACAGGTCAAGCGTCTCCTTCAGGCCTAAACGGAAAAAGTGCAGATACGGGACGGGATTCCGCTGACAAGAAAAAGGGGAAAGGAAATGGAAGGTCCCGCAACGCCGCACCTTCGGAGGAAAACGTATCGAAGCCTTCACAAGGGAACGTTCGACTCCGATCGGCAAAGGCGGGAGACGTTCTCGAGGGAGGGGTCCGGTCGATTTTTCAGAGGACGGGTGAAAAAGAGGCCTGGGGAGAAACGATGCTTGGAAGCGCGGAAAGACGGATGCCGCCCATGCTCGTGAGTTGGGAGAAGGGCGTACTTCTCTACAAAAAGGAGGGAGACCCTCAAGTTGTCAGGGAAACGACGTACCGAAAACGGGAGGCGAGCGTCGGACACGGGGGAAACGCAACGCTCCGGGGTGGGGGAAGTTGAAGCGATGGCCATTTGACTGAAAAAAGGGAAAAGGGGGGGCATGGAAAAGCAGTACACCTCAATATTCACATCAGCCCGGCTCCTGTAAAGAGGGGCCAGCGTGGAACCTAAGGCACGACAAGCAGTTCGGAAAAGAAAGAGGAATCGCGCAGAAGCGGACACGAGCGAGGACGTCCTCCAAAAGCTGTTGGCCGACGCTGTAGGGAGAGGAGGAAAGAGCAAGCGGTCCAAAAAAGAAATTAAGCTGACCACAGGATTAGCCTGTCGCGCCATCGAAGACTCAGCCTACCTAGACCGCTCCAAAAAGCGATGAGTGTGTTGTGCCAACACCGAGGAGACACTGTCCGCCTCGTTGGGAAAAATCACAGGGGTGGGGAAACGTATCGGCAAAAGAGACGATCGGTGCGTCGGTGTGGGGGGGGGCGGCACTCGACCGAGAAGGGGGGAATGTTACGAAGGAAACGCTGAAAAAAGAAGAGCTCGTAGAAAAGACCTATTTGTACGGCTCGAACTTATCTGAGGTCTGCGACTCAATCTGTTGTTTTCGAACTGGAGCTCAGCGAGAGGCCGATCTGCGGACCAGGAAGAGGGAAGAGCACCTCCAGCCAAAAAAGTAAGCGCTCCCGCAAAGTCACCAGCACCCACGAGCTTAATGCGAGTAGCCGGGAAAGACGCCGCCACGGACAGGCTCTAGGAAAGGGCCAGGAAAGAAGCAACCTGGGGCGCCAACCATCTGACTACGGGCTATCCAGCGGAACCAGGGCGAGCAGAGGAATCAAACGCTCCTCTCCAGGAGGGGGGGCACCGGGGGCCATGGAAGGATTTCGCTTGGGAGAGAGGGAAAAGGGAGGAAAAAGGACGAGACCCCGTCTAAGGCCGCACGAGGGCTGACCGAACTTTCACGGTTGTTCTTGGGGCGAGAAAAGGAAAAAGCGGTCGTCTGGAAGAAGCCCTACGCAAGGGAAAAGGGGGAAAAGAAATGGTCGCAAAACTCCACATTACCCAAGGTCCGCGCAGGGATATGCATCCACGGGAGAAAGCCGCCCAGTGAGAGGTCGGCGTAACAAAAAAGGGTCTGCTATCAGGAAAGAAGGGGGCCGCTCACCCCGCGACGCCCGAAAAACCTCTACAGCGCAATGGCAAAGGCCCGTTTGGCGGCTTGGGCCTCATAAAGGAAGGGGAGAAAACAGGGTCTAGAACTTCCGTATAAAAGGGAAAAGAAAGAGGGACGCTAAGGGAGAACAAACAAAAAAAGAGATCCAGCCAGCGGAGCCGCTCATACGCTCTCGAACTCTTTTCTCAAAGGGTCGCGACCAGTCCGCGGATGCAGTGGGTGCCTAACGTCACAAAAAAGGCCGCAAAACCGGCCGGGAGGGGGAACATCGGGGGGCGCGAGGGGGGGCGTCTCTAAATAGCGCATCAACGTAGGAGAGGAACACGTGAAACTCCGCGTTTTCTGGGGGGGTTCGCTACCGGAAAAGGCAAGGGTCGGCGTAAGGCGCAAGAAGGGGAAAAATCCCTGCGCGGAAGCTCCCAGGCGCCATCTTCGCATCTGAACATGTGTCGCCCCAGGTCAGGAAAGGAAGGCGCGCAGCGCCTCAAAAGAAAAGGGCCGACAAAAAGAAAAAACCCGTGGGAAAAAGGCCTCTTCCGGGCTGTACGAGGGCCGCCTCGTCCATCCTAAGACGGCACGCTACATCCCCCATGATGCCGAAAGAAGTCTATTGCGCGGGGGAGGAGGGGGGAGGCGCGGAAAAGGTACGCTGATGAAAAGATACGCCAGGGGGAAGGTGTAAAGGCTCATGCGCTTCTCGTCGAAGGAGTCGAAAGAAAGGGGGGCAGGCTGCGAAGCATCGCGGGAAAAGGTTCTGGGGGAACGACGAGGTCGGAGAGCGTGACGAACTGCAAGAACCGCTTTTCATTATCTTCTCGCGACTCGGTTAACGGAGGCGTGACGCTGGAAAGGAGATTGCAATGGGGGACCGAACGGAATGAAAGAGCCGCGTATCATCTGGCTTGCTCGACAGTTCAAGGAAATATCAGAAGCGTTTGCGTAAAAGAACAAATCACCGGACGGAACGGTAATGCGCCATTGCGCACACGCCGCAAGAAGACGCCGATCGGCTCAAACAACCGGGATCTAGAAACGAAAAATAGGCTCGAAATTCACTGAGGAAGGAAAAAAGGTCAGAGAAAACACTCACGGGAAAAAGCGATGTAGCTGACGCGGACCGATGGCAGCTATCGCAGTGGTCCCCTTACCGGAGGGGGACGCGCAAGTTCGGGGGGAAGGAGACGGAACCAGGGAGGGGGGCACCAGGCTCGAAAGTGACGAAAGAAAAAAAGCGCAACGCGTCCCGATCTCGGGGGGACTAGAAAAATCTTATACCGGCAAAAAAAAGGTCAGAAGGGCTCTGATAGAAAACGGGGCCGCGGGGCCACCGGAGCCGGAAGGATGACGAGTAGGAGTTGTCATAAGTTTCCGGAGAAGGGAGAGGGTGGGCAGACCAAAAGCAATCGCGTCCAGGTGGGGGCGGCCCCAAAATAATAGTCGCGTTGGAAAGGAAAAAAAGGAAAACGCTAAGGATCGAGGTGAGATCGAACGACAAGACGGCCTCGGAGGGATCGAAGGGCGCGAACGTACTCACGAGAGGACAGACTACATCAGGGAGGGCCGTTTTCCAGAAAAAAGATCACTCAAAGTGCTTCGCCGAACATCAACACAGGGCAGGAGAACGTCAAGGGGGAGAAGGATCAAAAAAAAGCGACAGAAACACACCCAGTCGAGACAGGAAACGGTAAGACGGAGACGGCCGATAAAGGCCTCGTAGGGAAACGGGAGGGGGGGGGGGGGGAAAGAACTTTCGAATACTGCAAACGGGAAAAAGAACTCGTAAGGGAAAAATCCATGCCGTTGCACGGAAAATGCAGTAATGAATCCCGTCCTTCTAGGAACATAGTCCGCCGATGCGCATCTCCGCCCGGAAGAGATGGGGGGGGAGCATCTCTAGAAAAAGAACCCAAGGGAGGAGACAAGGAGGACGCCCCCACTTCAAGCGTCAGAAAAAATCGGGAGATTTTCTAGGACCGGGACGGGAGGGGGAGCGTCACTGGCGGGAAAGGAGCCCATGGACGATGTGTGGGTTTCAAGAAGAAGAAGCAACGTAACGAAGGGCCGTTCGAAAGCTGCAACAGGTGAATGCGACGCCGAGCTCTCGCGGAGTGAAAAAAAAAGAGAGAGGGTTTTCGTGGGAGGGAGCAGGGATCAGGGAAAAACTGGACAGGGGAGAGCGAGACGAAAAATTCTGAAAAAGGCCGCCCCATGCTCCTGCGTAAAGGTGGCGAAGGAGGCGTATGACGTGAAAAAAAAAAATGAGATCCAAAAAGGGGAAGCGCGCTCGATCGACGCCTAGACGGAACGACGGTCCTACCCGGTATACGGGGGACAGGTGTGACTCGCAACAAGTTGAAAAAGGAAAGAAGGGGCTTCCCACAAAAGGCACACTTCATGGAGCGGAAAAAAGCATGAATTAGACACCAATCGGAAAAAGGACATAAGCTCCGTGAAAAGACCCGCGGGGTTGGAAAAAGCAGCAGACCTTCGCCGGGAAGTAGTGATACGAGTCGGCCTGGGCAAAACGCTATCGGAGGGAAGGGCGGTCGACGTCCTACAAAAGAGTGTGGCCAAAGGGAGCGAGGCAATGCAGGGCAAAAGAGCGTCCTCACTACCCGCGGGTAGCGTGACCACCTCTATAGGGGGAGGACCATCGGTCCGCGTCAAGGAAGGGGGAAGGGAAAATGGGAGCGCATAAGAGGAGAGACAGAGAAGAAGGGCTTTCGAAATCCCTCAAAAAAAGAGAGGACCGCTATGCACGGGTGGGAATCGGACAGACTGCCTGGAGGAAGGGCGCAACTCGACCTCTCGAAGGGGGAATTTGTACTGGGGAGGAAACGAAAATATCAAGGGAAAAAGGAATCTCGTACGTGAACGTCGACAAGACATTTTCAGACGCAAGGAAAGCATCGGTCTGATGACGAAGCAAAAGTTGAAAAAAAAACCTGGTTCCCCAGCACGTCCTATCGAGACAAGGACCTTCGACGAGAATAAAAAAACACGGTCTGAATGAAGAAAAAAAAGCTCGCGCCGACGAGAATACACCAAAGGGAAAAGAGAGATGAGCCCGGAAAAGCGCTCCGCCACTTGAACGAGCGCTCTTTCGAATGCAATGAGAAGACAAAGGGGCGTCCGCCTCCAATAAGGGGTAAAAAAGCCGAGCGATCAGAAAAAAGGACGAAGAACGGCATATTGAAAACCTTTCGACACGTGCGTCGGGTCCAGGGGAGGATTTACTGCCGGGACAGAGGAAAAAGAAACTGCTCTCGCTACTGCGCCAGGGGGGGGGGAAGGGAGAGGTCGACACGGGGAAAGGGGGGGAAGCAGCTGGCTCGAGAAGAAAAAAGAAGAAATTCTTCTGCGACACAGGACCAGCAGATGCTCAAAGACACATGGACGCATGAGGGAAGTATAAAAAAGAAGGAAGGAACGTCAGGAGAAGCAGCCCAGAAGAAAATAGCACGAACAACCCCGAAAAAAAAAACTGCTGCTCGAAGAACTATTCTCTCCTTCTCCCGAGAAGCCAAAGACACCCACAATGGGAAAGGGGAAAAAGGTTTTGGGAGGGAAAACAGGAAGCAGGGAAGAAAAGAAAGGACTGGTCAGAATAGAAGGGAAAGAGCTCAATCGATCGGCTACGCGCGGGCGAAGACAAAACAACAACTTCTTATTAGGAAGGAGGGAGAGAAGAAAAAAAACTACTCATCACTCTGTGGAAAAGCAGCGAAAAGGCGAAAAAGGAAAAATTCCTGTCAGGAAAGCCGCAAAACGAAAAAAAAAAGAACGTCCTGTCCAGGGGGACGGTCATCGGCTCGGGCTCTGAGCTCATAGCAGGGAAGAAACGAAGGGTAAAAAACGGGTTTGTGGGAAAAAACCATGCCACTGCAAAAAATATTTCCGCGCAAGGGGATCCTTCCCATCCCTTCTCTTACACCCAAACAGAGCATCTGCTGTCTACCAAGGGAAAGAAGGGGGACTGCGAGGAAGGGCAGCCAGCAGTCCCCAACCAAAAACGCTACACGTCGCGAAGCACCACCCGTGCTTCAAAAGGCGGGGAAAAAAATGGAAGCCATAGACGAGTGGAAAAGGAACGTCCGGAAAAAAAAAACGAAAAAACGAAGGCACAAAAACGACGTAAGGGGCAGGGCTGATTCTTCGAGGCGCGCCAGGGGACCCAGAGCCGATGTAGTGCGAAGAAGTAAGGAGGGGGAAGGGATGCAAGGGAGAGCGAGCACGGGCAGTGGGAAACGCGCCCTGCAGAACCGGATCAGAGAATCCGCTCGGTTGTTGGGGCGGGTAGAAAGGAGTGGGGAGACGAGAAAGATGACCGGGGGACGACCAACGCAGATCGCAACAAGGGCACATTATCGAGTGAGCAAAAAAACCGACCCAGACCGCGCGGGCAGGACCGACCAATCTAGGTCGACGAGTTCACGTAAATCGAACGCTCGCAGGATAAGGGGGGCGTCGCGGTCAAGGAGACCCGGGACGAGAGGGTGGAAGGCCCTTCTTCTCACCGAATCAAGGCATCCAAAAAAAAAAAGGGGGGAATCGTAACGAAGAGGGGAGAGGGCACAAGGGAAAACTGGGACTGCCTGCTAAAAACAACACCCTCACTTATGCTAAGGATCTGTCCTCTTATGGAGGGGGGAAAGACCCCGGCTCATCGTCTTGAAGGCTTAAAAAAGGTCTGATTTCCCTGTAAGTAACCTCTTCTGGGGCCAGAAACCACTCGGGAAGAGGTCCGCAAGGAAAGAACGCTCTCTTGGGCAGATCCTATCACTAGAAAAGAGGGACGGCGAAAATAGAGGAAGAAAGAGAAGATGGGCCAACAGAAAAAGAGGTAGCCGTAACGGCCAATGAAGTCGACGTATTTCTTAGTGTCTAAGAAAAAAAACGGGGTTCCGCTCCATGTAGGGAGTGGGAGAAAGCTTCCGGTAAAAACCTTCGACGCCAGGTATTACAAACTCTTCCGCCCGAAAGCAAGCGAGTTAACTTCCTGTAAGGTGGGAGGGTCAAAAGAACAACGCCGGCAAGAGGGAGCGAGTTGGGAGGACCTCGACCAGAAAAAAACAATCCTTCCAACTGGGCAGCCTTTTTCAAGAAGCTCGCAAATCTCGTGCTCGCCGACCCTCACAGGGAGAAACAGCCCTTTCGCCTGATCCAAAAGGGGGAAACAACGAAAGGTCGATGCGGCCTAAGAACACGATCGGAAGATACGAGGAGGGGGAAAAAAGTGTGAGCTTCGATAAAAAAGAGCCCGGCGTGAAGGGGAGTTGTGGAACAACCTTAACGTCCAAAACGTTTCACTTGTCAAGCCGATGGAATCCTTCACTCAACAAGAAAAATGTTGCTCAAAGGGGGGCCGATGACCAAGGGGGATCTCGAGAAAAAGGCAGGAGTATTAGGAAAAGAGGGACGCCCACACTGAACATCAAAAAGCACAACTCGGGCGGACGATGTTCAAGGGAGGAAAGCGGAATGGAGAAAGTGTGGCAACCTCCGCAAACTGAGATGCCGTATCTGAGGATTAAAAAATGGCAAAAATTCGACTCCGCTCGTATAAGGCCAAGGGGGGGGAGAACCGGTCGACGGTCGGTGGCGGGGGGTGCCGGGATCCTTCTAAAAGGATTTCGGCGAGCACGAGGAGGGGTGACGCTGCTTGAAAATGAGAACAAAAAACTGCTTTGTACGGAAGGAAGAGCGAGGAAAAAGAAAAAACGATCCCTACGGAAAGCTTTTCGGGCTCGAGACCCTCGCGTAGGCGGGACGTTTCCTAGAGACGGCGGCGGGACAGGAGAGAGAGGGCGAGGCCCTTACAGGGGAAGCGAGCATACCCACCATCGCCACTGCATGGAAACCTCGATTTCATGAAGGAAATCCAGTAGAAAACGCTCTCCCTTGAGGGAGGGGGTTGGGCCCCGCGGACTCCGAAAAAGAAGGCCGTTCAAGTTATACGAGAGCGGCAGAGAGCACTCGATCTTACATCAGGGGGCAAGCGTCCAGCTGCCGCCCTAGGAAAAGGAGGGGGGGGAAACCGAGCGGAGGGGAAAGGGCCCGGAAGAAAACGCGGGAGTGACCACCCGCTATGAGCCGGTCAAATGCGGCCTCTTAAACTGAGGTACAAAGATTTGTGTGCACACGGCAGAGGGAGGCGCCTGTAAAAAAAAAGTTCCGCTGAAAGAAACGGTGGTGAAAAAAGAACCATGGCGGCGAAATTGCGCACTCGATCTCAAGGGGAAGGATTCTTGACGGAAAAACGCGGGGGGGGACCGCGGAAAAAGGCGTACGAACTCGGGAATCGGAGAACAAAAAAAAACATTTCTGTCCTGGGGTCAGCGGTTATCTTAAGGCATCCGTTCCAAGACTAAGCAGACGCGTCGACGAAAAAAAGATAAGGAAAAAAAAGGCTCTCAAGAAAAAAGGTTCACCCAACCGGAGAGAGAAGCCGGTTCTCAGGGGGAGAGCAAGCCACTGCCGCGAAGGCAGAGAATCGCCCGCATGAAAAGACAAAAAGATACACCAAAAAAAAGCCATCTGCGAAAAAGCCGGGCGAGCAACGCATCACCACTCGCAAGAAGAGACCTTCGTCATAGGGTGGGCCTCTCTTGTCTCAGGAAGGCAGGCAACTCGGGAAAGAGACTGAAAAACGCACGGGTGGGGCCATGGGGGCTGACGCTGGGTCGACGCTGAATGGACGAGTCTCTGTCTCTAACTTCAAGCACGGGGGGGAGACACATGGTCGCAAAAACGGGGGCCAAAGACCGCAAAGAACTACCCCGAAAAACCCTCCCAGTTCCTGGCTGAGGGCTCACACCCGAGAAACGCGAATTTGGGGGGAGAAAAACGCGCCTACGATGCGCTCAACAGAGACCGCCACAAAGGAAAAACCTGGCGGGCGAAGGGGAAAGGGGGACCTGTTCAAACAGGGGCACCAAAAAACTGGTCGATAATGTCGTGAGAGCAGGTGCGCGAGCGTACTCGGGCTAAACGAGCGTAGAAAAAAAAAAACGGAGAGAGGAAAAGAGAGAAGAAAAGCGCGAAGGGCAACTCTGTGAAAAAGAAAACGCCAGGGCCAAGCCCTCTGCCTTCCTGGTGAACGGGCACCCTAAAAACCTTCCAACCCCATGGGTGACAAAAGGGCGAGGGGGGGGCGTGCGTCGCGAAGAAAAAAGAAAGAGAGGGGTAGGAAAAAAAGAGCAACTCCGAGGTTAGGAAAAAGCGAACAGGCATGCCGGCTTGCTCGTCTTGCCGGCGCAGGAGATGGACCTTCAAACCAAGCGGAAGTGTCATCGCGCATCTGAAAAAGGGGGGAAACAAACAGTTAAGCGTATGCGAAAGAGGCCAGAACATACCCCAGCGTCGTACCAGCTGGAACCCAGCCTGCACCACCCCAGGCCAGAGAAAGGAAGCGGCCTTAGACGAGGACCAGGGGACAAAACGGCCACATATTCCGAAGGCCGTCCAAGAGGAACCGGAAAAGAAGCGGCGGATGCTCCGGAGGCGGCAATTGAGGAAATTGTAGTCGGAGCATGACGTCGCTTCTCGCAAAGAGGAGCAGCTGCAATTCGCGCTGGGAGAAAAAAAGAAAGGCTCATCGAGAGGGAAGGGGGGGGGGGCATGGGAAAGTCGTGAGGAACGAGGTGCTAAACTTGGGTTCAGACCTCTGGGGCAGGGATGCGAGGAATGCGGTACCGCATATGGCACAGGAACGGGAGGAAAGAAAAAAAGAGACCCTCGCCATCCAAAGGAAAGCGGGCCGCGTATCCGAAGGACGAGGGGAGAGGAAAAGCTCAAAAGAGAAGGGATCATCGTGTCGTCAAAGAACATTCCCCCTTCCCCCGTCAGATCGAGTGCAGGGAGCACGCCCGGAAATTTCAGAGTCCACCGAAAGATACGGTCACGGGAAAGGATGCCTCTAAATTGCACTGGGGGAGCTCCTCGGTGACTAAGGAAAAACACACGCACGTTAGGGAGAAGAGGTATGATGGAAAGAGGCTCGACCGGCTCCATCGCGGGTCACTATTTACAGCGGATGCGGACAGTAAGAAGAAGTGGAAGAGATCAGAGAAATCGGGAAAAAAGGTTTCGGAGGGCAAGGGCCGCCCTCGCTCGCTGTATCCTGAAAAAATCGTATATAAAAAAGACCGGCGGCGGGTTCTCTGCCAAAACCCAGGGCCTCGGGCCAACCTTACGGAAATGACGAGCGTGAAGTCGACGGGGAGAAAGGGAAAGAATTCGGCTCTCAAAAAAGAAAGAAGCAGTAAAATGAAAGTAAGTTCTGCCCAAAAAGGACGACGCGTTGCGAGACCGCGTGAGAAGGCGAGGAACGTCGGGGAAGACGGGAAAGAGATCAAAACAAAACCCTTATGGGGGCGCAGGGGGTTGGTCGCGAAAGAAAGCCTCGACCTCTCAGAAACACCCCGCAGGAGCATGGGAGAAGTACAGAAGCGAGTAAAAGAAGAGCCACAAAACAAGCTCCCAAGCCTTTAGCCGAATACAACCATCTAAGGAAAAGAACCCTCGAGACGTCGACCGAGCGAGAATCAAGTCTGCGTCGAACGTTTCGGGAGAAGAGGGGAAAAACGTTCAAAGGTTGTGCGCCAGAAGGCGTCCATGCGTTGAAAAGGCCCGCCAGTCCGCTGGAATCCAGAGAGGAAATCCTAAGGGGGAAAGCGGGAAGAAAAAGTGTGGGCGCGATCGAGCACAACAAAAAAGGGACCAGCCCCAGGAAGGAGTATGGACAAGGACAAAAAAATTCAAAGCAGAAAAGGGGCTGCGAAAAAAGAAACGATGTCGAGACGAAACGTACTGGCGGACAAAACGCCCTTTACTCAGTTTTGGGGGCCCAAAAAAAACCAAAACGAACCCGGGGTTGAAGAGAGCAAGGCCCGAAAAGAACGGAGGAAGAAAGGACGTGTCTCAAGGGGGGGGGAAACCGATTTTGATCGTGGCTCTTGGACTTTCTCCTCGGGCGGTGTGAAGGAGGAAATGACGCTGCTTCTGAAAACGGGGAAAAAAAAACGAGGAGGTCAGTAGAACAGAACCACTGCACGCACGAGTCAACAAAGGGGCCGCGCGTTGTCAAAAATAGAACCCCTCGACTTAACCGGACGTTCCAGACGGCGGACGCGTTGGGAAAAAAAAGAAGGGCTAAGGGGGGAAAGAAGTGGAAGGGGAGGGACCTACAAATGCAATTTATCGGAAACTCGGGCGAACAACTCCTCCCTCGATCGTAAACTCCGGCGAGGGCCCAAAAAACGGGGGGGAAAAAGACCTTAGAAGAAGGAATTCCGGGGTAGAAGTCTTCTCGAGGCCTCCCTGAGGGGGGCCCGCTAGCTCTTGTCGGGAAGTCCAGAGAAAGAAAGAGCGGTGGCCCGAAGAAGGAAGGGGGAGAAAATCGCCAACGCAAGGCCACACTCCCCGCGTGAAAACCCCGCGATGAGAATTCGCGCCCAAAAGAAAAAAGAAGGCCGCTCGCGCATAAGGGGGGGTGCACAAAGCGGAGAAAAGAAAAGCCTGAAAGAAAAGACGGACCGACGCCGTTGGGCCTTATCGGAGAATTGAGGGAAGGGGAACACGACGACGCCTCGACCGAGAAAATGCAAGAAGACCTGTACTGAAAGAAACTATCGTCGGAAGAAAGGAGGAAATTACTCTCACGAAAGACAGATTGCGACAAGCCCGACAGGGGAACTTTATGGCTGGGAAAGAAAAGGGGTGGGGGCGCTCAGGGGATTACACGCAATCTGGGTACGCAGACGCAGAAGAATAGAAAACCTGCCCCATCTGTCTAAAGTGGGGAAGTTTAACGAAAAAGTACAACGACGATCAAAAAAAAAAAAAACAAAAGCGTGAGAAAGGGCGCGCCGCCACAAAGGACGTCGAGCGCTCGTTCGAGTAAGCAAAGGAGCATTCCACATAAGTACCAATCCGGACGTCTCCTGAAAAGGCTCGGCTATCCAGCTCCGGACGAAAGAGAAAAATCCTCCCGGACGCGGTCCAGAAAAGAATATGTGAAACAAAGGGAGGGACGAGGGCGGGAAAAACCAAATACCGTCACTAAAGGACCGCCTTCTCCCTACTTTCCGCAAGGGGGGAGAACGCTGGTCGCCGCTGGAGGAAAAAGGGCGAGAAGCCTACGCAAAGAAAAGGGCGGCGACAAAATGAAAAAAAGCGCCCGATGAACCGCCTGGATTTCCGCGCATGGAAAGAAGGATCCATCTCCTTCTCCTGAATAGAAAGAAAGTCCGATCGGCGAGAACAACCCGATCAAAGGGGAAGGGATGAGCCAAGAAAAAAGAAAAGGGGGAAAGAAGGACGCAACGACAAGAAAGGAAGACATTCCACGATTGTCACCCAGAAGGTTTGCTTCATTGTTTGAGTTCAACAAGGGAGGACGGACTTTTCGAGAATTCGAAAAAAGAGTTGGCGCAGGAACGTGAAACGCCACCACAACAACGGAGGAGAGGGGGAACGAACCTCGCTTAGCGCTCGATCTTCGCCAAAAATGTGCTACTCCCCCCGCATTCTCGGAAGAAACGCGGAAAAGGTTACTGTTGAAAAAACATGCAGGAAAAACCACCGCCCCTCCCATTTGTGACCACGTTGGAGGATGTCCGAGGTGGTGGCTCTAGGCTCAGAACAAAAGAGAAAGCGCTGGTCGAGCAGACCCAAAACAAGGCTTCGGGGGAAGAGAAAAGAGGAAAGGTGCGGGACTGCTGGATTTCCGGCTCAGAGATGGAGAAGAAGCAATCCCTTCTCTGACCTCACGTGGGGGGAAGCAGCTGCTGGCGACCAAAAGAGAAAAGAATCGCAAGGGGACAAGCCGCGGAAGCGCCCAAGTCTACGCAGATCAGCGCCCATCCATTTAAAAACCACCACTTACATTCGGGAGCCGAAAGATAACGAAAAGGGAATCGCCAGAAAAGAAAAGGAAAGGAACGGCACGCGACAAGAAACACACCTCTTCGACTTCCGCCAAAAAACCGGTCCGGCGGAGGCGTCGGCTGGGGGCCAAGAGAGGGCTGCGCTGTATAGCCGAGGGAGGAAGGGGGAGGGCTCATGAGCAAGGAAATGCACTAGTCTCGGAAGCCGGCAATTGCTTCGAAATCCGTCTAACGGGGAAGACGCTGGTGGTGGGGGGGGACGCTAGTGAGGGACGAACGGAAAAGGAAGGGCAGATCTCTACTCAAAAAAGCGTCCACTTGCGTACCGTAGTCGGCGTTATGACAGGGAAGGGCCAACTCAACAAGAAAAGGGGAAGAAAGAGAAAGGATGGAAGTGAAAAGCGTTATCCGACAAAAGGTCTTGCTCGCAGAGCAAGACAGCGAGAACCGGAAAAAGTTTGCGTCGCAAATCCAAAAAACCGAGCTGTCGAGTGGAAATTGCGCACCTAAGAATGGAGTCCACCGAGCCGGCAAAAAAAAGGGGATCGAAAGAAAAAAGAGACCTGCCTACAGCGCCTCGGGAAAAAGCCCGTCTACCCAAGAGGCTGGCGGGTAGGAGGGGCGGCGCGAAAAAGAGAAAAGGGGTCACGACTTAATCGGTTTGCTTTCTTACAAGGGAGTGAGATCGGGGGGAATACCGCTTCTACACAGCTCGGGAACGTACGCCTAAAAAGACCTCCCTCGCTTGTCGCCTTTGGCCAGGGGAAAGAGAAAAAGAGAACCAACACGGCACGAAGGTTGAAGGGGTCCGGATATGCCACCGCTGCGCAGAGGAACCAGAAAGGAATCGTGGAAAAAAAATAGTGGAAAGGGAGGGACCATCATGCCAGGAACTCTATGTGAAGCTCCATGCAGGGCGATGGGGCAAAAAGCAATCGCATGTAAGGAAAAAAAAAAACCTGGGATCTAAGGGCCCTCGGGGAAAAGCGAGTCACTGGTTTTAAAAGGTCGAGGGTTCGATCGGGGAACCAACGAACCCACAAAAATCAAGGGGACGCGACGTATCCAGAGAAGATCGTACGCCCTCCCTTAACCAATGGGCGCATCCGGGGAGAAAAAGAAAAGCACGGAAAGGGACCGCGCGAAAAAAAAACCCGCCCGCAGGAGAACGGACCAAATCCTTTCTCTGAGCCACTAAGGGGAGAAAGAACCCTCGAGGGGAAAGGAAGGGGTAGCGGCAGGGGGGGAGATCTCGGAGAAAAGGCACCTGGTGGAGGAGGCTCCAACCCATTCTGTCGCTAAGGGGACCGGAAGGATCGGAGGGAACCCACACGTCCAGGGCGGGGAAGAAGGAGAAAGGGAATCCGTCCGTAAGAACGGCCCTCCAACCGATGTTCGAACGCCGCCTTATTACGCGAATGGGAGGGCAAGCTCTCGAAAAAAAAAGAAAAATGGAATTATGATTAGAGAATAAATCAAGCGTCATCAAAGTAGAAAATCGGGCAATATGTTCGAGAAAACCATCGGACTTGGCAGAAGGGCAACTCCATGGGGGGGTCACCAAAAAAAAGAAGAAATCTGAAACCTATCTAAGGGAAACGAACGGGGGGGCGTACATCTCTTTCGATCCGGTCTGTCAAAAGCGCCCGTTTCGAACGGGCGAAGAATGTTCCTCGTGATGAGGACGTGAGAGGTTGAAAAAAAAAAAAAGGCACGATGAACGTCGGATTCTGGAAAACGGAGAACCCATGCTCCGGGGACGGAAGGAAAAGGTCGAGGCGTAAAGCGGAAAAAAAGATGAAAAGGGGTCGCGGTGTCGTGAAAAAATCTACCCTAGACGTAAAAAGGTGCCGCGCAGGGGATAGCGGGGGGGGTCATCGCAACGCGCGGCGAAGGGGGAAAAAATGAGGGATCGATGAAAAGAGAACTGCAATGGAAAAAGAGGTATGGAAGTGAAAAGAATCGCTGAACGCTCCTTCCCGGCTCAACGGTAGCGCAGCGGCCATCGTGGGCAAAAAAAAAGACCAGGAAAGGGGGTCATAAAGGAGAGAGGACAAACGATCTTACAGCGACGCGGGCGGACGTCCGATCAGGGGGGGCCGAAGCGGTTGGGGGGGGAGAGGCAATCACAAAAGAAAAAGTTAGCGGAAAAGCGATTATCCTGTCGCGCCATGGAAGGAAGACGCGTCCTCCCAACCGAAAGGTGTGTGTCATAGAAAACGGAGCGGGAAAATTCTAGCAAAGGGGGAAAAAAAAAACCGACAGAGATCAGGTTGAGTCCGTATCGGGAGAAATGGCGGCGGTTCTCAGGCGCAACGATGCTCAGAGAGACTGAAAGAAACACACGCTTGGTAAAAAGTAGAGCTCGTACGTAGTCGATCAGACAATTGGGAATACCGAAGCAGTCGGTCTTGCTGGAAAAGGGGGGGGGAGGGAGGAAAAAAATGTTAAAAAAGTAACCAGGACGCGGGAAAGCAGCTCCCTGCCCCATCGATTGGAGTTTCTCATAGCGTGAGAAAAACAACCACCGAGCGGATAGAAAAAAAGAAAGGCGGAGGAACGAGCAAAGGGAAAAAGAAAAAGCCATGAGCAGGGGAAAAACAAATTGGGGCGTCAAAGTCTGCTCGGGCTATCCAAGCCAGGAGAAGAAAGGCCGCGCCGGACAGAAAAAAAGGAATGGGCTTCGCAGGGGAAAAAACGAGGCGGGAACAACTCAGAATTCCGACGACCCTACTGCTCCCTCCTTGAAAGCACGGTGAACGACAGCTGGTCGAATCGCTTGGAGGAGAAGAGGGCGCGCAAGAAACTGCGAAAAAAAAAGGACCGCCAGCGAAAAAAGATACAAATCCTGTTAGTTCTCGCAGGATGGAAGGAACAGGGCAATACGAGCAAGCCGGGAAGAAAAGGGGAGCGGTAGAGGTGCACGAGGGGGAAAAAACAGATCCTAAGAAAAAAGATACGCCGCGCCACTCACCAGCAAACGATGGTACCCCTGCTGGTCGGCCGGTTTTCAGAATTGAAAAAGGAAAGCGAGACGCACTGCTCCGAAGGGGAGGAAAGGGAGCAGAGAAGAGAATGCTAAAAGGAGAGAGGAGCTCAAAAACATCAACAAAAGGAGGAGTAAAAAGAGAGGGATCGAGACGCCGGAATCGCGACAAAAGGGAAAAAGGATTCTCATAAGAAAAGCGTCCTTCAGGGTGAACGGTCAAAAAGTCCGCAAAACCGGGCCAAAAAAGGGGTGCTCATTCGTTAGCGATTGGTAAAGGGCCTGCAGCGCAAAGAGGGACGAGACAAGAGGTGCTCGGGGCGACCGCAAGAAAAAAAAGGCTGCTTTGCTCGTATTGCAGCGCAGAGATGTTCCGGGCCCCTCCCAAGAAAAGAAATCATCGGAAAGAGCTGCTGGGGCGCCATGTGGGGAAGCCGCCCAGTTCAGCGCAGGGAGCAGAAGACGCCGCGTCCCAAAAAAAATCGGGGAAAGTGCCAACCAAAGAAAAGAAACCCGGACCAGAGAGGGAAAGGCCCTTAGACTAAGTTGACCGCCAAACCGCACACTGGGAACACGAGGGACCCGAAAGCAACAAAGCAAGCAAACGAAGGACTTATGGCGGAGAAAAGGGGGGGGTCGGCTCGCGGGGGGGTAGCCAAAAGAGGGATTGCGACGCCCCAGGTTGGGAAGGGCTCTGCCTTCTCAGACGAGCACGGTCAAGTTGCGGGGGAGAAAAGGGAAAAAAGAATCGGGGGAGGAAGAGGGTGGAGGGGGGACGATAGGCA
>Ga0179593_1595284_pt1 | contig 19627 bp, 17 predicted proteins | sample CZODoug2_1_08_16_FD_185931 | JGI IMG/M metagenome (GOLD analysis project Ga0179593, IMG submission 185931) | Vadose zone soil fungal communities from Angelo Coast Range Reserve, California, USA - CZODoug2_1_08_16fungal (PacBio error correction) | ecosystem: Environmental > Terrestrial > Soil >...
TTACAAAAAGGGCTGGAGGGGGGAAAATAATCGATGCAAGGGGGTCAAGGAGAGAACGCCACGTTGAGTATTTCTCCGGCTACGGGCCCAATCGTTACCCACGGAAACCCCGTCTACCGGGCATAACCCAAGGAATCAAAAGAACCTCTCCTTCTCGCAAAGACACGACCCTAAGCAGACTTAGCTCACCGTGGGATACCCACGCTACCGAGGAACGGGAGACTCGGTCACCAAGCGGTGTGCGGCGCAGCAGCGGACCTCCTACAGCAAAAACCAAAGGACGAAAAGAAGTCTTCCACGACATAAGGACGTTCATTCCAGTGGAATAGGGGGGGACTCAGTTGGAAGGAAAACGATTGGGAGAAAGGCGAGATGAAAAATCAGTCTGGCAACAAAAAGTCCACTCCTCGAACGTCCAAAAAACACCCACCCGCGAAGTAACAACACACCCGACTGTTTGCCAACAAGACGAAAGTGCGGCACCCAAGCCACCGAAGCGTTTCCAATGGGCACCGAAAGAAAAATGGCGGGTTGTTTTGTGTGGGAAGGACCACCGCCCTTAGGCGGCGAGGGCTCGAACCGAGGAGGATCAAAACCACCACGATCCTTCGGTTCTAGGGGGTTGGCCATAGGGCGGACGACGGTTCTTAGCTTAGTTAATGCGGCTGAATACACGGCCCGGAAGTGGGAGGGGTTCAGTGGTTCAACAAACCGAGTAAGCCATGAGAAATAAAAAAACAAAAAAATAGAACAAGTCGCGGCTCTTATACCGGTGAATGGAGGGGGTATGAAAAGAGAGACTCGCGAAACGAAACACGCCTTCGAACAGGGAAACGAGCCGACGGGGCGACACCCGTTAGCGTGATTGCCGCCGAGGAGTGTGTACGTGGCGCGAGGCGCACAGAGGGCACCTAAATGGGGGCTGTCAATTCGGTCGTATTTCCTCTGACAGGCAGTAGTGTCTGGATTCCCCGCGCAAGAAGAGCCCATGAGGTGGGAATGGTCGTGCCGTTATGGGGGGGAAGGGAAATCTAGCTGTGGTCAATGGCTCATCGATTATTAGGGGGCTGCCTAGCATCTGATCGAAGCGCAGTGCCCGAGCCCCAAATTGAAACTAAAAGTTGAATCGGCATGCGTAGGGCAACATCGCAAGCAAAAGTAAGGGCGGCGGCCGGAGAACCGTAGGGACGGAAGTGTAACGTGACCCGCAAGGTAATATAAAAATTGTGAGAGTGGGACGCGTTTCTGGAAGTAAACTTCCAGGGGGGTTTTCTTCGGGGGCTGGAACAAACCAGCCGAACACAGCAATAGCACAACAAAGAGAAAGTTCAGAACAGGCTTGCGCCGAAGCAAAAAAAAAAAAATGCTGGGGAAAATGGAGGAATGCCCTCGCGCAGGGACATGAGCGGCGGCCCTCTCTAATTTGGAACAAATAAGCAAAGGGGAGAAGGGGGGGGGGCGGGTCTCCCCCAGTACATCCGAGGCCATGCCGGGGGAATTGGGCGGGAGCTAAGATACAAGGGCGTACATGAAGCGGTCTGCGACGGGTTGAGGGCGTCGAAAAATCTGGAGGGGCGAAAACAGTGTGGACAACCCGGCGGGGGAAATCTGCCGATGCTGCGTACCCGAACAGTCATACCAATCGGGGACGCGAAAAGGCATTTTGTTCTGGCTGCGCTTAAAAAAATCAGGGTAGGAATAAAACAGTGCCTTTCAGGGAAGGGTCGCCGAAAAAAAAAAGGGACCGGGCTCTGCCTGATTAAAAACCCGCTCAACTTGTACTGGAAAAGTCGTAAAGGAATCAAACATATGGCAAGCAATCGGCCGCGTAAAGGTGGGGCCAAATGAGTGCCTAGCACTGTCTCAAAGGGCGCAACTATGAGACAAAGCCAACGCAAAACGAGCCGAAACAGAGATCGAAACGCGCAGACCACGCCAAGAAAAGATCTCGATGTCACCTATGATTAGGATACTGAAGCTGGCGGGCTTGGAAGGGACGCAGGTGCGTTCGGCACGAAGTCTTTCTGCAAACACCCTCCACCAGACAACGCAAAAACAAAGGGAAAGGGAACCGGAAGAACGCAAGCATTTTCTTTCTAAGACGTTGCGTCAGCAACACAACCCGGTGCCAAGCGATTCAACCAACCGCACGAATCGCCTCGCAAGTAGGACCTTTCAAAAGGGGAAGAGAGTCATGAGGGGTTCGAGCGTTGGATCTAAAAAAATAGGCATGTTGAAAAATAAAAATGGAAGCGCATGGCTTGAAGAGGGGAGGGATAACTGGATTTCTCCGAAAGCAGAGGAGAGGGCGCAAACCAGTGGTTAGGAAGTACAGGGCAAAGTTCTAAAACAAAAAAAAAGAGGCCAAGAACAGAGTAGCAATTCAGGAGTAGAGCATGCCAATCCGACTCAAAAGGACGCCTCTCGGAACAGAGAAAGTAGAAGGGGAAAATGATGAAAGGCGTGGGTAAGAGGTATTACTGGTCACTGCTCCAGAATGTCACTGTGACACAAAAAAGAAAAAGGTCCAAGCAAAAGGAGAACTGACGGATTGTCCATACACAAGGTCTACAACCAGGGAGGTGAGAACGGCTTGGTGAGGAGGGAAATGCCTGAGGGGGGGCAAGATGAAGTGGGGAAATGGCATTTGGTGCGGCTTCATAGAGTGGGGTAGAACGGACGGCGCGACTCAAAGGACTCATGTCTTGAACAACAAAAAGACAAAGAGAACACTCGGATAAGAGAAAGATCAGCGTGTCTGCGAAAAGAACCTTGAACCGCGTGCGGGGGGCAAAAATAGGTGCTAGCACTCAGCCAGGCCGATTGTCGAAAGAGTGGGGGAAGGGGAAAAAAAGGACCAGCAATGTGGCTGTACGGGCATAGCACTGTATACCAACCCGCGCCGCCAACCCACAGACTAAACGACACAGGCCGTTGATCGCCGGCGTTTTTAGAGGCGCCAAAAAAAAGAGCTCGATCAAAAGAGAAGTCAAATGTGGATGCACCGGGGGAAAAAAGAAAAAGAACCACCGATGCTGAAATTGGTGGCACCCAAAAAAAGGGAGAGGGGGGAAAAACGAAAACAATGACCAAGGACCGGATGGGCAAATATCAAGACGCCGGAAGAACACGCAAAGTAATCTGATAATCTAGACGAGAAAAAAAAACAAAAGGAAATAATCACAAAACAAGGTTACGACGCTCATCAACAGAGGTAGGCGAATGAATCACAATGCAAGGATCGCCCCGGACACCGGTTGAAAAGGCGTCGCGAAGCGGAAAAATTTGGGACAGCGGGGATGCAATAGGGAGGGGGGTCCAAAAAAAGACATGAAAACATATGTACGAATGTGACACGTCAGAAAAGCTCCAGCTATCCAATGACACTGCGCATGCTAAATGACACGGCGCACGGACGCCTTTTGCGACAGGGGGATTCGAAAGGAAACAAAAGTGTGGGCGATGTTTCCAAAACACATGCTCAGAGGACCAACGGAGATCTCAGAATGGTCGGCGTGACTCAGCAAAGCAGCTCCATGTCCGGGCAATCCTATGCGGTAAAAGGAACAGCCCAGAGGGCAGGGCACAAACGACGGGCCCGAACAAAAAGCAGTTGACACACCATCCCGCGCTGAGTGAATAATCGGACCCAGCATTCAAGAGGGAACAGACTGATCGAGGCAAGAACGAATAAGACCATGTAGCACAAAGACCTAAGGGGGACCAAGGGGCCAAAGGCCACCGCGTAGGACTGGCAGAAGCCCCAACACACTCAATAATACAGGCAGAAAACGGAGTCCGAGCACGAAAAGCTTAACCCGGGCGGGAACTCCGCGGGAAGGAAGGGGAGAAAGGTGTTTCGGTGTTCAATGAAGATCAAAAGGTGCGCCTCGAAGACAACAAGAGTCTGGTACGGGGGACGGGGGGGTGTTGCTCAACAGGCGAATCCGAGGGAGGAAATTAAAACAAATTGCCTAACAGGTGGATCAGGCCAGTGAGCCACTACACAGCCGGGGGGAAGAAAACAACTTTGGCAGGAAAGAGTCAGACTATAAAAGGGTCGCACAAGCAAAGAGTTTTGTCCCGGGACTCTTGCGTAAACTGGGGAAAAAACAAGAAGAAGGCAAAACAAGGAATTGTAGCGTTGAGTCACAAAAAACAGAGAAGGAAGGGAAGCTTGCAAGCAGAATCGGGACGACATTGACAAAAAAAAGCTGGCTTGCAACAGAGTTTCGTGGGCCGTGACTTGACGAGTGGGGCTCGCGAAAAAAAAAAACGCGGGAAGCCTGGTTGGAGGATAGCAGGTCTGACGCTAGGTGATTCGGAATCCGAGTCGCACAGCCAGGGGACCATTTTTCAAAACTCCGGAAGGAAGTGCCGGAGGGCGGGAACTGAGTAAAAAGGAAAAGAGGCGCGGGGAACGAGGCCGGAAACACACGGCAGCGGCGCAAAGCAGGGCGACACGAGTGGGGTCGCCCAACCAATATCCCCCGAACCCCACGCAAGGCCGGGTGCTAACCGTGAAAAATTTGCAAGGCTTGCGGTGGGGGGAGGCTAGAGGCGGCGCGGCGTGACCGGGCTGGGGGGGAAAAGCAGGGGAGTCATGTCCGTCCCACGGCACGAGGAGTTACAAGATTGGAACCAAGGGCGCTGACGGTCGGTGCTACAAGACCAACAAGGGAACGGGTGGGGAAAAAGCCGCATAGAGGACCACATTGAGAAGCCGCCTGGATCTCGTCTCAAACAACATACGGGAAAAGAGATCAGCGGGAAGGGCTTCATTCACTGGGGTTAGAAGCGACGTTGGCCTGGGGAACAACAGGACAGGTAGTTGATATTGGGAGGAAAAAGTACGGCTCGCTTCCAATCGTAATAATCAAAAGACACACAAGGGAACGAAAGCCGTTTCCCAGCCGGTAGCACGCGGGGAATGACCACAGCATGTCAGAAAGCACTTGCAAATGGGGCGGGGAAATTTTTAGTCAAACAGTGAAAGATATCAATGCCTCTACTGAGGCGGAGTCACTCCTTCCGCAACTGTGCGACCGCGCGCTAAAAAGACTGTGGCGAGATCCGGTGCCGGATTCGGATTTCTTCTGAAAAAAAGAAGTCCTTAAATTTCATGAAGGTCTTGGAAAAAGGGAAAAAACGGGAAAGAGCGAGATAACAAAAGCAGTCCACAAAATCATTCGTAGGACCAAGGCCATCAATCCAGGGGCGTCGTCAAACGCACATCTAATAGGCACTGCAGTGCAAGAAAGAAGATGGCTAAATTTGGGCGTGCCATTCTCGGAGGGTGAAAAAAACGGCTCTGGAAACGCTTGTTTTGGAATGAAAACTCCAAAAAGACCCAGGTGTGGAGACGTTTAAGTCCATGGGCGGCGTTCCGCGGACATTTGTGGGATGCCGTCGGTGCCTGAAAAAAAATGGTGTTTGGCGTAAGGGCAGAATTGAGTCACTTGAAAACACTCCGTTGCCGCCAAGGCGGCTGGTTCAAATATTAAGGGATGAATGAATCAAGGGGTTTCAGAGGCGGCACCAAAAAGGGGGAAGGCAGGGAAACTAAGTCCCTCGCGGCTAGAGGGACTTTCAGGTTCTGTGGGGGACCGACCGAAACCAAAACCCCCGAAGAAACTCAAAACAGGGGACCTCAAGGGACGGAATACGGCGCGGCCTTGTACGGAGAAGTCTTAAATGTAACTGCATGGGGGTGAAAAAGCAAATATTTGGACTTTTCGCGTAAAGAAGCGCAAACGTCGGTCATCAGTTGTGCTGGCAATCTGGAAGTGTCTTAGGGGGGCACCGAGGAAAAAAAAGGGAATGAACGCTGTCATATGCACACAAAGACGCTCTATTCGTCATGTCACGCTGCAAGAAATGGGGGCGGTGGCGTCTTCGTAAGAGGGGTGCGGGGGTCGACGTGCGATCTGGCTCCGGCACACTCAGCTGTGTGCCCCCAAGGAAAGGGGGGGTTAGTGCACTTGGGAGGGTGAACCATCGGCCAAGGAAAAAGAAACAAAAATAAGACGACTCTAGCTCGATGTAAAAGAGAAAACAACACAAGGAACACACAACCCTGCGCACTCAAGTACGAAAACGTCGGGAAGTCGGAAGGGGGAGCACCCTGATTAGTCGCAAGTATGGGGAAGAATCTCCGTTACTCGGAGGGGAGTTACCGCTTAAAAACGGAAAAAAAGAAAGTTTTGGTTCTGGAAACCGCGAAGCCCCACAGGAAAGCACGCTGCGAACACAAGTTGTCCTGGGAAACAGCATAACCACAGACCGGTGAGAGACGGGACTAGGGAGGCATATCTTCCTTCTTGGAGACTTGCGGAAGGGGCAGGGGAAATGATGGTTGATCAATGCACCTGGGTGGTCATGTGGTACTTTCGGAGATCCTGCTTTTAATTGCACCCGCATACGCGAAAATGGGGTTAAACGGACATCGCAGGATTCACTGGCGTGGTTACCGGGAGGAACATGAGAGCAAAAAAGGGAAAAGAGGGGTGTGTTTTTGGGGGCTGGGCAGGAAGAAAACGATACACCTCAATGTGATCGCCCCGCAGGGTGGTCAGGAAACGACGAGCACGGGTGGGCCCTTAGCTCTTCGGGGGGTATTGTTGGGGTTTAGTAGGAGCAAACAGCATTACCGGGGGGAACGAGAGAAGATAATTCAGAGAACACACGAAGCTGTCAAAGCATCGGCCGCTGGGAAAGCCCTAAAAGAGGGCTCCACGGAGTGAGTCAAGGATTCAAGCAGAGAGTTCAAGCGAGTAAAAAATGAAAGACGAAGGAGAAGTGGATCGCAATGTCGGCACTAAAAGAAGGGAGCATTTCTGCAGGTACGTCGGCGTTCAGAGGCGGAAACTGAAAGAACGCAAGACAACGTTGCGGCTCAAAAAACTTTGACCACACAGGGAGTTCGCGGAACCCACGCCTCTCGAAAGAAAAAGAAAGAACAGATCAAGGACTGCACCTCCGAGCTCGCAGGGGAGGACCTGACTGCCGGCCCGGAGCGTGAACACCGTGGTGTGATAAAATTAGCAATTTTCACGTGAGGACACAGATTCCACGCAGCACGTTTAGGGACTAGTCGCTGTTTAAAAGAGCGGGTAAGTCTCCGCCCATGTTGCATGGGGAACTGAGAAAAACGGAGGAGGAGAAGGAGGGCTAAAGAAAGAGTAGTATTCCAACATGGGAGGAGGAAAAACGACCGCAAAGCTGAATAGTAAATCTGTAGACAGAAAGAAAAATCATCCGGGGGCCGAACCGTCTATTGGCGGGAAAACTGGCTCCGAATGTCACTTGAAAGGACCTCCGAAAAGGAGGAGGAAAGCCTACGGAGAACGAGGTGCCTAAAGGAGAAATCCTGACTAGGGAGGGGGCGAGCGGGAGGAAATGACCGGGAGAAAAAAAAGCCGGAAGGGGTGCGCCTTGAGTTAGAAGAAGCAGTTCAAGAAGACCGAGGACCGGTAGAAAGTAAACGCCAAAGGCAGTCTGTAGCCCAGTAGATTCCCTACTAAAGGTCCTTCAGAAAGATGGCAGGAGGGGAAGCCTCCTGGAGATGTAGAAAATGGGCGCAGCCAGGATATTCCTCAGCCGCCAAGGTCCATAGCCCCGCCACTTAGAAAGGAAAATTCGCTGTGCGGGTAAAAGGGGTGGGAAGCAGGTGCGATGGACTGCCGGGCGAAGGCCCCAGACGTGAGCAAATAGAACCCCCGCCAGACGCGCTAGCCCGCCCCCCCCCAGAGGGAAGGGAAACCATCCTCCCAAAGCTGTCTGCGAAAAAGAATATTGAAGTACGCACAATAAAGAAAAACGATGACTGGGTACGCCAAAAGATCGGTAACACGAGCTAGGCAACCAGATGAATAAAAACAACATTCCAAGCGTCTTATAATCAAAAAAAACAAAAAAAGGAGAATGGTGATCACCAGTGACCACTGACAGCAACGTAGTAGGAAACGCAATTCGGCCAGCTCCTCTGAAGAACAGGAAGGAGCGGCCGTGCAGGCCCTTGTGCGAGGGTCAGCAAAAACCACTAAAAACATGTCACTTCAGAACAGGGGGACTGTACAGAGAGACCAAAGGCTCTAATAAATGAGTTGCTCGACACATCCCGAGGTCACGAAAAACGCGAGAAACTGCAGAACTTGGCGGCGGATTGCCAGACATCAGGAGGAAGGGACACACGGAAATTGGAGCGGGTGACGAGAGCACGACGCTAGATGCGGCCAAATCAAAAATCCAAAAGACAGACCCGGCAAAAAAGGCAACACAAAGCCTACCCGGGACAGCAATAAAACGGAAAGAAAAATCAGACGCACCATGGGGGCGATACGATTCGACTGGCGCTGGGAATATCCAAGCCCTTTTCCAATAAATTCGACGCAAATACAAAAAAGGGACAGCGTTACAACTGTGCATCCGACCCACAACCCCGGACCTTAAACTAAGGTAGAGGAAGCAATAATGTCGCGACAATCACCAGAGGTAATGGGGAAAGACCAAGGCGCAGCGCGTGTGGGAAAATTCCTAGCGAGGCAGGGGAGTTTACGGGGGCCATTCGACGTCTCGTTCGGAAAAAAAAAAAGATGAAAATCCCGAGCCGCGTTTTACTGGACTGGTGGGGGTTCGCCTGGCTCCAGACCCGGCGGTTTAATGGGGAATCAACAAAAAATGTGGGATCGGTAATAGGGGAGACAAGGACACTATAGAACCAAGAACACGTCAGCCGAGAGGCGTCGTACAGGTCCTCTATGGCCCAAAAAGGTTTCGGAAGACGGCAGGGAGGTTTTGTCCCGGGGAACGCCGCCCAGCGACGGGAGGGAAGGGCGGCGGGCGGGTGGAGTGCGTTTAGGCAGAAAAAACAGAAGCGCTGATTCAATTGACAAAGAGAAGGTGCAAAAGTGGCGGAAGGGACTCGGGGAAAGGGGCGGGAAAAACATCGGGAGTAACTGGAGGCGAGGGGTGACCAAAAGTGGCATGCAAAAAAAGGACCATAATGGGTTGGGTCTCCTGGCGGAACAAGCCGGTGTGACAGGAAAAAGGAAAAACTTTGGGGAGAAAACAGAAGGAAACGTCTTAGAAGAAATCGAATCAGTCCATGGAATTCTTTTCGTGAGGCTGGAAAAATGATGAACGGCGATGGCGACTTATGAATCGCGATGAATGGGCTGGAGGCTTAGCCTTTTTCTAACTGCTAACGGGGATGGAAGGGATTGGTGCTGGAATTAACTGGCGAGGGCGGAAAGCACTGGGTAACCGTATTTATTGGGCGGTAACAAACTGGAAAAACCGAGCCTTAGGAGGGGATAAATCATCAACGCATTATTGGGGGGAGAAATGAAAATTGCAGCAAGTACATTAAGAAGCAGCCGAGGTCTCAAAAAAAAATGAGAGGCGTAAAGAAGAATAAAAAAGGGAGTCAAACTTAAAGGACAAGTTTGGACCAAATGCAAATCCTTCGTTGATATGGGAGGCTCGTGTCAATCTGACCAAACGCAACACAGGTGACCGGGTGGTACTCCCCGCGCAGCGCCACACTCGCCAAAAGGGCAAATATGGAGCAATAAGAAGACAAGAGGATCAGAACTGGGAATAAAAGGTCTTTCGCAAAAGGGGGGCCGGCGCAGTTGGCCGGATGGAATTTCGTATCATTTCAAAAAAAGTCATGATTACTTCTTTACAAATGGGACTCCGTTGGGCTCGGAAAGGGAAAAAAAAGCAGGGAAAACGCCCATCGTCAAAAAAACGCTGGCCAACCAGGCAAACCTCTTACAAAACTCCCAGTCAGAATCACACCGACTGGTGATCCAAGGGGGAAATGGCCTCAATTGAGGCCAAGTGTAAAGGGCATCAAGGAAGGGACGATGTTTTGTGTGTGAAGAGACAGACCATGCGGTGAGTGACGCGGACATCCAGGTCGGCGGAAGACTGGACAAAGAATTTCGGTCCGTGGGTGGCAAGAGAATGATATTTAGGGAAAATGCGTTAATATCTTCGGTCTTCGGTGAGCCCTGAAAAGTTTATCAAGGCAAAAGCCTGCCTGTTTCAAAAACCTAGGTGAAAAAAAAACGCCGTCCCATCTTCTCGGAAGTGAGTTTAGAGGAAAAAAGTCCCGGGACTCTAAAAAAGAAAGAAGACTGCGTCTCCTTTTCGGTCGGGAAAAGTAATTTAACGCTCGCAGGGGGGAGGGTAGGGAAAACTCTCAATAGTGTCCATCCAAGTTGTTCTTTGGTCAGGGGGATTCCTCTAGCCAGCGGGTCTGTAACCGCTTTCAAAGATTCAGAACGATCTTCTCGCATGGGGATGATTCGGCTGGGGGTATTGAGAAGCGGTAAATTCTTATTGAGGTCCCCGCAGCGTATTTTTCGGAATACCCCCCCGAAGTGGAGCGCGTGCAAGAGTCCCGAAGAAAACGCAACATGGAAGTAAAAAAATAGAAGTGCCAATCGAGCCAGGGCGGTCTCGTGGACAAGAAGAACGCGGGCTGCCCTCAATGGTCGGGGGAAAAGAGGGTGGACAGCGGAATTCAGTACGATATTCTCTTATTAGAAGGGTGACGTGAGGGCTTTTTCATTGAAGTGAAATCATAAGTTGAAAAAATGGGTTAGCTGTCATGTTGCTGGAAAACAAAACCTTGGCAAAACCCCTCCCGCCTGCCACTGGGTGTTGTCCTTACTCGAAGGGGCCAGGAAAGGGAGAGGAAGCCGAAAAGACTTGCGGACACCCAAACTGACAGAGACGTGATTGGATACGAAAGGGTTGAACCGTGTGAGTGGGAAATGTGGGAAGTTAAGGTTGCCCGGGTTCTTGAGTGATTGTACGATGTCCGGCAGGGGGGGGCTCCGGCTGTATATGTGTGCCGGAATAAAACGTCGGCGTTTAAGAATTAAAAGGGAGAACCCAGCGGGGACGAGGTGTGTAAAAAAAGTTCAACGAAAAATGGCCGGCAGGTTTGATTGACTGGACAGTAGGAGAAACTGATCCAAAGGCTGCTGCGTGATGGGGGACTCCCCCATGGGGGGGAGGTTAGGACTTGCCGGCGCTTACAAAATGGGGTAAAAAAGTCGAAGTGCCGCTCGGTTGGGGATGGTATAGAAACTGAGGCTGGCATTGGGACAGGACGCGACTAAAGCATAAAGCAAGATACACACAGCGGGAACGGTGCTCTGAGTCCAAAGAGAAATGCAGCCAAGCAGGCCGCTTTATACAGTGGCGAGTGGGTAGAAACTGGGTCGAAGAGCCCCAGGGGCAGGATTGGGGCATGGGGATGTACCGGTCGAAAGAGATTCCCCGCTGGCGCGGCCCCCACCCTGACCCGAATGGTGGAAAGGTAGGGAAACGATTGGAGGGCGAGTGAATGAGTCATGTGATTGGCCGCCCCACCACCCCCCCCCCCCAGAAGTAAAAAGTGCGGCTTAACCCCCAAAATGGAGCACGATGGGGGGTAGGTCGGCCGGAAGGTCCGACCACATTTAAGAATGCAAAAAAGGACAGGCAGTGGGAGGATGCAGCCAACTGGACAAGCATGGCATTTCGTTTCTCCCCCACCCGCCTCGTTCGCCCTGTAAAAAGAAACCCCCAGGTGAAAGGAAGAGCGGGAGTACCGCGACCGAAAAAAAAAGCGAACAAAGAGCTGAACCCCCCAACGTGGGCAGAACCAGTACCCTTGCTCGATGCGGGGAAAAGTCTAATTTACATTCGGGGGGAAAAATTGAGAACAAGTTCACAGATCGTCCGACAGCGCCTCCTCAAAGACGCCAAAGTGAAAACTAAGGAGGACTGTTTCCGCGGTCCCCAAAAATCTGGGCAGGGAGACCCTCAGCGGAAAAGTTGCCTCAACAGGGGGAACGGGAGAAACTGGGGGGGGGAGGGGAAAACATCTACGAAACCACAAACGGAGGAGGAGTTAATAGAGATTGCAAAAAACTACAAAGGATAAGCTGGCGGAGATACTAAGAGAAAAACGCAGTTAAGCGGTGAAAGTCCTAATCAGTGGATAAAAGAAGAGCTGGCCGAAGGGATAAAATGTTTCTATACTCCTCTCCGATCAACATGAATTGACGATGACAAATTTCCCGACGCACACACTGCCAAAGCGTCACGTGAAAAACAGGATTCGGAGGTGCAAACGTACTCCTGGAAGCTGGTCGGTGCTGACGTCTTGGGAAGAAAGAAGGGGCCCCCACCCCAGCGAGTGCACACCAGGGGGAACAACGTTTGCTTGGTGAGGGAAAAACAGAGAGGGAATTGGGGACGCAGGTGATTAGGCGGCCCGAAATACAGTGGAAAATCACAAAACAACTGTAAAGTGAGCGAAACCGCCGTGACGCATGTAGGATCTACTAAAATGGCGAGCACAACCAGTCAGTCATTCCCGACTAACCCATCGAGGTGATTCGAGAAAACAGCGATGGAGAGGTTTGACTAGCCATGGGGACAATGATGGACAGCAGAAAAACAAGAAAAAAGGGACGGGAGCGGTGTGATCAGAGCTCTCAGTGTGTGGTCAGATAAACGGTGGAGTAGAGTCCCATGCCGCCCCCACCCAAAACAGAAGAGCATCCTTGGAGGAGTCGACCGGCAGGGGGAGGGAAAAAAGCCGATAAACACACTGCGGGCGCGACCATTGCATGTGGAGCCCGCGCACAGTGGGGGGGGGCCGGGGGTACTCTCCAAGCAATCAAAAGAACTAAACGAGTACTTTCTGAGCGCAAAATAGACCGGAAACAACCAGAAAAATAAGGGAACAAACAAACCGAGCGACGCCCCCCTCCCATAGACCGGAAACGACCGAGACATCTCACAAGCAGGACCGTAAGACTGAGAGAATCAACAACCGGCTGCTGTACTGTTGGGAACACCAAGACGCCGCCACGACGAAGCAAAAACAACCCAGGCGCAAACAGGACACGGGAAGGAGGAGAACTCTTTCCACTTGAGGAGTCTGCGAAGCAAGGAGGGTGGCCTGGGAGTGCCAGGGCCGTGAAAGCGGGTGAACATCAAAAGTTATACAAACGCCACAGGCCAATAGGACAACGGAAAAAAGGAGGACAGCGATCCAATACATAATCAGTTTTTGCGATAAGTTCACGCTGCCCGGTTCGAGATTGTTGGGGGGGGGGGGGGGGGGCAGCCTCCTGCTCTAAGACCGGGTGGAGGGGGCTCTCGACGCCATGAGAATGCCGCTTTTGAGAGGTTCCCAGGAATTTCTGCGTGGCCGCGCAAACTAGAGGACAAGCTCACTCATGGAAAATCCGCACTGGAGCGGAAGAGAAGCAAAGAATCCGCGATCACCGGATCAAATACCTATGACCATGGGCATCCAACAGTAAAAGGGATGGGCAGGAGCTCCAGAGATAAGGGAGGAACGCCGGGGAAAGGAAGTGTACAGCACCAACGTGAGTAAATCCTGCGCTTAGGAACGTCGAAAAGGTGAAATATAACGGAAATGTAAGAGTAGGGCTAGCGGCTAAAAAAAGAAGCGGGAGGGATCACGCGGTGGTTCGGTTACGGTAAGGCCTTACATTTCCAAAAGTCAATTCCAGAAGACGAGGAGGATATTATAAAAAAAAGGCACGGGCGAATCCCCCCCAGCAAAGCCCGCTTGTTACCAAAACAGTCCCCACAACCTGTCAACGCGGGCGAAGTCCCGTTGGTAAAGCCAATTCAATGCTGGGCAAAAAAAAGGTGCCGACAAGGTTTCGAAAAAGTGCAAGTGTTCGCCGCACCGCAGACGGAAAGACAAAGGAACCCCCAAGTGCAAATCCATACAAAGGTCAATGATCGACCCCGAGAAAAAAAAAATTTTTCGGAAGACGGGTTTGGCCAAAGTCCAAAAGGAATGGAGGAAGAAGCACACGCAGCAGGCGTTGGAGCGTTCAGGAAAACAAGATGGAAAAAGGGGGGCCAACGGCGAAGTTAATTGAAAACGAGAGAATGAAACTCACATGGAGAAAGATTCTCCCAACTCTACCCATGGGAATCCACCGAGCCCGCGACGAGTGGCAGCAAGGTACTAAGCAAATACGCGCCGGGGGTAGCACTCAACGTGGGTCAGAAGGGTTGGCCAGGGGTTCCCCCCCCTCTGAAAGCCGGGCAGCCCATCGTTGGGTCATTCGAAGGCCAGACTGTCGCAAAATGATTGTTCCTTACAACTTGTCACGAAAAGGGGGGGGCAGTGTCAAAAAGACCTGAATGAAATTTCCAAGGCGCTATCGTGGAACCTAAGAAATGGTGCATAGATAAGTTGTTGGCCATGAATATTCGCGCGGAGCTTGCGACCAAGAACGAGCATAGCACGCTTTGACTATGCCAATCGCCCCGGAGCAAACTCGGGGTAGAGAGGGGAGAGGACCAGTGGCTGGCGCCAAAGTGGGGGGGGGGGGGGTCTGGGGGGGGGGGGGGGGGGGGGATCGGGTGGGGGGGGGTGGGGGAGACCAGAAGGGGGGGGGATCGTAACTGAGGTGTGGAACCTCTCAAATTTGCAAGGGGTGCGAGGTCGTGGTTGTAATGAAAGGGGGGGAGCTTGATAAAAGGACCGGGATGGGCGGTCCATGGGTGCGACGTTGTTGAGGAGCCTGGAGGGAATATAAAAGCCAACAAGGGAAAGAGGTAGAAATTTGGCGACAAAGGGAGATTAAGTTGTAAATTGGGAAGACCTCCCTGAAGCACGCACAACAAAAACAAGGAAAGACAGGGAGCTTCTTCCAACCTGTGCAAATGTGAAACATCGAACACAAAGCCTGCGTTGGGGATGGTTGATCACGACTAGGTTCACCAATTCGTTACACTCGCAATGGGAAAAACATTTCCGCACACCGTGCAACAGAAAGACACCATACTTATCGAATCCCCACCCAATGGAGGAAGCGCCGTTAGGACAATCAAGCCAAATAAGAAGAGAGCTCGGGGCTTTTGCCAGGTTGCAGAGAAAAAAGAGGGAGATACCGGTGTTAATGACGGAAGGCATCGGCAGAAGGGTGGGGCGGGCAAGACGTGGGGCCGCCGAAGACATGTGTCCTGATTCTCTTGATCGGAAAGAAGAACGTGTTTCAGTCCCGGCGTGACTAGGTGGGAGGTCGCCTCCGGAACCGGAGTGCGTGTCGGAAGAGGGGAGGAAACACACCCCCCCGAAGAACATCACGCAACACAAGGAACGAAGAAGGGGTCAGTTCCACGGGGATAGTCGAAACCATGCTAAAGGATTCCAAAGACACTCCAACCTACTAACGAGACAAATGAGAAAATGGGAAATAGGGGATTGCCAAACTATAGATTCGAGGGATCAGCAGGCGGCGTCGCTGTGTATTTATGCCCTGAGGGAAAGAACTCCACCGTCGCCCGGCACTGCGACTGTCAGCCCCCAACCGAATGGGAGGAGGTTCCCTTGAAACACGAATTACACCGAAAACGACAATTGTGGGGTAACGAATAAAAAAAGGAATAAGTAAGAGCGTTACTTGCAAGAAGTCTTCGAAAATACAACACCGGTACCGTGCTTGAACGGGCAGGTATGAAAAAAGTGACGAAGGGGCACAGCGCGGAGAGAAGTTCAGCGGATTAGTCGCGTTAGCCATGTGTGAACATAACGACGGTAAGCGTCTCTTATTGAGGGGGGGTTGGGATGAAATGAAGGAGAAAGCATTCCAGTAATAAACAAAGGAGGATGAAGAGGGGAAGAAGCGCCTGTGGTTCGGCTAATACGGGTTGGATTGCCTCCAGCTATTATTTGGTTAGAAAGGCGTAAAAAGGCAAGGGAGGGGGGGTCGAGAAAGGGTTGGTGCTGTCAATTCAAAAAAAGCTGGCGGGTCGATCCATCGTCGAGTCGTGGACAGACAAAGTCCCCGTCAGCGGGCGCCAGTGCCCCTAGCTTCCGGGCAGGGGGGGAGGGATCGGAGTAGAGGCTACGCGATGGGGGGGTTAGACGTATGGTAAGAAAACGTCAGAGCTTGGCCCGATACAAAACAAAAATACTGCTACACTCCGGAACAATTCTGTTACCAAACCCCTGCAGGTGGGGCGGAAAGTTGATCACGCACCGCACAAGGTTAAGAAAGGAGATGAAGACCGTCAGCGTGACAGAGAGTGTCGCAAACCGAGGATTCGAAGTTGGGAGCGGTACGATGCTTGGGTTCTGTGGAGGTTAGGGAACAGGTAGGCACAAAATATCACTGAGATTCTCCTTCAGGAAAAAAACGGCGCCTGCAAAAGGGGTACACGGGCAACCGTGGGCCATCCAGACCACGCAAGTGATGAGATGTGGGGGAAAGAGGGCCTCGGAAGGAGAGAGAACTGGAGGGGTTATGAGCAGTTTCACCGGAGAAAAGTCGAGGATTCATGCAGCAAATCTTTTGCCTGGGTGCTTGCAACGGGAGGGAGTGGGAATGTGCTCCGGCGTATTGAAATGTGTCAAACCCAGAGTCGTTCGGATGAAGGGGAAAGGGGAAATAACTTTCTCGCCCCAAGTTCAAAGAGTTGTTTCAGGGGTACGAAAGATAAACATCTTCGCTCAAGGGATTTGATCGCGCCGGTGAGTTGTGTTGGGAGGGGCTGATTAAACGGGTCGATAATGATCTTCAGGATGGGGGGGGGGAAAAACGTGCCATGGGTGAGTCTAAATACAGAACTGCGATCACAGGCTTCAACCACCGCTGACTCTTGCAGCGGACGGCAAGTAAAAAGCTAGACACTGCCTGCGCCACGGATTGAAGGTCCATATGATAAAAGACAGAGGGAGGACGAGGAGAGGGGGAAGTAAAAGCTCTGCGATGAGGATCAATATGCAAGCTGGGTGCAGTAAGTAGGACTATTTCAGTGGGACGCGCCGTCCGTCGATGCGTAGAAACACGGCGTCGGGCGACCTCAAGAACGGAACAACATCCTGTTGCGGGACCCCAAAAGTGGACCCAACGCGGCACTTTTTCGTACTGCAACACCCAAACCAGCGTGAAAACGAGGGGAACAAGGGGCGTTCTTACACCACACAGACAAAAAATCTCAGGTATGGGGAAGGGCCGCCCTTCGCCGAGACGGCGCGTGAATTTCGGGAGGCAGTAGACTGGAACAATGGGAAGCGAAGCGAGGTCCCGCATCCATTCGCAGGGGACGGTGTGGTTAAAGCACAGTGTTGGGGAGAGAGGGGGGGACGGAAGAAAATTGGAATATTCAGTACTCTAGGAGTCCGGCCAATCTAAGAAGTGGAAACAACAACAACGAGGAGCGAGGGGGAGAGAGATTGGCCCGACTCCATGATACAGGTCCAACTGGGGATACGGACAGACGCGACAAAGCGCCGCTAGTCCCAAATTTACCGTGGGAGGGGAGTCAATAAAGAACTAATAATATCATCCAAACCTCCCCGTAAACTGGACGCAACTTCATCCGAAGTCACGGTGAAGACGGGCGGCAGAAAGGTGTTCCCAAAGAACTGGGTGAAGTACTATGGGAACGCTGTATCTTGTAGAGCTGAACGCGCGCGGAAAGGAAAAAAAGGAAGCTTGGGGGGAAAAAAGGATGTGCGGAATAACCCAAAACGAAGCTCAGAGTCGCCCGGGATGACCGAACGCATAGGAAAACTGGGCGGACAAAGACCCGAAGAAGCTCATAGTGCGCATTTCCCACCTACGACAAGGTGTCAAATGGCTCAGGAAAAGAGGGTGAGGGACTCAGGTGAACTCTATGGATCAATCGGAGAAAGGGAAAGTAAAAAAAAAATAGCCAGCACCATTGGCATGTCAACAGGGCGCTCGAACCGAGAACCTCCACAAGTGGCCTGGACGAAGTAAAAGGAGAATGGGAATAAGACACAGCAAGCAAAAAAAATAAAATCACCCAGGAAGACCAACACCGGGGGGGGAGGGGGTGGGGGGGGGAGCGCAGCCGCCTCCCAAAAAAAAACGGACCAGAAAAACCAGGAGAGCGCGAGATGTGGATGGACGCGGGAACAGCAAAAAAGAAAAAAACGATGCTTGGAATAGGATCGCCAGCAAGGGAAAGGCAAGGTAACTCCATGAAATAGAAATGAATAAGATCCGTGGGGGGACGCAGGCGCATCGTGAAAAGAGCCGGAGACTCGGAAAAAAGGGGGGAGGAACGGGACCTTGGCCAAAACAGAAAAGACAGGCTGCTGTAATGTTAGCCCAAGAAAAAGATAGAAAAAAAGAAAGTAGAGCGGAAGGACTATGCGCAAGGGTCCAAATAAAAGATGTTGAAGCGCAGAAACAACAGAAAGTTGCACGTCGCGCTCTCGCCAATTTCTGTGGTACACCCACATGAAAAAACCAGAATGAAATCCAAAAGTGAAGAAAAATGGAGCGCGGTAAAGCGAAAGGAAACAACAGGAATGGGGGGGGCCAGCACCGCAAACGCGGGCACGCGTTCGAAAGGGGGAGACACAGCGCAGGCAGTGATAATCTGGTTTCGAACGAGGGTGCATCTTGATAGCTAGGAAGGATGAATAGGTAAAAAACTGAGTTGTGCGGGCGGGACGGGATCAATTAACAAGGGGAACACCCAAAAAAATAGGTTCGGATTGCGGTCGCTCGCAAATCCCGGGACGGTAACAGAACCGGGGGGGCGCCTATCTACCCAGCCAAACAAAAAAATTGTAAGGGAGGCTCTAAGATGGGGGGGGGGGAAGAAAGCTTGCCACAAATTCGACACTTGATCGATGTCAACAACAAAAGACACAACACTCCAACGTGAGGACAAATGGCCCAAGGGTCGCGTGTACTCGAAAACTCAAAAAAGATGCGAGTACGCGTAGCTGGGGGTCGATATGAAAAGGCGAGAGAAGTCTACGCGGTGTGGTTTAAACAGAGGCGGCATGGCACAAAAGAAAGGGGGCAACCTCATCCGCTGAATTGGGTTTGCTCAGGGCACTCCAATTGCTCACCGCAATTTGATTACAAAAAGGAGGAAAAATTTTATGAAAATCTATCAGCCGCGCCGATAGCAACAAGCAGGCGGGACCCAACGACCAGAAGCCTCTGTGTCCAGGGAAATGGTAGGCGAACCCCGAAAGTCGTGGTGTCCCGGTGAAAACGACCTGGGACTGAGCGCAGTAGAAGGGGCGTTGTAACTCGCGAAGTCACAAAAAACATAAATTTCGTCTTGAGTTGAAAGGAGAGAAGTCGGCGGAAAGGGCACTTTGCGGATTGACGAGAGGGGCGGGGAGGGCGTGGCAGGAGTCGCGGGCTTTTGACGACCACGAGTGCTGGGCCATAATGATTTTGACCCGTTGTAAGAAAAAAAGAATTCAGAAACGTAAACTGTTGTAAAGCCGGATGAAATTTGTTTCCGGAAGGAAGGGGAGAAGGAAAAGAAAGATTTCTGTAGAAACAAGCAGTCCCCTGCGCCGGATACAAAAGGGGGCTAAAAGGATCTCGCTGCCGGGGTACAGGAGAGGTGGTGTCGCCAATGGAAGAAAGGGGGGGTCTACTATACTCCCCATAATGCTCGGGGGGCTTGGAGGGATTGGAGGCGCTGCGTAAATGGGACCGGGTTACAGTCGTGTGAACAAAAAACTCATAGGGTAAACGATTGGGAAAAACGAGAAAGAAAGACAGATTGTGGGGAATTCAATTTTTAAAAGGTCAGAGAGAGAAACGGTTTAAGCACT
>Ga0179593_1562820_pt1 | contig 19625 bp, 35 predicted proteins | sample CZODoug2_1_08_16_FD_185931 | JGI IMG/M metagenome (GOLD analysis project Ga0179593, IMG submission 185931) | Vadose zone soil fungal communities from Angelo Coast Range Reserve, California, USA - CZODoug2_1_08_16fungal (PacBio error correction) | ecosystem: Environmental > Terrestrial > Soil >...
GAGGGTCGGGGGGGCGTGATCCGCCTGAATGTCTCGGACCTGGGAGCAAAAAGGGAGAGGTCTGAATAAAACGCTGGGGTGGGGGGGGGAATGGGGCTGGGGCGCGATAGAAGGCAGAGGTTTGCGTTCCGAGGGACACCGGGGGTGGGGGGGAGGACTGAAGGGGCTGGGAATGAGAGTCGACGAAGAGTTGGGGGAAGGATTTTCGGTGCTAAGAGTATGGCAAAGCGTCGTCGTTGGTTATTTTTGCGGCCAGGCAAGAAAATTTGAATTAAAGCTACATGGAAAACCGTAGAAGCCTTGGGAGTGTGAGAAGAACTGGTGCGAAGAGGAGTTTATTGAGGGCGGGGCGTGAATTGATCGCTGGGGGGTACAGAAAGTTGTTGGTTTTGGGGACAAAAACTAATGGCGCCAAAGCCGCGCAGGTGACTAGAGGGAACCCGACGGTCTAGGAGAGGAGGGGAGTGGAAGAAAGTGTTCCACGGGGGTGTGCTGGTAGACGTTGAAAGGAACGGCAGGATTGGTGAATTCTATCGGGGCTTCAGTGTCATTGAAACTTCGAGGAGGAGGGAGGGGGAAAAAAAATACGGACGTAGGGGAAGGGGACCAGGGGGGGCCGAGCATGTCCAATGGCGCGCGGGAGAGATTAAGACGGGAGGGGGCGTAGGTGGGGGGGAGAAGAGGAGATTTCCTGTTTCGAGAGTTATTTAAGGAGGGGTAATTTAGAAGCTCCAAGAAGTTGTTGGACCCAGCTATGGATGGACAAAAGGGGACGATGGCGCCGGGGGGAAATTGTGTGGGTTGAGATGCCGGATTATGGGGTTGAGAATTTTATGGGGGGAACGTTTAAGTGGGGCTTTTCAGGTGTGTGCTTAAAACTTATTAAGATTCTGGATATTTTGTAGAAGAGGGGGCTGGGGGGAAAGGGTGCAAGATAAGCGTTCCTCGGCTGTGCGGTTTTGTCTGATTGGTGGAAAGTATTGGTCAGGGGAGGAATATGTTGAGACGAAAAGAAAATAGCGCTCGAGAACGGCTTCAGTTTGTGGGTCTCTTTAATGAGGTGTTCACGAAAGGAAACGCTAGAGGAGAGGGGGAACAAACTCAGGGGGGGGCTATAGGCCGGGAGCAATTGATGGGGTAGGGGCCGCGATTTTTAGGGTTTCAGAGGGAAAAGTGGGGGGTGCGAGAGGGGAGGTCTTCCGTCGCCTCAGCCGGGGGGGCGTCGAGAGGCGGTGGTTTCTCTGATTGCACCAGGCGAGACGGGAGCAGGGCCTAGTGAGGGAAAGCAAGGCTGCTTCTACTAATGAGGGTGGTAGGCTTTTTTCCGGTCCCGTCGATCGAGGGGAAAGGAGGGGAGGATGCGGATAAGGAGGTGAGGGGGATTCGCAAGTTTGGCGGCGGTGACGCCGGGGCGAGTTTGTGGCGACGGTTGCCTGAGAAGAATAGAACATATTGAAAGCGCGGTGGAGCGGGGGCGCCGGGGAAACATGAGTGGGGGTGTGGATGAATCAAAATCGAGTACTTTCACCGAGTGAAGGGGTGGAAGCTGAGAATCGCGGGCGAATAAAAGGGGGGGCCAGCTTAGGCGATGCCGAGCGATTTCAAGGGGGTCAGAAGAGCTTGGGGAAAGAGGCCGGCCCGAGCACATGAAAAAGAATGCTAGGGGCTTGACCCAGCACCCGCTGCTGAGGGGGCGCGATGGAGGGGGCCTGTTTCTGGACATTTGGGTTTCAAGTTTGGGGGCAAACTACTGAAGAGTTTTACTGGGAAAGGCCTGGAAGGGGGTCAACGGGAACTTAGAAAAAATGATAAAGTAGGGGTTCGGTTTCAAAGGGGTGAGGAGGTTGGACGTGAGGTTTTCGAGGCGGAGGGGAATGGGGGAGTTGGTTGTAACGAACATGCTATCACGCAGAATAGGAGAAACGGAGAAAGAAAGCGTGCCGCGGGCCTTGAGGATCAGGTCGGAACAACCTGCTTTGGCATGGTAGAATGTCTTCTGCAAAAGACGTCTGTGATAAAAAAGAGCGGTCTTTGAGAAAATCTTGGAATGGAGCAAAGAAGGGAAGGTTGGGGGACAGAAAGTCGCTGGGGGCGAAAAGATTTGTCGCCTTCAGGACATGTTTTAGTGAAGGGGGGAGAAGGGGGATGCAGGGAGTGAAGGCGACGAAGGGCCGGGCGATGCTGTACATCGATGGAAGGATGAATCCTGTCCACGGGAGCGGGAGCACGTATAGGGGAGAAAGAATCGATTGAGGGGAGAGAGACGTTCCACACTGCTGGAAGGAGAGCGGGGGGCGATTGCAAATGTAAGACAATGGCAGCCAAGGCAATACTACTGTAGCAGGCGGGGCGTGGTCTTCTGACATGATAGCTCATTCGTGAGGGGGAGGCAATAACCAGGCGCTCCTCGTCATGTATAGAGCTTTACTATATAGGAGTTGAGGGAGGAGAATGGGGAAAATGCGGAGCGGTGGCGCACCTGAAGGGGGTTCAAGAGTGTCTGGATTTCAGGAAAGCACTGTGATAAGGAACATTAAGGGGGGGGAAAGCTCGGTTCAACGCAAAGTGTTTTAGATTTAGAGGCTCCAGTAGAAGGGCGGTCATGTGGGCGGCTTTAGCCGGGGAAATATATTGGGGAGGGTTCGAGAAGAAGGGAAAGGAAGAACAATGGGACACTGTTCGGAGTCAGGGGATGTAAGGAGTTCCACTGCTTTTGCAGCCAAGGGGGGAAGGAGTAACACCGGGAATCAGGGAGTCTGAGTGCGACGGAGCACGCACTAAAAAAGAAGAATATAAAAGAGGAAGCACCGGGGGGGGTCAAGCCTTGTAGAATAACGAGCAGGTCAGGAGGATCTTTACGTGCCGGTGCGGACAGGTTTCAGGGAGGAGCGTTGGGGGGTCTCGAGCGACCGTTCCAGGCCTTCCTCTGCCTCCTAACTACTCCTGTTAGAGTGTGAAATCTGGTGGATGCCTCAGAGGAATTAATAGTGCGGGGGGGGGGGTCATGACTATGAGGGTATACGCAGACTTGACGAATGGAAGGGGAAAAGGAGATAACTCGGGGAAAGGGGGTCTGGGGGCTGCAATCGTTTTGCTTATAGGAGAAGAGACAGTGGGGGAAAAAGTGGCGGGTGCAGGAAATTGCCAGCTTGCGGGGTTTTAGTGGCCAACAGGACAGGGCTAATGCGACCTCAGGTTGAGAAAACACGGAAACCGAGACCTCTAAACACTGCCACTTGTCGGTTAGAAGGTAAGACTTAGGAGACAGCGGGTTTCCAGTGACGGGAGCACAGGGATAAAGGGAAAAAAAAAAAGGGGCGACCACGCAGGGGGGGGCCGCCGCGAAGCCTGTAAAGGAGGGAAACGATCCGAAAGAAAAAGACTGCCGATGCAAAATAGCTATTGGGGGAAAGAAAAAGAGGTTGCATGGTAATGCCTCCCAGTCCTTGGAACATGCCAGGTGGAAGGGAAAGCTTGACCAAGTATAAGAAGTCGGTCAGGGGGTCGCGTCATTTCGTGTTAGGGGAAAGAAAAGATCGGAGGGGACCAACTTCAGAAACGACTCTCAATCCTCATATTGGCTTGATGACGATATATCTCCTCAACAAAAATAGGAAGAGGAGAGGGGGAGTCTGGGGGAACCAGATTCGATTGAACGCACGCGATTGAATTTGGGTGAAGCGCGGGAGAAAAAAATCCAGAAATAAAAAGGACCGAAAAAAGGCGTACTTTTGGGGACAGAAGATATAAAGGAAGGCCTAAGGGGGTCCATGGCAACAGCCCTTATCTTTTGGATAAAGAAGGGTTAGAAAAGGGGCATCGGAGGACTGTTACTTTCCTACTCCCTTGCTTCGGTCCCGTCCCAGGGAGGGGGAGAAGGGAAGGTTGGAGAAAACGTCAAAAAATACGGGGGAAAACCGCTGGCAGAATTCCTTTAAATGAAAGGGGAGAAAGGACGAAGGAAGAGGCTCAGAGATGCAGATCTCTGAACCAAAAGGCAAGGTATCACAAAACCGAAGAAAAGAAAAAGTCAAAGACGACAAGCCTGGTGGCTAAAAATAACCCTTTAACTGTGAAGGGAAAACAACCACACAGGGGGACGCCGAAGTAATACAAAAGGATTCTCAAACCAAAGGTGGAGAGTAATCTTCTCTTCTAAGAGAAACAATCGAGTCTAAAGTTAAGACTCATCGTAACGAAAAAGTAGATAAGAAGGTTCACGAGTAAGAATCTCCATTCACTTGTAAAGGCGTTCAAAAGAATTGGGAGTCGGAAGGAAGGGCGGGGCATTCTGCAAACGCACGCCCATGTTCTAATATAACAAGGGAGAAGGGCTATCTGGGAAAGGATCTGATTACGCAAAAGAGTGAAACTTTTGTATCTGGGGGAAGGAAAAAGAATCGTCGGAGAGGATAGGAAAGGGAGACTCCGAAGCCCCATGTCTGTAAAAATAGAGGAAAAAGAGAAATGTTCCGACCTGGGAAACGACTAGGTTGTCGAAAAAACCAATTGTGTCTGTGGCAACCTAAAGAAAACAAAAGAAAACGCTCGAAGTCAAAGAAAAAGACACCCGATTCACGCCCTCTAAAGAGGGCTTCACCTAGGCGCGTTTTCTTTAAAAATCGGCGAGGGGAAACAGTTGCAAAGGGGGATGGCGACTGGAGAGGTGTAAAACCGAAGCAATAAGTGAAATGACACTCCAATGCCCGCACGCATACTCGAGCGGAAAATAAGGGAAGATCAGAAAACGGCAATAAGAGGAGGTCAAGACCATTCTCCTCAGACCTGACAAATGAAGCAATGGAACTGAGGGAAAGAAGTACTCTCATCTCTAGGGAGAGAAAAATCGCCCGCCGCGAACAGCTCGGTTTCTGAAAAAAGAAAGCAAGGGATAAAGATTAAAAAAAAAAAAATGGACTAAACTCTTATGAAAGAAAGGACGAAGTCAGTGGGGAAGAACTGACGGACCATCTTCCCCTCCATAAAAAATGATTAAAAGGTCCTCAGAAATCAAGAACAAACGGGGAAGGGGGGAAGTCAAATCCCTTCAGAAGGGAAGACTCGGAAAATGAAACCGAGTTCCGCCTGCCGAACTCCGGATGAGGGAAAAAGGAGCGACGCAATAAAATGAAAAAAGAAGTCTCAGGGGGGGGGGGGGGGGGGGGGTGGGTTAAGGACGGGGGGAAGCAGAGGAAAGTTGAGCCCATGGCGTTGTCGCTCCACGCGAACGCCACCGACAATTTTCAAGGAGAGACTAGCGAGAAGAAACTTGCGGGGAAGACAAGATAGAGCAAGTAGAACGACATCGGCAAAATATAGGGGTAAGTCTGCCGTTTAGACGTCCTCTTCATTCAGAACTTTCGATGCATCTATTGGGGAAAGATTAAATGGGAAGAATATAGGAGAAACGAATGAATCGTTCCAACCCCCCCCCCCAAACAGAACCCCCCCCCGACCTATAAAAGTTCCACAAGTGGCAAAGGAAACGTTAAAAGAGAAAGCAAGATGTAAAGCGAGAGTTCAGCAACGTCCCAAGCTGGTAGAAGGGACGGAGAGTAGCAAATGACTCCTCTCTCACGACGCTCTCAAACCGTCGGGCACAAAAATAGAAATTGGGGGTATGGGGGGTTGTGGGAAGGGGAAGGGACGGGAAATAGTGCTCGAGAAAAGGCGGAGAGCGGGGAAAAGAAAAGGGTCACTCTCCAGAGTCAAGTGGGGGCTCGCGCTATGGAAATCAGAAAGGGGAAAGGGAAGATAGGGCTTATGCAGCGCAACATTGAAAGTCCAAACCGCTCAAAAGCTAAATCTGGGAGATCGGCGAAAAAAAACTAAAAATAAAAAATGAGGGACGAAAAAACAATCAACTCTATGCGTCTTCACGATGAAAAGCAAAACAGAAAGGCTCAACTCAAAGTCATCCGCGACGTTTGGAAATTTTCCGAAAAGAGACTGAGGGGGAGCTCAAAAAAAGAAGGTCTTTACGTGTATAACAAGGGATAGAAGAAGGTAGAAAACTAGTCACGTGCTCTGGTCACTCGTCGGCCCTGGGACGCCCATAGCAACTCAGAGAAAAGCGAGCGTAACTCCTAGCGAAATGAAAAAAAAGGCCAATGGAGAAAAAAACTCAAGAGGGAAGTACAGAAACCCGTAGTCTCCGCTCTAAACCCTCTCACGGTTCAGGCTCTTTCGGGGATCTCCTCAAAGGGGTCCAACAAAGCACCCTGCCAAGGGGGACTCTTCTCGCTATTCTCCAAAGGCGTGTAAAAATGAATGAAAGAACAATACTTTAGAACCCAGACAACCTGCCCACCTGCCGCATCAAGCGGAATCTTGAGAAAAAGGGGTCCTATCCACTAAGAAAAGTCACTTCGGGATCTGAATAATGTCGAAGGGTTTAAAGGGTGGACAACAAACTGAGGGGAAGCTTAATATCCATTCAATAAAAAAAAAAGAAAAAAAATCAATCAGTGTCAAGGGATCCTCATTCACAAAGGAAAAGAACAGCAGAGAAAGTTGTTAACGAAGGAAGACTTGTCCGCCGCAAAGCCGCGGAGGACTCAGATCCCACGTAAATACCTCAGACGATAACTGGACACATCTCGATCAGGCTGAGTCGAGGACAAAAGATTTTTCGTGGCTCTCCGCGGAGCCCTTGGCAGCCAGAGGAAAAAGTTCCGAAAAGGGACCTGGAGGCCGTATTCTGGCCCTGGAGGGTCCGATTAACGGGAAACCGGACTAAAGTCAAAGTAAATATTCCTTAAGTCGGGGGGGTCAGAACCGGGGGACGAAAAAAGTGGAGAATGTCGAAAGGAAAAACGTGCCTCCGGTCGCCTGTGGCGAAGAAAACGCATTTCGAAATCCACGGGGGAAGGGAGAAAAAACGCCGACGAGCACATTCCAAAGACAGTAAAAACCTCAATCTCAAACACCCAGGAGAAAATCTGGTTGGAAAGGGAAACAAAGGATGGAAAGAAAGGTTGTAGGGTAGCAATTTTCATTTTAAAGAGAACGAAACGCGCACCGCTGGTCAAATACGTCGGCAAGAAACCTCGTTAAAACAAAGAAGAGTCTCAAAAAAAACTGGAAAAAACCAAAAAAAAAACCCACATGTAAAAAAGGGAGAAAAAACCTCCTTGGAACTGCACTCGCAAACAAAGCCATGGCCGGGAACAGGAAAAAGGTGCCACGTGGACCGAGAAAGCAGGGGATCAAATTTCAAGCCATCATAATGAGAAAAAGGATAACAACATTCCTGGACAAATCCATCTCCAGCCGCTCCAGAGGAAAGGTTGAAAAAAAGGCAAGGGCCTCTCGAGGCAAAGAGCGGACCACCAAAAAAGGGAAAGAATCAACTTCAAATCAGACATCTTCGGCTTCCCTAATCTATTCCAGAGGCAAGGGAGATGAGAAATTGAAATAGGAAAGAAATTGGGGGGAATACTCTCAGTCATCCCAAAAAGCTGCAAAACCAAAGGGGGAAAAGAGGGCCGAGAGATGAATGCTAGCTTTGGGAGAAATCCGAAAGATGAGGAGGGACAATGGGAGGTTATTGAGGGGGGGGAAAATGTAAAGGGAGGGAAAGGAATATATGGTACGGCAGGGTAGGGAGCCGAAGCAGGGTGGAAGGGGGAACCCGCTCTGTACAATGCATTCTCTGGGGGTCGGAGGGAGGGAACTGTGGAAAGCGTGGGAAACATGGGGTCAAAAGTTTTTGAGACGCAGGGGGAAGGGGGCGCTGGGATGTGTTTATCAATCTGCATTTTGGTGGAGGGGGGGATGGTCGGAAAAAGGGCCTCGGACGGGGATGACAATGCTTCTGGGTTCAGCTGTGGGGCTAAAGGGGGAAGGGCTATGTTATCGTTTTCTAATAAACCGCCTACCGGTGAAGTAAGGGTACAACCTGTGGGGAGGGGGGGGGGGGAAGGGAATTGTAGAAGTATAGGGGGAGCGATGAGAACAACGCGTGTGGGTACCGAGGGTGCTAGCGAAAGGAAATGGTTGCAGGGGGTATTGGGGGGGGGAGATGAAAGGTGGGGGATCACGAATGAATTTACACAGGGAGTCCATCCTTTGCGGAAAGTGGAAACAAAAGGTGCGGAGTTGGGGAAAGGCGTGAGGTTTATCGCGCAGGGAAATCTAACAGTAGCTCAATCGTTGTGGAGCCAAAAAGAAGGAGGGACACGGTTTTTCACGAAAGAGGAATGCGGCAGGGGATCGGGAGGGGGGGCCCGTGGTTAGAGCTTGAAAAGATGGGAAACCTAAAGTGGTTATAGGAACGCGGGGGGGAAACGGAGGTCAGGGAGGCCTCGAAGATAGACGTCTTGAGACAGCGGGTAAGACCTCGAAATGGATGAAAACGAGGGGGGGGGGAAAAAAACGGAGCTGTTGTGACGCACGAGCGAAAGGGAAGGGAGACAGATTTACGCGGATTTCGATCGATACGCCGGGGTTGGTGCGGAAGGACGTAAGGAAAGAAAGGGCGAGGCGCAAAAGGCCCATGGTAAGGGAAATTGGGGGGAGGTGATGCGGTACTGTACAATAAAGTGTTTAAAATAGAGAAGTGAGGGAAAAAAAGCGGGAAGGGTCAAAAAGAAGAGGAAAACGTTTCGGGATTTCAATAGTACACATAAGCTTTAAACGGAAAGAAAAGGGGAAACATAGACTGCGGTTTCGACTTGAGGGGTTCCAACGGTGGGGTGATGGAAGATGGTTCATGGGGGAAGGATTTTTCACGACGTAAGAATAGAGCGCAATAAAGGAGGTGAGGGTTGGGGGGGGGGGAAGGGAGGCCATGAGACCAAGGGAGAAGGGGGCCTTCGATTTACGTAGCAATTGTGGGTGGCGCGGGGGTGGAAAGAGAGGGGCAAAAGGGTGGGGGGGCCGGAGGCGGAAGAGTCGGGGTTTCTTCGGGGAGAGGCGGGGGGGGCCTCGTCAGGGTAACGGGGGTTTTGAGTTGGAGGGAAAGAGACAGGTGCCTTAGCCTTGTCTTCTTAGAAGGGAGTAGACGGCTGAAAGGGAGCAGAGGCAGAAGGGAGTGTTGGAACTTTTAAAGGAGTCGAGCATGTGGCGGAAAATGATCCGGGTCCACGCGGATGAAGGGGGGGGAAGGGTAAGAAGTTGTTGCTGGGGGGAAGCGACGATTGCCGGAGTTTTGTGGGCGGTCGGGGAAACGAAAGAGTGGCGACGCTGGGGCGTGCAGAATAAGGGGAAAGTGGTGGTACTTGGCCAGGGAGGTTTGTTAGGAGCCGGGGGACCTGGGGAACCGCGTCGCGGGGAAAGCGGGCGATGAAACTTTGCGGCAGGGGGAAAGGATGAAAAAAACCGAGGTTGAAAGATTTACTTATGCGGAGAAGTCACCAAATGGAAAGCGAAAGAAAAAGAACCATATATAAAGGAGGAGGGGGGCGTGCCGAAGGCGTTTGGAGGCACGGCGGAGGACGAGTTTTGAAAAAGATCTGAGCGGGGGTGGGGGAGGGGGGAAAAAGGGGGAAGACAGTGAGCGCAGGGGCACCTTTAGGGTCGGGGGTGAACTTCGATGAGAGAAGTTGTGAGAAATGTTTAGGCTTGTTAGGTAATGGCGTAGGGAAACGGCTGGAGTCGGCATCGGGGGACTGGTGGGGATTAAAAAAAACGTAGGGAGAATGGCCGCTGCATGTTGCTTTCGGGAAGGAGCTTTATCCTTAGTGGCTTCCCTTCCGTCTTTGCCTATGGGCGAGAAAAATTGTAAGAGAAAGCACGGTAGGAGATCGCAGTTTTCGTAGGGGAAAATCGTGCCGTGGAGGGTGAGCGGGGAAAGAAAAATGTGAAAAATGGGAATCTGAATTATACCCAGGGACAACGTTTGTGGGTGTCGCCAAATAATTTGGGAAGAAGAAGGGAAAATATTCCCGAGCGTGCAAGGAGAGGGGGGGCTATTTCTTGGGCGGCCCATGTTTTAATTGAGGGACTCCGAAAGGAATTCGTAAATTATTCGGAAATCCTTCTATCTTGGAGGGAAGGGGTGGAAGAACACAGATGGACCACTCTGGCCGTCTGTTTGAAGGGAGAGATATTTCAAAAAAGGATATCGGAGAAAAGGAGGAGAATTGGTGGTGTCAGCAACGCACAAAGGGAAGGAGTTGAGGTGTCAGGGCTATTGTGCTTCCTGCCATGCTGAGAGGAGGGAATTAAGGGAAGGGGGGAGGAAAAAGGTGAGGAGGAAGGGAAGGCGTAGAAGGCGGATTGAAAGGAATGATCGTGATTTTAAGCCGTCGAGGATGCAGGAAGGGGCATTTAGGTGGGTCACCTGGGAGGGGAAGAATTCAAAGAAAAGGAAGCTTAAGAAAGAGTAATGGGGGGAACGAAAGGATCAATTGTGCAAGGGGGGGCAGGAATCATCAGGACCAACAGGGGAGGAAAGGGTGCGCGGAGCCGGAGAAAGGGGGGAAAGGGTTCGCCTAGGGAATGTTCCACAGACAAATAGAAAATAAAAGAGGAGTGAGGAAAGAGTTCGCTTAGAAGAGGCCCAAGCGCCGAGTCTTCCTTGGGGGGCGTACGATCACGACGAGGCTCGGGGTCCAAAAAGGTGCAAAAGTGGGCAAACGTGTAAGGCGAAGGGAAAAAAGAGACTTTACTTTCAGGTCGCCGTTCTGATGCTTTCGGGGTGGGGGGTGTGGGGGGGGAAGAGGAATATGGCAGCAATTAAGCTCAGCCGAAGGGCTTCGAATGGTGCTGGGGCAAGAAAATGCCTAAAACGGGAAGGGGGAAGGTGGGTAGGTGGACGGGGAAAAAGTTCTTCTTAGACGGACCAGGGAGAGGAGGGGGTGCGCAGAAAGCTGAAGGAACGCCAATGGCAAAAGGGAAATACGGGGGTGGCATCGGGTACGTGAGGGAGGGAAGCGACTGGTAAAGGTGCGGGGAAAAAAGTCTGGGTATACCTTCGTTTGCAAGGGTTTTGGTAAATGAAGGCTGTGAATGGCGGTCCTCGGCGCGGGGGGAATAAAAAAAGAAAAAGGGGAGCGAAAAGATAAATCGTGCTGAAGTAATTGCACTGGGGAAGGGGCAAAGGTAGAGTGGACTTGGTCAGCATCTTGTTTAAAAGGGACCGTTAATATTTCAAACCGGAGGGCCCATTAAAACGAAAAAAATCCTCCGTGCTACCTGAAAAGAGGGGGGGGAGTGCCCGGAAATAAAATAAAAGAGGGAAAGGAGTCCTTGGGGGGAGTTAATTAGGGTGACAAAGTTAAAACTCCTGTGGAACATGCACGGGGCCGCGTGGGACGCGGAAAAGGAAAAAAGCTACAAAGGGGGGGGGACCTAATGGAAAAGGGCGGATAAGATCGATAGACAGGATCGCACGGAACTCTAATTAAATCAGAGTGGCGGGGGGATGCCGATAATCTCTCAAACCAAAGGAGAGAGATGGCCATCCTCCACATCTTGGGAAAGGACCTCGAGGGTGCAAAGGGGCTTGAAAAACTTAAAACTGAACCGGGTGTCTGCTCGCCGCTAAGGCACGATTTTCCCAGAGGGTTTCCCAGCAGGCAAGGGGAGCGGGGGAATCGGTTGGTAGGGTTTCCTGGTAGAGCTGGACCCGGGGGACTTGGGGGTAAGGGAAAAAAGGGAGAGGGGAAAAAACGAAGCCATGGAAATCCGTTAATCTTATAATGGGAAAAGCAGAAGGGAACTTTAAAAAAGGGCCCGAATAATGATTTACAGTCGATGAAGCTGGTCAGTTATTTCATAAGATTCGCGAGGGGGTCTACGGGACGAAGGGGTCCGTAAAAAGAAAAAACTAAAGAAACTATTCCCGACACAAGGAATGGTAAAGAAAAAGGGAAGGTATCACCAAACTACCACAACTGTACAGACGGCTAAGGCGAAGGAAGGATTCAAGGGGAAAAACCTGGTGGAGAGGCTATCTTCTGCGCAACGACTCGAACAGCTGCGTAAAATAATCGTAAAGGGTGCACCGTCTGAAATACGTGGGAAGTAAATTGAGAAATTCACGCGTTTCAACCAAAATAGAAGACCGGTCGGATTCGGCCTTCGCCACTCTTAAAAAAAAGAAGAGGCTAACTCAGCACGCGACAAGGACTCTCCTCAGGCGGATAGCATTGAAACTCACCACGGAGGGGGGTGGTATACGGCTCCAGAAAAAAAAATCGGAAGAAACACCGGGCTACACCGTTGTCAGGGGAATCCTGGCCCGAAAAGAGAAAGCCATGTAAAAAAAGGCGCGAAAAAGTGTCTGCGTAAACTGAAATCGTCGTAAAACGGCCATCGACGGAGTACTGGCGAAACTAAAAAAAAATCAAAGGCAACTGAGTGAGAAATTAAATGCACCTGGCACTCTTGTTCGTAGGATGCGGGGAAGGGGAATGAAGGGGTTTCTGACAGTATCCAGTGGAGAAAAAAAAGAAGGCAGGAAATTGTGGGGAACCCTAATGCAGCAGCAAAAAGAAAAGCTACGGCATGGGAAAGTCAAGAGAACTATAACGAGGGGGGGTCGGGATCTCAAGCAAGGAGAACGCCCAGCCTGGGCCTCCTGTTTTCTGCGAAATAAGGAGAGACTCTAAACAAAGAGACTGCGAATATGTAGTGAAAAATGGTTGCAACCCCTAACGCCGTCGGCGACCCCTGCTTAATGAGAAAAGATGTGCATGACAGCAGCGTAGTTAACTCGTCCAAAAAAATTCCGACAAATCGAGGTGCGGGTCGAGAAGAGAGAATGGGAAGCGAAAAGAAGTACGGCTAACAAAAAAGGCAAATCTCGTCAGACAATCCCCGGCAGATTCGATGAAGAAAACGGAGACTGGGAAAAGCTGCGAAGAGGAAAATTCTATCAGAAAAAACGCCTTGTGTAGTGGGCCGCAGCGACGGTCTGGCAAAAACCATGGATGAGAAAAAGAGGGACCGTGCAAGACGATGCCAGACGCGACCCGGAAGTGATTCGATAGCAGCCAGGGGACGGGAGATAAAAAAAAGGAAAAGCCAAGGGACTTCGTAAAGTTAAAAGAAATTGCCTCTGCAGGAAAAGCCAGCGAGACACTTTATAGAGAGAAGAAAGTTAAGATATTCCATCTCCGAATAGTAGGAATAGCATATTTTTCCAATCAGCCCCCCCCACCCACCGCCCACCCCCCATCCGAAACAACCCAGCCCCCTGGGATAGCCATGACAGAGGGAGGAACGGGGAAACTTCGAAGCATCTTCTACTTTCACCACTAATCCAATGGGAGGCGAGGAGAGCCGAAGGGGGCGTCGACAACAGTCACATGAAAGAAAATAAAGTGAAAGCCTCGACACCCTCCTAATCTCAATACTAAAATTCCGGGAGGGAGTCACAAATAGAAACGTTCTGGGGAAGTTCTGGGGGGGGTGGGTCCTTAATCTTTGCCTCATAGGTCAGGAAAGGAACTCGGGTTAGTTCTATGCGGCTAGGGAAAAGAAAAACATGTCGATGAACGTCCTCGAGTTAGGAAGAGAACGTAATGTCCCCTGACTCGACTGATTCCATTCCCACCAACTCATTACCGGTAAACTCTAAAAGAATTGAAGGGAAATGTAGCCGATAGCATGAGGAGCACAACATGAAAAAGCCCCAAACTCTCGTCAAGAAGAAGGGGAGGAGGTGAGGGCACAATAACTATGAAGTCTCAAACGCAGGAACAAGCAGTCTTACCAGATGTTTCCGCACTCTAATACTGGTAAAAAGAGCGGGGCTAAGAGGTAGTCTCTAAGCACAACCAGTTGGCTTACGGGGAGATAATCAGGACTACGAACGCACAGACGTTCTTAAAAGGCCTTTTTCAAGGACAAAACAAACGGAAAGGCGAAGAAAGACGAAGTCCAAAGACGAAAGGGCGGGGAATGGATACTTTGTCGAGAGTGAGTTCATTACTGGTGTGGGGTGCAGGGGGTTGGGGGGAACGAGGTGAATCGCCTCACAAGTCCGATAAGGGAAACAAAAGAGGTACAAGATTGCTCGTGGCGCCCGAAACCAGCTAGGGGGACGGGGGAAGTTAAAAGTCCAGGAATCAAAGTTCCAGCCAGCCGGAAAACTTGAAAAAAGGGATCTGAAAAGGGAAGGTCGGGATTGATGGGGAATTACGGAACGAACGCAGGAAGACAAAAGAAAAACATCAAAAAAAAAAAAGAAAACGCGGATCTTAGAATCCGAAAAAAAGAAAAAGTCGGTAAAAAAGAGACGTTTGGTCCGGTGCGCCAAAACGGAAAAAGGGGAAAAGGAAAAAAAAAGACATTCATCTTGGGTTGCTAGGTCCGCTTCAAAAATTCCTTCACAGCGGGCAAAGTATTTCCAAGGTTGACCAGGGTGCCACAGAAAAAGGAGGGTTACACTGTCGTCATATAAAGGTCTTATAAACGGCCACGCCTCCACCATCTCTCCACAACGCTTCTGTCTAATAACCAAGAGAAAGAAGAGGGGAAAGACATATAAAGTCGCGCGTCACACCGCTTCATGCAAGCGAACCTAGGGGATGTTAATGTAAAAATACAGTCCCAATCAGCTTTTTTGAGTAAGTCACCCTCCATGACACAGGCTCTGCTACTTCACTTTAGCGCCGTCACATAAAAAAATTTAGGATAGCACACGCTATAAGTGGCAAACTCTTAGCTGGTCTCGGTTTCCCCTTCCAGACGACAAAGTCGTGGATCTTCCCTTGAAGACGAAAGTCAGACGGAAAGGGTGATATTTCTAAAGGACTTTACGTATGCCACGTAGCGGATAAGCTCAACTCTCTGGAGCGAGGCATCGCTAGATTCGCAGGAGTGGACAGGCCGGTGCACGTGTACCTTGATATCGGGAATCAGGTCCATCGTGGATCTACAATTAGGGCCTGTGAGGTCTATTGAGGCGACTAGCACAAGGAAGTTTCACCTCTTATCTTCGCTGTCTGGGTCAGACCGGTTAACAGAACTGCCGTCTCCTGCTATAGGGCGGCGTGACAAATAAGCGGAAGTAAGAGGACCAAAAACGGCGAGCTGGAATACATGCACAAAACTCACGGGAGGGTCTCACGTATGGCTTGCCCTCTGACGTCCTCCATTCCCAAAGCCCAGTACCCAAGAATTCCCACGAATCTCCTCTTGCAGTTTCCGGCGCAAAACGTGTGCATGTAGGGGATGCTTTGAGAAACGCTTTAAGGGGGAAACCGTCAAAATAAACCCGAAAACGCACCGCGGGATTGAAAAAAAACAAGGGAAACACCGGGAAACCACGAGTGAGGCACTACTCTTCAACACGATTCGAAACAACACTCCAAACCCTCCCGCAGGTTGTAACTGGAGGAGAGCTGCGCAGCCTCTGGTGAGGAAGGGAGGGCGCAGAAACTCATTACGGGGTCTAACTGCCTCAACGTGAGCGCCATAAAAGCAGGAGCAGGGGAAAGCAAAAACGCATACTCAAAGTGCAAGGACAAGGAAGGATAAAAATCAGCTCCCTCAATCCGCGCGTAGATAAAAAAGGGGGTGAGCGACCACATTGGGAAGGGTCGTAAACGGCAAAGGGGGAAAACACCATCGGAAACATGATACGGGGACGTCAATCAATAATGGAGCTTCTTCACAAAGGGGAAAGAGGCATTCCTATGAAAAACAGGTTCCCCTTGAAAATAGAAAGTCCATAAAATTGGGGGGGAAAGGGGGAATGGAGAGTCAGACAAAGCTAGCTCAGCTCTAAAAAAAACAACAACAGAGATAGCTGGGTCGATAATCCCGAGAGATGGGAGTCTAATGCCAAATGGGAAGGGTGGAAATAAGTGGCTCCGGGAACCTTGAAAAAGCAACCCGCCCAATGGAGAGTATTGGGGGATTAGGATTCCGAAGCTTTTTACGTTCGAGAGCTGGAGCAGTGTTGAAATAGAGCGGGGATGGGTTCGCGCTGCAATGCGAAAGGGGTAGGGGGGGTCAAAAAATTACGCATTTCGCGTTTCCTGTTCTCTGGATTATTGGGGGGAGAGGGTCTTATTCTGAAGGAAGGTGGGGGAAAGGAGGTCCCTTCGGCGAGCGAACGGGAAGTGGGAAGGGAGAAGGGAGGGGGAGGCGCTGAAGGGGCTCCTTAAAAGGTGAATAGCTTCCTGGGGGATCAACCGGGGGGTTGGTGTCGACATCTATGGGGGTACTGAAGGAGAATCAGCTTGTTTTACCGAGGGGGTCTGAGAGGATATTTGTAACTCGCCAGATGTTTCGGTTTTTATTTTGAATTTCTCAATGAAGAAAGTGTTAATATAAAAGGAAAACCGGAGGGGGCCCCTAGAACGAAAAGATGGACTAAGTTGCGGATTCGTTTAGGGGGCGGGTAGGGAGGAGGGGGGGCCCCAGGATTTAGGGGCAGGGGTTGGGAGGCCGCGCACGCCGAGCATTGGAAGGAGGCTCGGAGGAGGGGTTCAAAACAAGTAAAAGAATGAGGTGCCGCTTTGAAGGAACCGATGTGAGGACGGGAAAGCATTCGGAGAAACCTCTGATGGAAGAGACGGAAGACGCGGCTGGGTGCACGCTGCCGGGGGAGGGAGGGCGGAGCGGCTGAGGGGCGAAAAAAGGGGCTTTATCAGTTGGGAGAGTGGGTTCCGATGGTTAGACTGAAAGGAAGGGTAGGCGAGATACTCCGTTGTGGAATGCTCATGGGAGGAACGTATGGGGGGCAAAAGAGGGGGAAAGAAAGGGGGGAGGATGGTGGTGCTTTGTAATCTGAGAGCGGGGAAATATGGGGAAGGAGAGGGTTTAAACACGGTGCATTTTAAAGGGTGGAAAGTAAATAGGACCTGTGTAATATTGCATGCACTTTTGAGGGGCAGCAGAGGCCTAGTGCTCGAGGAATGGTAGCTGCTGTTGGGGGAAAGGATTGGGGGCTTTCAGGGGGGGGGGAAAATTGAAGACGAGGGGGGGCAAAATAGGAGGGGTCGAGCGATAAAGGACTGAAGGGGGCATTTGGTGGCCTTTGAGGAATTCACGCAATAACGGGTAGAAGGGCTTCGAGAAGGTCCGTGCGATGGGGGGGGGGGAAGAAGCGGGGTGTTGGATGGAGGGAGCGGAAAGGGCGGGCTGCGGCGGAGGATGGGGAATAGGTTGTCCGGGGCCGCGCGAAGGCGGAGGCGTGAAGTTGTGGGATCTGCGTGGGATCAGAGCACACACGAAAAGAGAGTCGTAATACGTAAAATTTTAGCAAAAGAAGAACGGAGGACCGGCTTCTCGACCAGCTAAGGAGGACGTCACGGAAGACGGACGGAGTGGGAAAGAAAGAGTTGTTCCACAGTCTTCGCTCTGTCGGGGGGGGGATGGTAAGAGAGATGGGGAGGGATTTATTTGAGGATAGAGTGATAAGAGAATTGGCTCAGTGGGGGGGAGGAGATGTTGCCGGGGTGGGAAAATGGTAAATATATCTGACCAGAATATTGGTGAAATGTGGTCGCGTCTTATCTTTTTGGTCTTTTTATTGGGGTGTGGTAGGATCATCCTTTAGTTAAGTCTATGCGAGGAGAAGGTCTTCGAACTAAGGTTTTTGGGGTGTGAAAGGCATGGCAGAGACAGTGGGTCGAGGTGAGAGGAATGTATGCTGATTTCCCGATTTTGAATCATTTACTCGCTAGGAGTTACCGAGAGGGTCTCAAACAGATGGATCTCCATGGGTTGCATAGAGTAGGGGAAAGACAATGAGCGACGAATTAAATCATGAGGTGGTCTTTCTACCCGCGGAGGCTGGAGCTTTATGCAGGGAGAGAACAAGAAGGTATTTCATAACGGCTCATGAGATGGATTTTCAGGGTAAGGTAAAAGGGAAGGGTAGGCTAGAGACCTTCGATGGATTCATCGGGAACGTCTGCTGAGGAAAATGGACAGGTTGCTAAAAATTTTCAGCGGTCGGCAGGAGATCGGTGGCTCCAAGCGGAGTCGTAAGGGGCGGATCCTTTAATTTTTTGGTGCCTAGGTGCCAGATAGATGAGGGCGCTGATTCATTAATGGGGCGGACGTCGGCAACTTAAAAGGGGGGCGGCTGGGGAGTGCCACGTCTGAACGATTTGGGGGGAGGGAAACGGAATGCGGGATGTCTAAAAGAAACAGAAAAGCATTTGAGGGATCACAGTGCCTGCAGGTTTGCAGCGTCTACAGATGAAGGTGGATGTGGGGTCGCGCTAGCATACGCAAGAGTTGTGGCAGAACATGTCCTCTCTCTTGATAAAGGAGCGCAAGGTTCTTTTACGGGTGAGGCTAAAAAGTAAATGGGACTTCTTGTCGTTTCAGGGGAACTTTTCAGAATCAGCATCAACAGGTTTCCATTGGAAAAAAAATTTCAGGGATCCAAAATTCGATACTCGTAGAGTGATCTGGAAAGAGCCCGAAGCCGTGCGTGAGGTCCGGAAGTTGCAAGGGATCGGGAGACCGCCGGAGGGAGGTTGTGCAGAAAAAATTGCAATAAAGCATAAAGGACAGGAGAATTGCTGAGTACCTGAAAAAAGAGCGGGGCGCCCAACGGCTGCAAGTCCTTTGGGGGATGCCAGCATTGACGAAGGATGGGACTTTACGAGAGGTGTTCCAAGCCGACGGGAGGAGGCTAATGAGGGAAATTGGGATGTCCGGGGTGGTCGAATGAAAGGGTGAAGAAGGAGGTAAAATCAAGCAGAAGGTATGGAAAAAAGGAATAAGAGTGAAGGGATAGGCGGTAAGGGGCGATGTGCCAAAGGTTTTCGCATGGGAGCCTTATCTATAGGGGGGTTTCTTGGCTGTTTGTAAAACAAAAATGGGGGGGGGGCTCCAAAAGAGCTTCGGCGACCCAGGGGAGGACAAGGGATTTGTGTAGCAGGTCCCAGACAAGGGTCGGGGGGAGGGAGACCTTGGGAAGCAGTTCGAAGAGAATGAAGAGGGTCAAAAAAAAGGAAGCGTCACCGTTGAAAAACCAAAGGAAGCGCTGTTGGGTAAATGCGAGGAAGGTCCGGGGGAGAGCGGATAGCGAGTGCTGATGCTTTTCGCGAAAAAGGGGGAGTGGGTGGAAGGAAAGGAAAATGCACGCGAAAGGGCGGGATGACAAGGAAGGAAAGGTGGAGATCTTAAGATAATTAATAGGCGGGGGGTTCTGGAAATATGAGAGGGAAGAAGTGTTTCGGAAGATTTTAATCTCGGGCTCTTCTGTCGTTTCGAGGGCCACGTGCTATCTGGGTTTGGGTTTCCATCCAGGATGAGGGGGAAAAGGGAGACGGTCCAGGGGGTGGTTCGGCGGGGGGTTAAAAAATTCCAAAAGGGTGAAAAAACCAGGCCCTGCTTATGTAGGAATAAGCGGGATGAAACCCTGAAAAGACTGTCTCATCAAAAAAGAGGGAAAGTCAGGAGTTCGACGGACGGAAAAGGGCGTGTTAGGGAAGGTCGCTTTCAACCGTTACTAGATTTCAAAACCGAAAAACCCGCGGGGTGACGGACGAAGGGGAGTCCCCACGAAAGAAATTTGGGATCGGAGAGACGCCTATGTCAAATCGCTAAGAGTGTGAGGCAGGCCAGGAACCTCCTTGGGAGGGGGGCCGCGGGACGATTCACACAAGGTAGCATAAATTAATTCAGGGGGGGGGGTGAAAAAGAAAGGGAACCTTCAGCAAAGTAGAAAGAAGAAAAAAAACAGGGGGCGGGATGCCTGATAT
>Ga0179593_1535996_pt1 | contig 19623 bp, 23 predicted proteins | sample CZODoug2_1_08_16_FD_185931 | JGI IMG/M metagenome (GOLD analysis project Ga0179593, IMG submission 185931) | Vadose zone soil fungal communities from Angelo Coast Range Reserve, California, USA - CZODoug2_1_08_16fungal (PacBio error correction) | ecosystem: Environmental > Terrestrial > Soil >...
TTTATCCGGAAAGGAGAAAGCGTGATCGGGGAAAGTCAGCCGAAGGAAAAACCCGGTCTTTTTCGGGGGAGGGTCAACTTCCGCAGAAGAAGGAAAACCTCGCCTAGGTTCATTTCTCTTGCTGACAAAACACGGGGGGGGGGGGGAAAGGGAAGGGGGGAGGTGAAAAAAAAAAAGCCGACGAGATGCTAGCTCTATGAAGGCGCGGGCAGAAAGAACTTAAGAAAGGAACAGACGAGATTTTAGCAAAACCTTAAAAAAAAAGCCCGGGGGACCCTAGAAGGGAAGAGGAAGGTGAAAATCGGGGGCTACTAGGAAAGCTTCGTCAAGAGGTCCTAGGGTGCCGGAGAGAAAGAACGTTGCGCAAAGGAGGGGGACTTTCGACAGGAGGGAAAAAGGAAAAGGGGTAGTCTTGGAAAAGACTAGACCGTCGCGCGACACTACATTACGAGCTAGTCGATGTTCATGCTTGGGAAAACTCGTGCAAGGAATCCGAGGGAATCCGAATTTGCAAAAAAGGAAGGAAAGAAAGAAACGCCTCATTTAGAGAAACGGGGAAGGGAGGGATGCCATTTGCGATCCAAAGGGGGGAAAGTCCGGGAAAGAAAAAGAGAGCTTCCATGCCGACGGGTACCTGAATGGCGCGGCGAAACGCGATTACAAGGAAAAAAAAAACCCAGCAGATATTTAGAGAAAGTCATAACTGTGAAAAGAAGGAAAAGTGGGTGGGGATGTTTAGTCGGGTTTTCAAAAAACGAGCAGGAACTCTACGCGGCTGGAGAGGCACCAGGGGGATGACGGGCTTGATTCCGAGGGGGGAAAATAAAGAGCGGAAGAGATGCTAAGGATTTTTCAAAGGTTCTCTTGATAACCTGTGACAGAATAACTACTAGAGGGAAGCGCATAGACCTAACTCACGGTGGCGCGGAGATTATTCATACTGAGGGAAACGACTCGCGGTCTTAAAGAGGAAAAATAGGGATTCTCAAAGGTTCGAATAGTCGTGCACGCTCCGAAGAGAAGGGGTTTTTAGCTGGCCGCGGATTGTAGAGCTTGGAGAGATTGGAGAGCGTTCCGCCTGCGCTGCAGAAAAAGGGAAAAAGAAAGACAGAGATTCTAGAAGACACCCCATTGGGGGATTGCAGAGATGAAAGAGAGCTTCCAGACGCGGTGAATTGCTTCGCATCGATTGCTTAACCGAGATCCGTCTGAAAGGATGAAGAAAACCAGGACTCCCGAAAAGGGCGCGTAGCGAATTTGAGAAAAAGGGGGATCGAGGGGGGGGGCGTTCGCTAGAGGGGGGATACAGTGTCTATTTCCAAATGATCAGATCGACCTTTGAATCTAAACGATTCAACGTTGAGCTGTACTAGCAGGAGAAGGAGAGAACGAAGGGACTGGATCTGAGGACCGCTTCGAAGTCCTCCTTGAGGTTGAAGAATCTGTGGGATCCTTCGCTGAAAAAGTTTGAAAGAGAGATGCCAGAGGCAAAAGGGAGGATCTGATACAGTGCTTAAGGGGGAATTATTCAGTAAGTCTCTCGGGAGCAACCAACGCGAAGGGTTAACTGCCTTGACTAAAGGAAAATTGTGAAAATCAGAAGGATAAGCGCACAAGAGGAGGATGATTCCGGGGATGCGTCTTGATTGAGGGGGACCAGATGGCGCCGGCTTTCTGAAGCTGGCATGGAGATAGGAGGAAAAAAAACCGGAATCCAGTCTTGGACTTTGAAAAAGGGGGGAGAGAGAGATTACCTTCTGATTCCCCTCGGAGGGAAAAACTTTGCTTCGATTGCAGGATAGAGTATGACCTATCGGAGAAGACATTGGACGAGTCTCGGGATCAATCGAGAGAGATCCAGTTCAAAACTTTCGGGGGGAGACTCCGTCACTTATCGCAGACGAGATTTAACAGCGGGAAGAGGTGCGGCCAAGACTGGACTCTCTTTCGATCAAAAACGTTTTCCTGCTAGGGGGGGGAGGAGGAACGCAACAAGGGAGAGAGGTAGAAAAGGGAAGAATTTAGAGAAAAAGAGACCACAGGAAACTTCGGCATCGTAGGACTGGGAACCGAGCTGAAGGGGTCCAAGCGCCGGACCGTACAGTTTGTATTCGAAAAGAAGGCGCCGGTGTGAAAGAAGGGCAGCAGGGGAAACCCGAGGAAGTGTGAGGAGGGGGACACAAGAGTTTCGCGGCATTAGTCGTAAAGTCCCTGAAATTTCCTTAAGGGAGGACGCAGAGAGAAGAGGAACTTAGAGAAAGGAATCCCGAGAAAAGAGGAGTCAAACGCAAATCATAGCCATTAATCTGGGAGGCATTTTTCGATCAGGAGGAGGAACACTTAAGATGCAAAGCATCGAGGGGGGAAGGAAAGGTGAGACTTCGCTTCGGGAGAGGGAAAGATGACCTGTTTCTGCGACCAAGCTCGAAGTAACGACGGGCTGGGAAAGACAGCCTAAGAGGGAAAGTCGAAACGTAGAGACTGGGGGGAGCCGTGATCGAGAGGAAAGTGCAGGGAGTCCATGCCAAGGTATTCTTGAGAATGAAAAAGCTTAGGGGGGAGGACTAAGAGAGTTTGGAAGAGGAGAAAAAAGGACAAAAACGTATATCCGGTGCGTACAGAACGGAGATAATGTCAAACACGACACCTCCTGGAGGAAAGGTCGTCAAAAGGGGGTCTCGGTGGGAATCGCGGGAAAAAAAGCCGGGAAAAGTCGGCCTCCCACAAAGATCAACGAGATATATTTTAAAAAGGGGAGGGTTTACCCAGGTCAACAAAGGGCCAGAAAGAGAGGAAAAAATTCGCCACAGTCCCAAAAGAGGACCAGAGAGGAATATTCAACTCACCACAAACAAAAGAAGAGATAAGAAAGATTAAGGAGAAGAGAAGTTGGAAACGAATGAAGAACGAATGCCAAGGGGTTTGAAACTGCTGAAGAGGAAAGAGGGTTTCTTCCATGAACGAAAAATATAAAGAAGAAAGGGGAGTTGGAAAAGACAGCAGGGAAAGGGGAATGGATGCCAACAATTCAATGCAACGTGATACCTTCATTCGAAAATAAAAAAACAAGAAGGAGGAAATGGAAAGGGTCGTTACAAGGGAGGCTGGGCTTCCCGGAAAAAGTTGAGCGAGAGAAAATGAGAAGAAAGGGACGCGAGTAGAGAAGCGGATCAAAACCTGGCAACTGGGGAAAATCGCAAAAACATGAAAAAACAGGAAAAAACTCGCTCAGTCAAAAAATCAAAAAACTCTGGAGATGACGCTTGAATCTACTCGGGGGGGGACCCGTCGGGAAAAGGAGGCGGCGGGGGGGGGGGGGGGGGGGGGGGGGGGGGGGGGGGGGGGGGGGGGGGGGGGGGTGGTGGGGGGGGGTGGGGGGGGGGGGTAAAAATAAAAGAAAAGCTTTAGAAAGGAAGCTAAGGGGACGACGAAAAGTCAGAACTATTATGGGTGCTTATAACTCTACGCTCAGACACATCATCGCCACACTTCCAGACGCCGATTCCCTGGAGAAGTAGAAAAAAGGAAGAGGGGAATGAAAGCTTTTGATCGAGAATGGAGAAAAAGATGAGTGTCCCGGGAGGGTCTCCTCTAGGGGGAAAAAGTCATTGGAGGATTTCAAAAGGGCGCGAACCAAATCACATGTCAAGGAACACAACTTCCCACAAAATCTGAGAGGGAAAGTCTAGAAAGTGACTGGGAAAAAAGTGAGTCAAAAGTTGCGAGGACCGACGGGGGGGAAAAGTCAAAAAGTCTACCCTCATCTAAAAAGTGGCCTCTTCTGGTGGCTATATGTCCGAATTTCCGGGTCACTCGAGCAGGAAAACGAAAAATACAAGAAAAACGGGGGGGAGATGAGGACCGTCGGGGAACGGGGCACAATAGGAACGCTGTGGGTAAGAGAGAAGGGAGCGCTAAACGTGAAGGATATCAACTGAAAGGTTTGAAAACACCGTCCAGTTCGGGAGGGAAACCAAAGGGGGGTGGGAAAGGACCAATCATATGAGGAGAATCCCTGAAAGAGTAATTAAGGAAAAAGAACCGGGAAGCAATTTTTCTCCGGGGATACAGGAGTTGAAGGAAGAACCATTTCGCTTAGAACCTAAATCTCAAAACGAAAATCAGAAAGGGTGTCGCGGAAGAAAATCGCTAAAAGAAAAAAGAAGAAAAAAGAAAAAAGGAGGTATCACTCGCAGACCGAATAATCATCATCATTGGGAGAGATAAGCATTACCGAAGGGTTCCGAACGTGTATTCGAAAATTGTGAAGAGGCGAAAGTGAGCCCAATAGGCAAAGGGGCAGACATCGTCGAGGACCGGCAAATCGAGAAAAGTAAAAGGTCGCAACGTAATCCGTCTAGAAGCTCAGAAGGAAGGACGCGTAAAAAGAAAGAAATCGCAGCAGTGAACACGAGACCAAGTCCACTCGCGGAAAGAGAAAGAGAAGTCGCAGGGGGAAGACCCTTGGATAGGGCCACTGGGATCAAATCTTGGGAGGAGAAAGTCGAGAAAGAGACTCCAGAGTGCACAGAGCGAGGGAGGAAAAAGGCTGAAAAAGAAGGAGACCCCAAAGCAAGGCGCGCGCAGCTAAAAAAGTAATGAAGTTGAGAAAGCTATATCTCCTCCCAGGGGGAGGGGGAAACGAGCTAACGGGAGAGGTGCAAAAGGGGCAGCAACGAGGAAAAAGAGAGGAACAAAAGACGAGAACCTGAGGAGGGAGAGAAAGAATGACTGAGCGTTCCGAAGATTCAGTCTTGAACCTCTTCGCGTGAAAGAGGAAGATCGATCAGAAAAAGAAAAGCGAGGAAAGAGGAAGAGGGTGGGTTTTCTGCAGGAGCGGACAACAAGCGTACGGTGATATAGAAACTGGAAAAAAAACACGGAAGGGGGGGGAAAAAAAAAGGGGGGCATAAAGAAGAAGCGGACGTAATCACATCGGGCAACCTGAGGGGGGTGCCCGCACCATCGATCGAAGATCGTAGAGTTCGGTGAAAAAGGGGAACTCAGAAAAGAAAGGGAAACGGGTCAAAGAAAAGAGAAAAAAAAAAGGGGAAAGGGGAAAGGGGAAGAGGTGCGGGAGGGGGGGCGGATGATCCGTCCTCGAAAAAGTCAGGTATCCGCGGAGGGAGAAAAGAGAGAGCGGAGAGGGAAGGATCATCGAATCTGCAAATGGAGAAGGAAGAGAAGGGCCGTAAAAGAACACGCGGGAATGAGGGGGGAGGAAAAAGAGGCGAACGGGGTGAAAAGAAATATGGGAAAGACCAGAACATCGAATAAGGGGAAAGGGGATTGTCTAGCGAGGTTGGGGGACAAAAAGGGAAAAAAAAATCCACCAAGAGGAAAAACGGGACGACGAAGGCGCAGCCTTTTGGGGTGAGAGGCATTCAAAACTCGACAGACGGATTCCTCTCGTCTGAGAGAAAAATGGAAAAGGTGGGACGGGAAAAAAATCTCAAGGGAAAGGAAGAGAATGTAGAGAGGAACGGTCCCTGCGAATAAGTAGGGCGCATCGCAAGGGGGAAATGAGATCTCGGCATCTTCACTCAGTGAGGTATTCACACGGCCTTAAAAATGGAGAATGCGTGGAGGGGAGGAAGGGGAATGAAAGGGAGATTTTTCGAGTAATAGCCAAAATAGCCGAAGTGGGGCGAGAACCGGGAGAGGGGGGCGGAGATCAGATTCACGCTGGGGAGTTGGGTGCAGGTTCCGGCGCAACACCAACATTTATCCAAAAAAAGAGAAAAAAGATTAGAGTGAGGGTGAAGGGGGGTAAGGGGAACTGTGGGGAAAAGCTGGGGGAAGAGGAAAGGAGGGGGCGAAAAGTCCATCCGCCCCAGGGAAGACCCTCGGTGGCGGCTTTGAGTTTCAATTCCCTCTTCCTCAAATCATGGAGGGGGAGCCGACAAAAAGAATGAACTGGGGCAGTGTGGGCTCGGAAGGAAAGATGCCCAAGGCGCTATGCCTGCTCCGTAAAGAAGTCTACGGGGCCCGTACCGTAGGGGGGGAACCGAGAAAGGGGAGGGAGAGGGGGGTTCAAGCACCGCGGTCGGGGGGAAATGGCAGAGAGATGGGAGTGCCACATGATCGGGAGAGAGGAATCACTTCTCAATGTAAAAGATTTGGGTGAAATTCAGGGAAAAAGAAAGCACGAAGTGCATGAACGGAAGGGTGAACTTCAGGGGGAAGAGGGTCTTTGGGGAAGAAAACGGCCCGTCGCGAAAGACACGGGCCTCTTCTATTTCGATGTACTGTCTTGAACTTTAAAGGAGAAGAAGCCAGGGACTAGCAAAGAAAAAAAAACATAAGAAAAAGAGAAGGAAAAGCCGCAAGTGTGAAGGAACGAAGCGGGAAGACCCTCGCCCGCTATATAGTGACCGCAGCGTATAAATGGCGCAATTCGAGATTAAAGGAAGGTCTAATAAAAAGGAAGGAGAAACTTCAGAAAGAAGAACCCCAGTCGTGGTTGATGGGGGGCGGGGGGGTGCAAACGATTCAAAAAATATACGGGCTGGCGAAAGATGTGCGGTCACCTTTAACTTAGTCGCACTTCCAGATTCTGGGCGTTGGGATAGGCGAATGAGGGATGAAAAAAGAAAAGAGGGGGTTCGGGGGCTTTCGGATACACTAGGGACCAAGGGCACCGTGCTAGCGGAAAAAATGAAAAAGCGGCTCATGGAAGAGCTGATTGGACCAGAAAGCGGGCTCGGCGGTCTTCTCCAATCGATGCTCACGAGAGAAAAGTCGGAAAAATCCGGGAGGAAACTGAGGAAGGGGTAGAGGAGGGGAGATCGGGGGGAACGCTCTGCCTGCCCGAAGGAGAGCGAAACAGCGTTGAAGGACTCGAGACGTTTGATGGCGACGTTCGCATCAAACTCAAAACAACTGCAAAAGGAAGGGAAAGAAGAGAAAAGAAAAAAGCGGAGCGGACTTCGCCCATGGGGGAAAGAAGCGCATTTGCGCGCGGTACTCGACTGTGCTGGCGGGAGGAAAATACAATCTTAGGAGGAACTGTGTAGAGAGGGGGGGAACAGGAGAAGGAAAATCGGAGGGGGAGCGGGGGCAATATACCTACTGACGCAGTGAACCGGTGCGAATTCGCCTAGAGAAAGAGGATTAATGATAGGGGTTGTGTTTGAAAAAAAAAGGAAGATGCGAAAAAGAAGGAACAGGAGAATTTGCTTCAATTCAGGTTGGGATTAATTAAGAGCGCTTGGTCAGAAACCGCCAAATCCTGTCAAGGGACAGTGTGGGGGGGGGTTCGAATTCTATATGAAAGAGGTCTGCGTCGGGGAGGGGGGTCCATCTTTCGCGGCGTGAGACGAGGGGGGGTCATTGTCTCTACTCCAGGAAAGATCATAAGAGAGGAGTCTGAGGGAGGGGCGAAGCGGGTGTCCTTCTAAACGGGAGAAACAACTTTGGATGCTGGACGGGTCCAATTCTATTATCCAAGGGGAAATTTCGAGGGGGGAAGGCGGAAGGTGGGGGGAATCGAAAAAGGGAAAAGAAAAAGGGAGGTTCCCTTACTTGGAAGGGGGCGAAAAAGACAGAGGGGGACGGCAAATAAAGAGAAGCGGGGGGTTCCGCGAGAAAAGGCTGGAGGGGGGAGGGAGGCAAGCGTCAAGGTCGCTCTAAGGGGAATTGTTGGTACGGGGGAACAATTCAAAAGGTGGTCTAGCTGAAGGGAAACAGCGACGGACAGGGAACAGGGTGTTACTCAGGACGCGCGAAGGTGGGGGAAAAAAGTGTCGGGAAAGGAGGCAAAAGGGAAGTTGTCGGCGGAACGGGCCTGAAATCCTACCAGGAAGTCGAGCGGAGAAACAAAGCCAAGGGACCCGCATAGGGGAGGGGGGAAAAAAGAGAAAAGCGTCTCCGCGACGAAAATCTGAATTCGGACGCGATCTAATAAAAAATAATCGGTCGAGTGAAGTAGGGGGGGTCAGGGGAAGGCACCACAGTAGAGGAAAGAAAAAGGGAAGAGTCGGACTGCAAAAAGGGAGAAGAGGGAGAGAACACCTTTTGTCAAAGAAATGCGCGGGGAATTCTGCGACCTCTAAGGGAAGTGCAGAGATAATCAGAAAGCGGAACTTAAAAGAAGAGAGCTTCTCGGACGATCGAAAAGCTTTATTCCATGAAGGGTTGGGGAAGGCCGAAAAGGAACTGAGACCGCTTGGAAATAAGGGGGGGGAGGCTCCGGAACGGATATTGGGTAGGAAAAACAAGAGAGACCATAAGGAGTATGACAGCGAAACAGTCTATAAGGGAAAATCCTACGGACTCTCGGTAAGATAAAAATAGTTTTAGGAACAAAGAGAACCGCCATGGGAGGGAAGAAAAAAAAGCCGGGGACCAAAAAAGTAAGGGAATCTCTTATCAATGTCGGACGACCTCTGAACGTCAAGGAAAAAGTTTCTCGAATGCGTAACCAGGAAAAAGAAGGGGGACATGAGTGGGGGGGGGGTCCATAGAGAAAAAGAAATATTATGATCCTCTGAAGGGGGGAGGGACATTGAAAAGACATCAAGGGTGGGAAAGTCTTATATAGTAATCTGTCTCAAAGTGATCACGCTAAAGTGTCTGAGGAGCCAGAAAAGGTTAAGTTTATCATTCGGAACGGATGGCATGGAGAAAGAATGCGAAAGAGAAGGGCTGGTCTGAGGGTGCTCAGAAGGTCGTACGCAAACGGAGGCGGAGACTTTCCCGAGGAGGTCAATCTAGTAGATCTTAAAAACAACTAGAAGAACGGGAAAGGGTCATCCGAAAGTGGCATTGACTCAGGGCGCTCTCGGAGCACAGGCCAAAAACTCTTAATTTAATCAAGGGAGATAAGAAGAAAAGGAGAGGAAAAGAAGGTCAAGGAGCGGGGAGAACAATTTCATAGAGCAAGAGGATACTTAGGGCAAGTCCGCGAAAAATATCCGTAGGGTTGGGGGGGATTAGAAAGACTACCACACAGCGAGGCAACCCTTCCCAAGCCACTTCCATGGGAGATCGAGTTGACATCCTCTTTATGAGTTCCCGGCGTCAGAAATCTGATTGTAGAAAGTCAAGATAGTAAGAAAGGAAGTTGGGAAGTTACGACGAAGGCCGTCGACAGGAGGGGCAGAGGAAAAAAAGTCCTAACCACCAATCTGCTAGAAAAAGGGCATCAAAAAAAAGAGAAAAAAGAAGACGGTAGTGAAGGGTGAGAAAGTGGCCCGGCGAAGGCCTTCAGTCTCGACAAGAACGCGTCAGGAACTCGGGGGGATGATTTAAAAAGAAAACTCGAAAGCGACGCGTTGCCGGCGAAAAATCCAGACGGAGAGAAAACTTTTAGAGCGAAAAGAAAGTTCCTTCTTGCGGAATAAGACTCGGGGTCGAGAGCGGGCGAAGGAAAAAGGGAGGATCAACGGGGGGGGAACACGTGCTGATAGAGAGCGAGGGGGAAACCATAGCGATCTAAAAGACCAAGACTCTTACCGCCGACAATCAAAAGTGTCGGATACTCTGAGAAGGGAAAAATGGTCTAACCGGGGACGAGCAGGAAAGGAAAAGAAACACCGAAGGAACTCCGAAGAAGGGGGAAGCTTCGGTTTCGAATGGCGAGGAAAAGCGGCCATCGTAACTGCCAAAAAAGACGCGCAATATTGGGGAAACCAATCTAGAAAAAGAAGGAAAGAGAAAGCAGCATTGAAAAAAAGTGTTCGAGGGTGGAAAAAGCGGTGCGGTTGGGGGGGCTGGGAACAAAAAAAAGTCAAGGATCCTCAAAGCAGAATGAAGAAGACAGTCTCTGAGGCTAAGAGTCCAAGGTCAAAGAGGGTTCTAACGGTGACAGGGAAAAAATCTTAAAGAGAGACGCGGGGAGCGTACAGTCTTCGGGGAAGTAGGTAAAATCGAAGTCAGAAAAAAAAGAAATGCGGAACTCTCTGGAATAGGGTAAGGAGGAACTAAAAGAACTTTTAAGGAGTAGAAAACGAAGAGAAACCGGAAAAAAAGAAAAAGAATCGGCAGGGACAGCGCTCAAGCGCGTTGGGAAAAAAGCGATGAAAGAGGAGGCGAAGACCACAACGCAAGGGGCTTCTCAGATCATGAAGGAGATAAGGATCAAAAACTGGAAAAAAGGGGGGAGCGAAAGGCGAACCGCGGCGGCCAAAAGACGTTAAGCGCGAACCGCGAAAGGATAAACAGATATTCTGATATTGGCGATATGTCAGGGTCTACCCATCTTACGCTGGGAAAAAGATCGCAAGGTAATACAGATAAAACCAAGGTTTCTTGAGGCAAAACAAGCCTGTACGAGTATGGGGGAACGCCTTCGGCAACAGGAACGGAATTTTAACAAATGAGGGAATACCGGAAAGCCAAAGGAAAACAAGAGGAGTCAAGGAAAAAAATTGGCAAGGGTAAAAAGGGAGGAGGGAGGAGAGGGTTCGGTTGGAATCGGGGGGAAAAACCGACAGAAAAAGAACATAACATGAAAACGTTTTCCAAGCGAAAAAAATCGAGCTTGTGGGGGGGCATCGGAAGAAGGATGGAAAAAGCTTCAAAGGGAGAGGGTCGGATGATGGGGTCTGGCATCGACAAAGGGAGGGAGGGGATCTAGACAATGCGTAGCTATTGATGGCGCCTTAAGCTTAATTCAAAAGGGGGAATCGAGCGAAACGCATGGGGGGGCAAAAAAAGATAATCAAAGGCGAATGAATGAGAAAAAAGCAAGTACATGCCGGGTGAGAAGGGTGGGGAAAAAAAAGCGCGAACATGAGCACTTTGGGCGCACCTGGCCTTGACACAAAAGAGAAGATTCCGCGCAGAGGTCAGGGCGGGGTCATTCGGAATCGCCGAGAGGGACGGAGAGGGAAAAGCATCTCGCGATCTCACTCCTACATGATAAAGTCGCGGTCAGGCGCGCTCAAAAAAAGAGGAACTTAAAGGCACTAGGAGAGGAACTCCGCGCACACTGGGGAAGGAAAGTCCAAACGAAACATGCGAAGATGCGTGTCGTCAAAAAATAACTGGTATTAATTCCCGAGCGAGTTCGATTCTCTAATTTCCGAAAGGGGGAGAGAGTGGCGAAAAAAAGGAATGTGAAAAAAGAGGGGCTCCAGCGAGGAAGGGAACCCGCACCCCCACCCCCAACAACACACCCCCCAACAAACCCGAATCCAGGAGGATAACCTGGGAAAAGAAAAAAAAAAGGATGAGGGGGGGGAATAAAGGAACTGGTTCGCTCGGGAAGAACACATCGCGGCGCCCAGCGTGAAAAAGCGAAATTCCCATCGAGGCAACGCAGCAGCCTCTCTGTTTCGGAGGGGGGGGGGAGCGCCTGAAAATTCAGGGAAGAAAAAAACTAGAAGGAGGGGGGAAAGGAAAAGAGGGTGGTACGGCAGTGGGACAACACCCCAAATGAAGAATAAGACTCTATGCCGCTACTTTGGCAACCTACTTACTAGACTGTCTAAATCAGAGGAAAATAGAGGGAAAAAAAAAAAAAAAGGGCCGGAAAGTCAAAAAAAAGGGCAGGATGGCCTCGAGCATTGGGGAAGTGCCAAGTCGGGGAGAAGGACGCAGGAATCTTAGTCGCCTATTTTGGAATTCAAAAAAAGATGCTGCAATCTCGGGAAAGAGGAGGGGACGCGGGGATGTCTGCTGGCGTTGAACGGCGGGAATGCGATTTGTTATAATCAAAATTCCGCTCGACACCTACAGGGTCTGAAGAAAACAATCTCCTCAGGGGAAAGAAGGAAAAGAAGGGAAGAATGGCAACGCACGCCCATAAACGAAAAAAACCTGAAACCGCATTGATCGAGACAAAACGTTCTTTCCAGTTTCAGGAAAGACCCATAATAGAGAAGGCCGGGGAAGGAGGAAAAAAGCGATGACCGGGATGAAAATTGAGATCCCGCACAGCTCGGAGTGCTCACCGTCAGAGGGGAACTCTTTGCACTTTACATTAAGGTGGAGTATTTGGATTTCTGGGGGGAAACTCTAAATGATGGGGAAAAAATCGACTGGGTCGGGCGGGGGCCTATGCTGGGAAACGGCAATCGTGAGAGGAAGTCTTCGCGGTAAAAATAGCTCTCGATGGTGGTGAACGTAAAAAATCGGGGCAGAGAAAAGACCTACACAAGAGGGGGGGGGAGCGACCAAAAACACGAGGCCGATGGCTATGCGATGAGGGATTTATTGGGGACCAAATCTTACTCATTTAGGGGGAGGTCGAAACATCAAGATAAAGAGAACGGATCTCCGGTTTGCAGCGCCGGTCTCGACGGTAAAAAAAGAGACCCGAGAAGAACAGGCTCGGAAACAGCGGGACCCTATCTCTAGAGGGGAGCCCCTTGATGGGCAATAGAGAAAAGGAGGGAGCACGACATGACAGTTGAGCGAAAAGCAGTGCTTAATGTTCAAAAAAAACTTTGGAAACAGGGGATGGAAAACATGGGCGCGCGTAAAGGGAGAGAGGTTACGGCGTGAGGAGTAAGAAACGATGATCACAGTGGAGGTCCTGGATTAGATACTCTGGGAAAGAAGACTGAGTGGAAAGAATTGAAGGCGAAAGTAAAACCAAAAGGAGGAGTGCGATGCCTCTTGAGGTGGGAAAGCTGCGGGGATAGACTGCGAGTGCAAAAAAATGTTACGTCATGACGAGGGACCGCGTCGAAGAAAAAGTACGGAATGGGAATGATTCGCAGAAGGGGGGGGAAGCATACGCAGCATTCAAGATGCTGGCTAAAGACCGTGTGGGAAAAAAACGGAGAAAAGAGCGATCGCAAATCATGATGAGAAAGGGCGTTCCCTCGGGGAGGAGGGAGGGGGTCAAGAGGAAAGATTCTCTAGATGGGGGCGAAGAGCCATTCGACCTGAATAAGGGAAAAAAGAGTTGACTTGGTCGCTTTCGGTGCGACTTCAAAAAAAAAAACAAAAAAAGGTTTTTTTTTTTTTTTTTTTGGAGCGGAAAGAAGGGCGGAGAAAAAAAAAGGGAGTACAGTTCGGCGGTAGGCGCGGAACGATCGCTATGGGTGGGTTCATCAATTGTCGCAACTACCGGTCACATGAAGGGGGGGGAGAGAGAAGAAAGGAGGGAAAGATTTAAAAGGTGTTAAGAAGGGGGAAGAGGCGGGTAACGGGGGTGAAACCTTCCGCGGCGGGGGAGGGAGGGGGAGAGGCAACGAGGGGCATACGGGGAAGGTGATGAGGGGAATGGCATGCGCTACGTCTGTCGGGGTAAGGAAGAATTCCACCTCCGGAACGGAGAAAGGGGTTTTATGTGAATAACGAAGAGGTTGGACGGCTGGTGGTGTAAAATTTTTGTCCCAGTGACGATTGCCGAAGGTGAATTTTTCGGCGGAAGATCGGAAATCCTCCATAATTTGAGGGGAGGGCCTCGAGAAGAAAAAAACCTCGAATCCAGAAAAGAAGGGAAGGCAGCACCGAGGCGGATTCGTCCGAGATAGAAATTTAAGCTGGGTAGGCAGGTTGCTATCGGGGGGAGCGAGGGAGAGGGAACACGGAAAATAGTAGATATGAATTTCGGCGTAAGTGTGACAGGCGGACGAATTTCTCTCATGCTGAACTCGACATATTCTTCAAAGACGCTACGGTTGGAGAGCGTCGCTCGCGCAACGCAGAAAAGATTCAAGCGAACTTCGAAGGTGGGAAAGAGGGGGAGCAAGGGGAGAATGAGGGAGGCTGGAAGGCTGAAAAACCGCGTTGAAAGTGTAGTTCTTCCGCCGTAGACTCGCAGGGGGGGAATTTGGCTGAAAAGAAAAAAAAAAGACGGAAAAAAAAACGAGAAAAAAAGAAAACCCGAAGGGGGGGGAGCGATGACTCCTTAAGGCGAAGGTGGAAGAAAAATTTTGTGAAGCCGCCGGGGAAATACCACAAAAAATAGAGATTCGCAGAAGGGGGGGAGGGACGAAAAGGATGGAGCCATCTCTTCAGGGGTCAAATAAAGCTTTCATCTTGACTTCGGACCATTTCCAAAAGAATTGAAAAGAAAAAAAACGAAAAGATATAGGAAATAGAAATTGGAAGAGTTTGGACAGTGTCGCGGGAACGAGGACCAAGCCTTTCTTGGGAACTGCTTTAATAGCGGGCCAGCAAAAGAGAAAAGAAACCTGAAGGAAGAAGCCAAAAAGGTCGGAACCAAAATTCCGATGAATCGCCTTCAGGTAGAACTCCCTCTAGCGGCCTTAGCTGGGAAGAGGAAAACAAAAAACTATCAGAGGGGGAAATCTTGAGGGGGAGAAAAAATAAAAGGAGGAGTCTCTGACGGCGGAAACCCATCACAAAGCGTTCTCATTGTGGGAAAGAAGGCCAACCGTGAAAAAGAGGTCGCTCAAGAAGGAAAAAAAAAAGCTCGAGGGGAGGGGAATAAGGCTTTGCGACGGATGCGCAGCCGGCGAAAGGTTTCGAAAAAAGGGGGCGCGAGTGTGTCCTTAAACAAATTGAGAAGACCGATCTCACGGGAGAAATCGAATGTTCCGGGGAAGTATTACTAATGAGGGGGTAATGAGGAACAGAAATCGAAAATGAAAGAAAAGAAATGGAAAGGGGGGATTGGACGGGACGTGCTTGAGTCAAAAAGGGGAAAAAAAAGGTTGGAAATCTAAAAGCTGACGGGGCGGGGGAGAAAACACAAAAAATCATGGAAGACGAAAAAAGAGCACTCGGGTGAAATCGAACATAAGGAAAGGAGAAGACAAGGAAGCGCATACCACCAGATCCTCAATGGCGACTCCTGACGAAGGAAGGGCGAAAAAATAACTCAGAAACGCGAGCGCAGTTTGAGGGGGATAGAAAAAAAAAGACTCGTCAGAGTTTCGTTTCAGAAGTAGGGGCGATATCGACGGGTTAGAGAATCCATACAGGGGGCAAGGATAGAGGAGGGAAAGGTCTGAAAAAAAAAGAACTCACTTGTCAAAAGCTGGGTGGAATCGACCGCTAAAAGCGGGAAGGGGGGGTGGAAGTAAGGTGCGGAAGGTCTGAAAGGCGAGAAAGGAGGCGAAAAAGAATCTGCACCATCTCGCCCGGAGGAATATAAGAAGCAAAGGGAGGAGCCGGGAAAAAGGGGGGGCTTGAAGGACCAGAAGGGTGTCAAAGACACAAATTCAAGGAAAAGAAACCGGCCACTCTAAACATCAATAGAAGCGGTTTGCTAAAACGAATGGAAAAAAGAGTCAGAAAGCAAAGCAAAGATGGACCGCAACGACGAAACCGGTCGTCATATCAGCATTGTCTAGAGCTGAAAAAACCAGAAAGGGGAACTTGGGCAGAACGTTTTTATGTAAAGGCAGTTGGGGCAAGGGGCAAACGCGAAGTCACCCAAAAAACAGTATCATAGCCTTCAAAGGGAAAAAAGCGCGAAAAGGGGGTTCAAATCTCTATCCCGAGTACGGTGACACATAAGGAGAGAGGAGGAGGAACCTCAAAGGGACATCAGGAAAAAAAAATATGTAGGCGCGCAGCCATGAACAATAGCGGGTACCGATTTCCACTAAGAGGTATATTCAACAGAGTCGGAGAGAAAAGTGGAGCAAAAGGGACAAAGGGCCAACAGTAAGAGGAGAAAATAGACGAGCATCGCAATGTCGGGGAAAAAAACGCGGTTTCGAAAAGAGCTGGAATCTCGTGTAGAAGCAAAAAATCGGAAAAACTCATTCGGGGAAAGAGGGGGGGGGATTGCGTAGGGGGGGGCGGAGCCAATTGGGAAACCACAGGAGAGAGCTCTTTAGCAAATATGGTTAGAGGCGCAAAAAAGACAAAACAGGCAGGAAGGAAGATCTGATCTTGGGCCAGTCTTTCAAAAATATGCTGGAGTGAAGAAAAAGAGGGTGTTCTATCTCAATACAGCATTTTAAAAAGGGGAAAAAAAAGAGCCTCGGGACCGCGTAGGATGGATATTGAGTCCACGGTGAACGCCTTTCTGAAGTGAGAACTGAGAAACTTGAACAAAGACTGAGAGAAAGAGGTATGCACTATTGAAAACCGAGGAAAACCAAAGGGAAAGAAGAGTAGGGTTGTTAGAGGGGGCAAAAAAAATCACATCAACATCACGTAAAGCCACTCTTAAACCAGGAGGGGTGCGAGATCGAAAGTGTAATATGATTCGGACGGAGCGAAGGAGGATAGCGGGCGAGGGATCAAATTTCTTTAAAATCGCAAGGTAGAATTTCGTCGGGGAATCTAAAGAAGGCGGGAAAAAAGGAGATGAGGAAAAAAAGTATGACGAAGGAGATTGTGGGAAGGAACATCGAATAATAGGGGAATTGGAGTTTGCGATGCGCATGGGATCAAAATGAATTAAAAAGCGCGGGGGTGAGAAAAAGAAACGTATGCGCAACTGGTTGCGTGGGAAAAAAATCGGTACCTTAATTCCTCTGAATTAAGGGGAAAAGGAAGGGCCAGACAAGGGGGGTGGTACTCATCGAAAAGCCAGAGCTAATCTCACGCGGGGCCATTGCTAATAACAGGGGATAGAGTAAGAAGAAGCAAAAGACTCAAGGGTCCGGGCGCTGATACAGGAAAGTACCAGAAGAGGCACTGAGAAGGGGTAAAAGGAAACGGAAAGAAAGAGAGAAGGGATGGGAGATTCGAGGGAGATTGAATTCTCTTAATGAAACAAATATCAGACACCTCTATTGAAAGTTTCGAGGGAGCGGGAACCTGCAAAAGCTTTTGGGTAGCCGGGGAATCTCAAAACGCAGTTAAATGAGCAAGAAAAAAGGAGAATATGTAAAAGGTAGGAAAGGGAAGTTGCGAGAGGGCTAGAACACAAAAGCGCTGGAAGAGGCGAAAGCTCGGCAAAAAAAGGAACTCATGGGACGGCTATTTGCAAAAGACGGAACTCAGAATAAACTCTCCGCGGATTCCATTAAGGATCTGAGACCCGAGAAAAGCAGTCGCGCATGGAAGCAGGTGGTACGACCGCCCGAGATAGATCTAACGGAAGACGTTGCAAAAGAGTCCCAAGGAAGAGAGCTCCCTAAGGCTTGGGCAAAAAGCAAGGGAAAAACGTGCGGGGAGAAAACCCGCAAAAGGATGCCAAAATGGCCCAGAAAGAGAGCAGGGGGCGCTGATCTGGTACAAGTCCTCGTTGGGGAATGAGGGACGCAAAAAAGAGGGAAGAATCGGAGGGAATCTTCGAAGGAAAGCCTTCTTGGATACAGGAAGGGAGGGTACTGAATATCACGAGCGGCTCGAAAAGAAAAGTTCCTCTTCCATTCATGAGACGAGGGGCTGGCTTGCCCATTGAAAAAAAGATAAAGAAGATGGACAGAAGGAAGGGGGAGTGAAAGAAAAGTGACCAGCCGCAATTCTTAGGGGGAATATTACCCGAAATCGGGGAGGCATAAACGCCCGCAGGGAAAAGGGACGAGGCGAAAGGAGGGAGAAGCTGGGAACGCACGCTCTACTCATATGCTCCACCAACCAGTGTGGAAGAGGGTAAAGGGGACCCTGGCTTAGGGCGGGGGAGAGAAAAAAAAAAGAACTCTACGAGGAGGGATGGTGCGGTCACCAACGTTGCAGGTTCGTGACACCTGTGGCTGAGGACGGCAATCTTTTGGGGAGGGCAGGCGCGCATCTGATTGCAAAGACAGGTTTGGCACGGGTGAGCGAAGAACGAAGACTAAAGGAGAAGTGTGGACAAATGGAGGGAGCGAAGGAAGGGATCCTTAGTGAAAGGTGAACCCTCATCTAAGGGAGTGAACTTGCGCTCTCGCCAGAGATCTCGCGAATATGTTCAGGACTCGAAAGGGAAAGCGAAGAGAGATGAAAATGGGGTCTCGCGGTGCAGGCGCTTGAAGATACATTTATCGAAACAATAGGGGGACTTACCGAACTCGTATACGGTGCGAACTGCCGAAAACTTACATTCATTACATTGGGGGAAATGAAAGCGCAGGAAAAGGAGTCGCCGAGGAAAAGAGGGGAGCAACCGCTGCCTGCGAATGCTCGCCCAGGAATGGCGCACATTTTTCTCAGCTTAGAGGGAAAGGGGGGCGGACGGAGTCACAGGAGAGGCAACTCTCGACTAAGGGGAAAAGCTAACTATTCGGGACTGTTTAATCAGATGGTGATAAAGGGGCTAAAGCCTCGGAAAGAGTAAACGCCGCCTTCCGACGATCCTCTTTCTTTGGAGCGTGGAGACCTTCCGAGGGAAAGGGTGTAAAAGGGAAAGTGGAAAAAGAACAGCAGCTCTGATACTTCAGTTCTGAGGGGGGGGGATAATTCTAGTGTCGCTCTGTTTGGGCAAAGACCAACGGCACGAGGGGAACCTGACACGAAAAAAAAAAGGGAGGGAAAAAGAGTTCGGCAGCGCAATAATAGAAAATGAAAAGGAGGTGAAGGTGGGTCATCTTTGAGGGGCCTGAAGGCGGCAGTTTTCGCGATAGATGGGCCGACCTAGCTAGACCTTAATCAAAACGGATGGTAGACGGCGAGGGAGGGGGCGCTGGAAAAATTGTAGCAAATCAGGGGAGGCAAACACTTTTCTTAGGAAGGGATGGCCGTCCTCGGGTCCAAGAGAGAGTTCAGGTAAAAGGGGAGAAGCTCGAGGGTGTTTCACAAGCAGGAAATAAGAACATGACGGGTTGGAAAAATGGTCGGAGGGGGACTCCTTCACTTATCGCGAGCGGGGAAAAAATGAAAAGCCGGCCAAAGGTGAAAGAGAGGGAAACGGGTCCTCCAGAATAACTTGTCTGCCATTTTAGCGGAAACCTTCGCTCAAACTAGTCAGAGCATTGGGGTGAAGGAGCTGAAGCAGAGGCTCTCAATAATCGTCGCTGTCGTCGATTAATGTCAAAAGGAACCGAAATGATGCTCAGAAAAATAGGAGCTTATGGTATCGGGCGGTGGTTATGAAAGGCTTGGGCCCGAGGAGATTGCCCACAATGTTCTCGTCCGGTAGGCGTAATCCTCCAAGGTTTATGACATCGAGATAAAAAAGAGGGAGGGTAAAAAGAGATCTAAAAAGACCGTTCTCACCCAGCGAAAAAATATCGGAATCTACGAGTAAAGAACTGCGAAGGCAGGTGTGGTTTGTTCAAAAAAGAGGAAGTTCTCCTCAAAACGTACATCTTATAAACACGCTACTTAAGAGGAGAGGGGGGACAAAGAGAGGGAAAGCAAGATCGGGAAACTTGTTTAAAAAGAAAAAGCCTGCTCCTAACGAACGGGGCGGGAGCATCGCTTCGGAACGAATATATTCAATCGGAAACAGAAGGAGGGAGGGGGGAAGGTGAGCGAGAGGGGGAAATGCTTTGAGTATCCAACGGTGCAGTAAGAACCGCGTGTGATGATGTCCTCGGGGCCGTAGAGACAGGTGACCTTATGGAATAATGTTCGAAAAAGAAAAAGAAGAGGAAAGAAAGGAAAAAAAAAAGTGACACGAGACCGACCATCGAAGACGGAGAGGAAGATTAGCCAGGAATCTGGGAGCACGGGAGAGGAGGAAATAATACACTGGAAAAAACAAAGGGCTGAGGGGGTCTGGAGCACAACAGTGTGCCGACGCACGAAGAGAAGTGGGGAGAATCTCGGAGGAAGGGAGGAAGAAACCGATGATCAAGATCTGCAATCAGTGGCAAAAAAAAGGAAAAGGGAAAAAAGGGAAAGCGCAAATAAAAACTCCGGGCCCATGAAGAA
>Ga0179593_1632442_pt1 | contig 19623 bp, 22 predicted proteins | sample CZODoug2_1_08_16_FD_185931 | JGI IMG/M metagenome (GOLD analysis project Ga0179593, IMG submission 185931) | Vadose zone soil fungal communities from Angelo Coast Range Reserve, California, USA - CZODoug2_1_08_16fungal (PacBio error correction) | ecosystem: Environmental > Terrestrial > Soil >...
CTACCCTACCTGGGGGAAGGGGAACGTCCAGTAGGGGGGAAGAACTTATTCGGAGGAGAAGACTCATAAAGAAAAGAGGACCCGCCTAAAACATGAGAGCACTCCTACCATCTATCGATAAAGCACAGAGGAAAAAGTTCTGAAGGAAGGATTAAACTATTGGAGCGGGAGGCGTTAGGGACTTCTTATCGCGGCGAAGGGGGCCGATCCCATCGTTTGGAAGACAATTGGCTATTACGAGAAAAAAGAAAAAGACTGATCCTTGAGAGAGAAACGGTGGGGGCAAGAAGGTCGGAGAGGGGAGGGTCCTCGGGGAGGCCTCCCTTTTTCCAGCCGATGTGGGATTCTCCAGCGATAAGCATGACAGGCCGTCAGAAAGAAAGGTAGAGGGAAAAGTACTTCGGCAATTGAAAAAAGGGAGAGATTGGATCCTATACCAAAAGAGGAATTTCGACTCGGAAGGTGGCTAGAGAAAGAAGTGCGAAAAACCCGAGAACCAGAAAAGGGGGACGGAAAGAAGACCAACATGCGCGCGCAAGGATACGACTAGATCGAGGAAAAAAAAAGGGTCGAAATGAGAAAGTCGAAGGGAGGCCCAGGCCCCTGCCCGGTGATGATTGCACCCAAAGGGCCGGCGCGCTCGAAGAGGACACTGGGGGGCAACCGAGGGGGCAGGCGAAAAGGTCGGTGCCGAGATTCGGTGGCGGAGCCAAGGAAAAGCGACTGCAAAGGGGAGGGAAATAAAAAACTACAAGAGGAAGGAGGAAGGGACGGAAGGGGTCAAAAAAACCATCGCAAACCGGGTATACCGCGTGGATTGACCGTCGGAAAAAGAACGACGGAGGGGCCAAGTAGGTATGAGGGGGAAACCGTAGGAAGAGAAAAAAAACCATCAAAAGGGGGGCTAAAGAGCTGAGTAATTCCATGGGGTGGAAGGCGTCCAACCAGGATGACGAAAAAAAAACTCGGAAGAAATGGGGATGAAGAACCACGGCGGCGTCATCTCGCAAGCCTCTTTGGGGGAGGACAGGGGGGGGTTGGAAAGATTGAGAAAGAAGTTAGAAGGACATGGTAGACGGTCGTTCGGCCGCTGCCACCGTAGTGAAGTCCTATGGGAAGGGAAGCTTAAGGAAGTTCAAGAAGGAAAATTGGGAAATAGACGCTCTTTCGAGGGGGGGTTCCACCGGGCGAGAGGGTCTGATGAAAGGGATAAGAGGTGCGAAGGGGGCTATCCATTGAAGGAGCTGAACAAATCCTTCTTCAAAGGATGCCTACCAAAAGGGAAAAGCGTGTTCAAGGGAAGGAAAGGGCTAGAGATTGAAAGAGAAGAGGGATCTTTTGGTAGGACGTACAACCACCTCCCTCAAAAAAAAGGGCTTTTGAACAGGGGGGGGGGGGGGGGAACCGGTCAAGCGCAAGGAATTTCGCAAGCGCAAGGGCGGTATTTCATCAAGGGGTGGGAGCTAAAATAGACGGAAATCAGCGGGCAAAAAATGATATTCTTATGCTGGTGTAAGCTCTTGAGGGGGGGAGTCGGAAGAAATCGAGAAAGCCTGGCAAAATTCGAAAAAACAAAAAAGAGGAAAATCACTGAAATTGTCCCTCGGGCACAAAGGGAAGCTGTAAGGGGGAGAAAAAAGTATGAAAATTAGTAGTTGAAAAACCCAAACTCAACTTATTTGGACAAATTGGGAGTGCACCACCCGCTCAGGGAGATTTAGATGGCATGCGAGGGGAAGGATAAACCTAAGGAAGGGAATAAGAAAAGAAAGAGATCAAAGGGGGAAGGGAGGGAGCTGTTGGCTGAGGGGGATCCTTAGGCGGGCGGCTTTCGATTTTACTCGGGAGAAAAAAAAAAAGCGAAGCAAAGAAAGCAATGAACCCATATTTTTTACTCTAGGAAGGGAAGGTATTTTTGTCAGAAAAGATTTCGAGATGTGCGGTAGGAGGGACGCAAACGGTGACCCCCATAGGGGCATGAAAAGAGTGCGCTCAAAAGCTCACTTCAAGGGGGGAAAAAAAGAAAAAAGGAGGTTGTCATGAGGAAAATGGACTAAGCGTAAGAACTAAGGAAATCGTTGCCCGGTCTATATATTGGCGGTCAGAACCAGGAACGGGTGAAAAAGGGAAAAAACAAAAACAGGGGGGGGTCAGGACCAAGCTTTTGAGAATGCCCAACTGGAAGATTCGTAATGGGGGGGGTCGGGGAGAGGATAGGGGGGCAAGCCTAAAAAGGGAAATACTGAAAAGAGGATCGCAGAGATGGAAAGACTGCGGAAGGCAATAGGGGGGGGAAAGACGACTAAAGTCCCCTGTCGAAGGAGGAAAAAAAAACTAAAAGCTGTCAGGAAGAATAGACCGGAAAGAGGGTAAAGACTTTCTTACGGACTCCACTCTTAGTATATATCTCACAACGTAGGAAGAGGAAGAAGAGAATGCAAAGAGATCAAAATCACGGCAGTCCACTTAAATCGATGAGAGTCTTTTAAAAAAAAAGTCTTCCCATCTGGGGGGATGGGAGGGTTGCTTAGACGTGTGAAACCAGACTAGCGTTCTTGGGGAAAGGCCTATTCGCGAGAAATCTATCCTCCAAAACGGAGGGGCGAGTGAAAAGAGCTAGGGGAAGGTTGTCCCATGCAAACCGGGGACGCCTCCGCGTTGGGGAGAGAAAAAAGTCCACAAGGATTGGCAGAGGCAAACCGTGGGGAAAAGGTAGGAAAGTTATATGGTGCAAATGTCGACAGCCATATCGGTGCAAAAGACAGCGCAATATAGAAAGGGGGGGAAAATCAGAAGGGTCAGAGGAGGGCGGCAATTAAGAGCTGGATCAATCCATCAGAGGGTTCGTCAACTAAAAGAGGGGGGAAGGTGAGCGAGGGCTGAACTATGGGGGGGAGGAAAAAAGTTTACGGAAACATACCGCACTCGAGGTACTAACTTAGGTACAAATAAGGAACCTATATAAAAAAAGGGGGAGAAAAGTTCAAAAGGGGAGGACGCCGGAAGTCCTCAGAAGGAGGGAACCTCTCCGAGCTAAACTTAAAGGATAAAACGCCGCCTAAGTCCAAAGGATAGAATAGTCCCTGAAAAGACATTGCGGGGGAGGAGGGGAGTCGGGGATAGGTGGGAAAAAAAAACATGACAGAGGACGTGAGCGTGTGGGGTGTGCAAAAATCGTTGCCAGGGGGGAGAACACTATCATGGGGGGGGGAACTAGGAGGGGGGGGGGGGGGGGGGATTGAAGGGCTAAGACGTTAAAGGAAAAAAAGTCCAATGATGTCAAAGGCAGAGTGATTTGAAGCAAGGGGGGGGGGGGGTTGGAAAAAAGCCTGACAGGGGAGAGAGGGCGCAAAGAGGCAGAAGAAAAGCACGCTCTTTCACCCCAGCAAATGCCCTGTATCAGGAAGAGGGACAGATTATTCTGGAAAGAAAAGAGAGATCCAAAAAAGGACTACCATGGGTACTAAAAAAAAATTCTTGAAAGCTCTAGACCGTTACTAAAAGGAAATTCACTCCGAAAAGTGGATGATAAAGGTCCTAAGATATTACAAGCCGTCCCTCTTAGAGGGGCAAGAACGGAATGCGCTGGAAAAAAGGAATTGTCGAGAGGACTAGGGGGGAAAACTCGGAAAAGGAAATCAAAAAAACCATTCAGCCACCGATCCTGACTAAGCCAAAAGCTGGAGGCAAAAGAAAAAGCGGAACGATCTACCAATAGTTGAATCAAGAAGGACCTAAGCAAAAAGAAGGAGCAAGGTTGAAGGAAACTAACCTTCGACCCATGGTCTCGGACGTCTTAGGGAAAGAAGAGGCAGAAAAAATCAAAAGCGCTGGCCGAGAAAAAAATTTCATATGCTACAAAGGATCGAAAGAGAAGAGGCCTCTTCCGAGGGAAAAGGCACAGGAAAAAGTAAGGTGAAATTTTAAAAAGGCACGGAAAAAAAACCAAAATTCTGGAAGTCACCAAAGCGGGGGGAGGGAAAAATTAGGAAACATAAAGTGGGTAGAAGGCGATGTGGGGGGGGAAATTCTTTAATGGGCCGTTTTCTACTGTAAACCGGAGGGAGACCCAGAAAGGGCTGCTGAAAGTTCCCAGGCAATCGCTTGTAGGAACAGTTTCAAGACCTTTAAGATCTCCAGTCCTTGGAAACGAAAAAGGGGGAACTGGAAAGAAAAAAGAAATCACCGAAAAGTCCAATCCACAGGAAAAACATCGGAACGAGAAAAAAAGACAATCACCGGCAAGGCCAAATGCTGCCTACACCTCGTAAAACGTGCGACATTTTGGGGGAGAGGACTGAAACTCAAAGAGCGAAAAAATGTGAAAGGAAAATCTTCGCCGAAAGGTCCCAGCGTTCTGGCGAAGGGCGGAAAGGAAAAAAATTCGTGGGGGAGGAAGAAGTAAAAGTTCAAAGGGAAAAAACGCCGGCCGGGGGGGGAAAGGAATGCTGTGAGAGATCAAATGTTGGCACCTTAGCCGCAGATGGAGGCAACTCTTTTAAAAAAGGGAAAGGGGGGAGGGCTGGCTAGAAGACGCTCGGGGGAAACGGAAAAGCACCCGAGGCAAAAGTAAAGCCCCATGATGTCACACCGAAGAGGAGAACAGGTGGTCTAAGTGAGGGGTCGGAAGGAGACCATCCTTAGCAGGAGGAGGAAATCCGAAGTTCCGAGCAAAAAAAAAAGAAACGCCTGCGAGACGCGGTCAGGAGCCAAGCGTCCTTCGCATCAAAAAGGGAGTGGAGAGCCTCGGAAAAAAAAAAGGGAGCCGATGGTAGGGAGGGGGGAGAAAAGTTCGGGGATATATGTTGGAAAGGAGGGGAGGGATGAGGATTGGGGAAACTGTCCGGGCATTAATTCCTCGACGTCCTCAAAGAAAGAGGGGGGGGAGACTAGAGAAAACAACAACAACAGGAAGAGAAAAGATGAAACGGTGGGAAAAAATCGAGTAAGGAGGAGAGGATTAATTGCGCGAGAGGACCGGGACTACCATATCCCTCATCCAGAGGGTCGGGGAACAACATAGGGGGAGAGCTCAACCAGGAAAAGAACCGAAACGAGAAAGTGGACAGAATTAGGAAAAGACTCTTTGCTACGATGAGCTATCTCGTCTTTGTCGAGAGGAGGGCGGGAAAAAAGGAGGTCAAAGGGGGCGAAATTCAGGGGGGCTGGTGTACGCCCCAAAGTAAAAGAGAAAAGAACTTCGCCAATCTGAATAGGTAGAGCCTCTTCTGTGGAGACCGTCCATGGCTGGAGCGGGAAGAGGGGAATGTCCGAGCAAAAGGCGCCAGCGGGAGAAAAAAAAAAAAAAAAGGCAATCGGGATAAAAAGGGAAAAAAAAGCGGTAGCTTTTCCCGATTGAGATTGGGACCAAAACTTTATAGAGATATCCGGAAGAGAAAACTAACGCGAAAGTGTCAGAAGGCAACGAATGAAAAAAGGAACCCCGCGCCCGGCTGTAAAAGAACTCCCCTTGCTATCGTCTGGATGGGAAGGGAGAACCTCAACCTCAAAGGCGAGAAAGCTTGCAAAAGGTTCTCGCACTAAGGACCTTTTCTAAAAGAACACCAAAAATTGGGAGCGAAGGGGTAACGGCTTCTCTCTAGGAAGGAGACCCCGCGGAGGTGGGGGGGCCGGAAAAAGGGAAAAGCCTGCGCAGTTCGTCATTAAGGTGTCTATCCAAAAGGGGGTAAGGGACTTCAAAGGACGGAGCGGAGGGCGAAGAAACTAGGGGGAAAAGCCTACGATGCCTTGAGAATACTTAGACAAAAACATAGAAAGAAAGAGTGGGTGGAAAGTAGACACATGCCCGCAACAGCCTTCGGAAGGTCTATATTGTCCAAGAGGAAACACAGTTAAAGAAAGAAGGAAACTCGCCAAACTGTCAAGGCTGACCGTGAAGCTGGATGACAGTACAAAGTTAAATGGGGGGGAAAGCCAGGAGCCAGGCGAGGAAGGAACGGGGGGGGAAGGTTTCGACAACAGGGCGTCATCTCGAAACGGAAGGACTCGGGTAGCGGGAATTTGCAGGGCCCTCTCCATAAAGGGTCTACTAGTCCGAGAAGCAGATTAGTTGGATGACGGAAAAAAAAAAAAGGCGGTTGGGCTCTCGAAGGTCGTTGCTAGGGGGGAGCAAAAAAGAGTAGGGAAGTGAACGGGGAAGAGGTCGTAAGGGGAGAAAGCCTTGAATCCTGTCCTGGGCATGCGAGGATTCGACTCAAAAGGAAGGCTTAAACCGGGAGGATTATGAAACCTATCGAAGAAAGTGGGCGAGTGGGGCTTACCACCACGAGAGACGAGGAAGGGGTAGTAACCGGTTCTAGAGGCTTCAAGAAGAGAAGACGAGGTGTCAAAAAGGGGGACACCGAAGAAGGAGGAGGTTTGATCGCGGGAATTAGAGGTCAGAGCATCTAGCAGAAAAGCGGGCAGTTCTGGAAGCTGCAGGGTGGAACAGAAAAGGGGGGAAGGGATCCCATGTCCCGAATGACGAAAACTCTTGGACGATCATATTCCCGGTTTGAAAAAAGGACAAGGAACCGTATAGGGGGGAAAGAAAGTATTAAAATTAATCTTTGAAACCCCAAAAAGAAATAGTGTGATCAACGGGGGCGTTTTGCAAACAACGCGAGGTGTCTAATTTAGAAGGGTCGTAAAGAGACCCCCTAACTACAAAAGCAGAGAGAGGGGGGTCCAGTGAAGGATCTCTGGGGAGGACTGCGGGTGATCCTCTTCCTGGAACCTGCGTTAGCGAGGAGACAATGAGAGGTGGGGACCTCCTCTCGATGTTCCAAAGATTTTGGAAAGACACACCAGATTTGGGGAGGGACTGGGGAAGGGGGGATAGTTTTTTTTGAAACTTAGTTCTTAAGGAGTCTTCTGTGGAAAAGGGGGGACGCGCAACACACATAGGGGGAAAGGACATCGTATTGAAGACGACCCCTAACGCCCCCGGAGGGGGGTCTAAAAAGGGGTGATCAGCGATAGGCCAAAGCTTAACAGAGGGTCTCGGATCTTGTCGGGCCTAATATATTTGCTCAGGAAAAACGATGGGCGTAGAAATGTGTGGCACCAACATATAATGGGGGGAAAAGGGGGGGGGGGCGAAAGTGGCCAGCGTTTGAGACGAAAAACTGCTTAGGGGAATTGTCGGGGGGCGGGGAGGCGGATGGTTGAAAAGCCAGAGTATTAAGATCATAAAAAAGAAAAGCTGAGCGCCGGGAGGCTCTGCTCGAAAGGGCAAAAAGAAAATAGGCCAAGAAAAAGAAAAGGAAATGACAAACTCAAATATCTGGTCGCGGGGTCTGACATACTCAGAACGGGAAGAGGGAGCCTAGGGAAGAACACGCGGAGAAGGAATCTGCAAAACACGAGAGGGGATGCAGCAAGCGAAAGAAAATCTCCACTTATCTAGAAAAAGAGGTTCATACAAGCGAGAAAATTGAAGGGTCGGGGCATAGGGGGAATTGTCTTCTGGAAGAGGCTTGTCCTGACGGCTACGGAGAGGAGACACGCAGCCCTAAAAAAAGAACTTCGCTTTGCCGTACTGTTACTTCGTAGTAGGGAGAAACGAAGCACCAGGACGGTGCTAAGGAAAACTCCGCCGCCCGGAAACGACCTTACCAAAAAAGGAAGGAATCAGTTTTGGGAAGGCTTCCGAAAAATAGGGGCCCTTGGAAGTGTAGAAGAGGGGGGGGGAAAATTGCGAAAAAAAGAGTGACTGTCTTACAGCGGGGACGCAGGGTAAGGGAGCCTTATCAGGAAAAGCGGGAAAAAAAGGTCCTGAGAGAACTGAGAAAGAAAAATCGATTTTCGTGAAAAGATACATGCGTATCGGGGGGGGGATGGGATCGGGGGTGGTAGAAACAAGAAAAACGGGGGCACCTCGACCGCACTAGGGGGTACTAATCTAAGAAAGCTGAAATGCAGGAAAGAATCGGGGGGGTAGCCGAGGAAAAAAAAGTGAAAAAGAGCGAGAAAAAAGGGTCCTCCATCCATTGGGAATCGTAAACCTCCCTAGATGGAGAAAAACAGCTAAGAAAAGCGTGGGAAAAAAGGAGAGAAGAAAACCTGAAAGCCTCGAGAGGGGGTTTCTATTTCGGGGGAAGGATCTGCCTCAACATGGAAGAGAATAGTACCCTATCGGGGGTGCAAACGACCAGGGTAACCCTATCAAGGCGGGGGAAAAGATATAAGGACAAAAAACTATACGTTCCGGAAAAAAAAGAATAATTTCAACATATGGAGGATTTCAGCAAGAGGGGGGGTGGGGGGGGGTAGGGGGGAGATCTCTCCGGGAATGTTGATCAGCAGGACAAACTTTAGGAGAAAGCCAAAAGATACAAAAAGAGAAATGCAAAGTAAATCAAATAAAGAAGATGAGGGAGGGCGACGATCGAAAAAGCAAACTTAGACTAACGGGGGACAACCTTCGACGCGAAAGGAAGGCGAGGGAAGGAAAAGGGGGACTACCATGGAAAATCACTCCTCTAAGGGAGGTAGTTGGGGGTACCTTGGTAAAAATAGTTAAGAAATAGTAGAAAAAATACGCGCAGCGGGGGCGCATGAACACTCACAGGGGTGGCTACGAAGAATGGGTTTCAGCTCAAAAAAGAATCCATAACGGAAAAAAGGGTTCTTCCTCCATCAAATTCCAAAAAAGTGAGGCCCGCCCTCGGAAAGACGTCGAGGCGGGGAGGGAAGCGAAGGGAGGAAGAAAAAAACCCCGAGTCAACGCCGGGAAGATGTCGTGTGCCGGGGGGCAGAACAAAAGGGGGCTAAAAAATCTAAAAAGCCTGCAACGAGGAAACAAAAGGAAAGGACATCTCACCGCGGCAAGGGGGAAAAAGATTACTAAGTGTGAGTAGAATCGATTGAAGAGGGGGACTCAAATCTCCGAACTTCACTCGATAGCCAGAAATGGGAGGACGTGTTCCTTGAGAATTTCACGCACGGGGAAACCTGCTGTCAGAAACTGGCTTGAAAAAAATCCCTAGGGATCGCGAGTAGGTTATGTAGGGGAAACAGAACGAGATACCCGTTTGCAGGAGGGGGGAGGGCTGACTACTTAGAAAAAGGCATCGTCGGAGGATCCTGGTAGAGCGGAAGAAGGAAAGGGTCGCTGGAAAGATCCGTGACACCGAGGAGCCATATGCTTCGGGAAGGCCACCCGGAGGAAAGAGCGGGTACGATCGCCAGAGGGGGAAAGAACCTTCAGTAGCAATAAGGGACTAACCCGGGGGATTCTTTCTAACAGGGGAAAGAACACGAAGCCGGAAACTCGGGAAAATGTCTTTGAAAAAGGGGCTCTTTCTCAGGGAAACGGACGATATATTAAGCAGTTGTTCAGCGCGCACGAAGGAGATGGAGCCACTTCCGAGGAAAAGTCACCTCGAATGAGGGCAAAGATAAACAGGAAAGAAGATCACGGGGTGGGCACATTAGCCGCAGATCGGAAAGCTACGTTGGGATCCGATGAAGGGAAGGGGAGGGGGAGAATATGCGAGGCAGAAATCGGCTGGCGGCACAGAGGGGAAAAGGAAAAGAACCGCAAGCCAGGACGGCTAAAGAAGAGGCTCGCAAGGATCAGAGGGAAGTTCTCGTCATCGGAAGCGAACCGCTGGAGGGGGCCTTTCAGAAGATCAGCCGAAAGCCACAAAAAAAAGAATCCGGCGTCATCGTAGAAAGACAGTGCGCAGCCTTCCTTCGTTTGGAAAAGAAAGCGGTGAGAAACGGGAGACTCATGTTGAAACGGGGGGAGGGGGGCCTAACCCGAGCTGGAGGGGGGGGGGAGGGAGGCTATGACGATCCGCACTTAATTGAAGTCTCGACTGGCAAAAAGGCCTAGATATAAACAAAACGGAGGGAAAAGATAGAAAAAAAGATTTGCGGGGAAGAGGGAGTTCCCCTTAATTGGCTGCAGATAGGGAGACTCAGCCATATCCATAGCCTACCGAACAAGAGAAAAAGGAAAGAGAACTCCGACCGAAATGAAAGCAGGGCTCGAGCACAGAAGGAATTGAAGCGCAGTACGCTTTGCTAAGAAGACGTATTCGGGGGAACGTTTGAAAGAAAAGAGTCGGAAATAACGGCGCGAAAAGGAGGGGTCCCGATCAAAAAAAAAGTTTCAGGGGGAGGGGAGCGTCCTCACTCTGGAAGGGCGAGCCTCTTCGGAAGGTCATGGCTGGGCTTAATGGTTGGGGGGGGAACAGGATTTCCGGGCTCGCCAGCGGGGACCTCATCCGGATAGGGGGGGGGATCAAGCCCTTTCAAAGGGGGTCCCTAGTACCAAACGGGAGAGGAATGATTGGGGGACCTGTAATGCGGCCGGAAGAAAAAGAGGCCAGTGGAGAAGAAGGAATCTCCAAGTCGTGCGCAAGGGAAAAGGCTGAAAAACAAAGAAAAGGTACTATAATCGGATGCCTCGGCTACCGAGAAAAAAAAAAGGAAAAAAAAAAGAACATACTAGACTCGTCGGGAAAGTGTCTGCGCAAGTGTGAAAGAGAGCCTCCACGAGGTTGTGGCAGGGGCAATGCCGGTGATTAGTGAAAGGAGAGCCTTCGAAATCGGGAACACCCGGGGGCGCGCAGAAAAAAGGGAGGAAAATTTCTTTGCCAAGATCTCATTTCGGGGGAGAAAATGAGCTCACCCTGACGACGGAGCATACTCGGAAAATGAACGGAAAAATTGCCGGGGGGGAGGGGGAACGCAACAAAAGGGAAAAGATACCTCGTTCTGTTTGAGAAACCGTTCGACAACACCCGACAGGCGTCGCGAGACGGAGTATGTTCGGGGGAAAAAGAAAACCGGCGGTGACTAAAAATGGGCTGAATGGCGGACAAAGTCAATGAAAGACCTGGGGGAAAAATCGCCAGCGGAGGACGAAAACGGGGAAAGGGGATATGTGTCGAAAACGGCGGGCGTCAACAAGCCGAGAATGTTGCCTTGAACCTGAAAATCGGGATGCCGGCCGAGGCAGAAGAAGAGGGGGGAGTTCTTCCGCGGCAAAACATCGGGAAATGCACGGATCGGCCGAATGCAGGGGGGCGATCAAGAGGCGCAGTCAGAAGAGGGGAAAGGATGTAATTGCTGGAGGACAGGGATCCGTTCCGAGAGCGGGGGGGTGCTAATCAACTTGCCAAAACAAAACTGTCTGAGGAGGCGAGAAAGGGTTCAGCGAAGGAAGCTATATTGAACCCTATCGATACTAAAAGGGAGAACGCTAATCGCTTGAGTAACACGCCCCGAAAGCCGCTTCACAAAGGAGGGAGGGTGAACAGGACGTCAGAATCTAGAAGTTCGCAAGGTGTACACCGGTAGGGAAATAGTACTTTTATAGCAGCCAGACTACCAGCTGAGCGGACGAGTACAGGGCAGGGGAGGAGCGCGTGCGGGAGAAAGGGGAAAAGTTTGCAGCATCGGAAATTCCCGAGCATTTCCCAGAAAACAACCAACTCTTGGAAAGGGCCTACTGTTGGACAGATGGGGGGGGGAATATCGGGAAGGGGGGGGGGGCGCAAGGAAATTATGGAAAGTATAATCGTTTGAGAGCAACTGGATAGTTTTGATGGGGGAAAGGTAGGTGAAAAACAACAGTGTACTATGGGATGGAGACTGAAGAAGAAGGAAAATCTACATAACTCCAGACGAGGGACGGGTGTCCAGTTCGAATCGCTGTTTGACAGCAAGGGGCTCTCGCCGCTGTCTGGGAGATTACAGGGGGAAAAAGAAAATTGTCTGAAGAAGGGCGCGCTATTTGCCCCGAACAATTTGAATCGGAGGAAAAAAAATTTTAGCAGGGATTGGGGCATTTCATTTGGGGAATTCACAGTGAGAAGGGGTATGACGGGAAACCGGCCATCGTAAAAGACCGGTTTCTAATCAACAAACGAAGGGGAAAAAAAAAGCTATTGCGCTCACCCGCTAGGCGCCCCAAACGAAATCGATTGATGCTCGAGGCACGACAAAGCTTAACAGGGGCTGCAGAAGAGTGGCCCTGGTCCGTAAGTGCGCTGTAAAACAGGCACAGGGAGGGCGACATTTGCCACCCAAGTGTCGGGGGAAAAGGCGAAGGGGGCAAAAAAAAGAGAAAAAAAAGCGTTTGAGACCGATTTGGTAAGGGAGGGGACGTGCGGCGATCGTTTTCGAACCCAATAAGGTCCGATGAAAAGAATAAGAGGAGCAAGCTCTTCTCGGAGCGCGCAGAGCCGGAACAATAAAAGAAAAGGGTCCAAGAAAACCAAAGGGGGAGGGGAATAAAAATAAATGACAACTCAGAGCTGTTCAGCGGGTCTGAACAGACGAATCGATAGTGGGAGAAAAAAAACTTCAACGGGTAGCCAGGCATCTAAAAGAAAAAAAAAGGGGAAAGGAAATATATAATATGCCGAAAACGGGGGCGGCTACTCCCAGGATCATGCTATGCAGAATAGTCGTTTCAAGAGGTTGGCAGTGGAAAGTTTTCAGCATTGGCTTTGAAGCTTTGTCAAGGGGAAGCGGGCTATGCGCTCGCCGCTCAGAGCAAGAGAAGGCGCTCAGCTTCGGGGGGGAACGTATTGATCTTCAGAAGGGGACCATACAAAGATCAGCCGAAGAAAAACACATTACCAAAGAGGGGCCGAGGACCAGGGGCCACTTTCGAATTTTACCAGGAAATTTATCTGGTTGTGTGACAAAAGGTGTCCGGGAGGCCACGAAGGACGAGCCTTAAAAGAGGAGGGAGGGGAGTCCGAGCTTATCAACAACAATCGATTTTTGGTAAGTGAGCGCAAGAAAAAGTTTGTGGAGGAAGGGAGGATTTGGAAAGGGGAAGGCACTTTACAGAAAGAGGAAGTGCAGTCCCTAAGGGGGAAAAATGGGTCTATGCCGATTTCAAAAAGGGAAATCGAGGGGAGTCCTGCCCGTCATTGCCAAGGGAACGCAGACACGAGGGGAGGAAAGAACTCCGCCTTAAGTTAACGATCCTAAATATCCCTGACGACCGCGAATAGGTCTATTAGGGGGGATAGGTGATCTTCCCGAAAACCGAGAGGGGGAAAGGCCAAGGTGTTGAGAACCAGTTGTCGGTGGTGTCAACGATTAATTGGTGAAACACCCGTAAATAGGTACCGGGACAAAATGGGAAGAAATCGGGGAAAGAGTTGGGGGGGGGGGGGGGGGGGTTTCCTTCGAAAGAGCTCCGTGACAGGAATCAGAGGATTCGCAAAAACTTCCCTCAACAAAAAACAACCCCCCCCCCCGCATCCCCTACGAGGGACACCCCTCCTCTCCCATTCCGGAGCAGGTTTCTGCTCGAAGGGATTCTACGGTATCAACAGAAAGGCTACATAAGGGGGTGTAAAAGAAAAAGAAGCTTCTTGAAGGCGAAAGAACCGTTACTACCGCGTTTCACTCACAGAGTCGAGGAATACCCTACCAATCGAAGGGAAAAAGTTACAGCCGAAACCTAGTCTAACAGAGCAGAGGGGGGAAGGGAAGGGGGAAGCGTCATTTTGGGCGGAGACCGCATGCAGACAGTAGGGTTTTCAGGGAGACGAAACAAGATGGATGAACCGTATAGAAAAAGGGAAGGGCCGCCCCCTCTCAAAGGCGGAGCGCACATTGCAGGGCCGACGATATCCAAAACTTCACATGGCTGGGAAAAGGCTTCAGAAGACCATGTCGGAGCTTCAAACAAGGGAGACGATGTCAACACAAGATACAACAAAAGGTCGGGAAAACCCTGTTTTTGAGAGATCCCGTTATCGGGAAAAAAAAAGACTGGGTTCCTAAGTGCCCTGAAGAAAAAAAAAGAATTTTGTAGTGTCTTGATCAGCTTCAAAAAAATTCCACCCCGGGTGGAGCGGAGACGGTTTCGGAACGAACAACCGCGTCGCGAAAAAGAGGGGTGTCGGTGTCGAAGAAAAACAAACTCTTTCTCCAAGTGGCGCAGAAAAAAAAAGTCCTCGTCAAGCCCGCGGACATAGAGAGGGGGGGATATTCGCAGGCAGTCGACAGTGCTCCGACACCGGGGGGGGATGAGGGCATATTCGCGGCACCGCCCGTCCTCTCTCAACCGCACGCACAGGATCCTGCGAAGAACGTTTTAATAAACGGAAGAGACAAGGAGGCAGGGGAGGAGAAGGGGGCGCATCAACCGAAAGAACCGAATCTCGAGGAAATCGGTTGCGGGGTCTCCGCGGCGAAGACGAGGGACCATGCGGTCTGGGCCGGGCGCGGGCCGGGTGAAGGGGGGGATGGAAAGGGGGGGAAGGAGAGGCCACTGGCCCGATTCGGATCCCTGCCGGATAGGCTGGCATGCTGTCCGAGTGTGGGCCTTAAAACCAGAGGGGCTTTGAACGGGAGGGGAAGATGAGGATTTAGGGCTGTATCTCTTTCGAAAGAAAAAAAAACGGAAAATGGACCTGAAAATAATACGCCGACATGAAAAGGGGAACCAGAGCTCGAAAGGCAGATTTGGAATCGAAAGGGGGGGGGGAAGGGGGAGCGTCCCAATCTTTTCGAATCACCGGTATTGCCAAAGGGGAAAACTCAAAGGTCGTTAGAGGAAAGAGAAAACAAGACTTCTGATGTGCTTCGCGGAAGGGAGGTCGAGTGAGGGGAAGTGAGTCTCAAAAAAAAAAAAAAGGGGTCAACCGACCCGCGGTCGGATGATGGAGAGGGGACGATCTCTGAAAGGTCTCGACGGTAAAAAAAAGCCAACCGTTGTCAGACTAGAAAATCTAACAACGAAAGAGAGATAGGAGAACAGAAAGGGGGGGGGGAGGGCCTTACGTCAGGAAGGCTTCAAGGAAAGTGCGCTATCTTCAATCGCAGATCATAAGAAACGGTAGCCGCTCAAAAAAGACATTGGAACGTGGGGGGGCACCGCGAGAGGCAGGGAAAAAGAGAAACGCCTTATCGTCTGCGTGAAGGCGGGGGTCGTTCGGACAGAAAACGGCTGAATCGAGGAAAAGACAGCGGGGGTAGTCAAGGCCCCCAGGGAGAAAGAAGAACTGAACCCATCTGATACTAATCCATGTGCGGAGGGGAAGAGGATGGCCTCTTGTGCCTGAATTTTCAAAAAGCCGATTTACGGAAATAAGCAGATCAGCCCGGAAAAAGCGGTAGTTGAAAACATGAAGGCGGCGAATGGGGGGAAAAAAGGACTGATGCGAAGGACGGCCGGCGAGGATTTCTAACCGGGGGACAAGGGCAAAGCGAAAGGCGCAGGGAACGAAAACGTGAACAGAACTGGACTAGAGAGGGAGCGGAGACGAAAAAAGATGCGCCGCAACCGAGGACGCTCTACATATCGCTTAAAAAGGTGCTGAAACGTGGAGGAACGCGCCAAACAGATTCGTAAAAGATTGCGGAAGGGAAGGGGGGAGGAACCCGTCGTCGTCTCGGAAGCTTCTGACCGCTGCGTCTGTTCGAACGGAGCAGGGGCCAGTGTGCCCGTCCTGTGGGGAAAAAAGGGAAAGGGGCAGCGAATTTTGGGGTTTACTGCAAAGGAAAAACCGAAGAATGGAACCAGCTCGGGGACGCCGGCTAAAACGAAAAGGTTGTCGAATCCGTCGGGACATCGAAAGGACCATTGATGTTTGACCGTCGACAGAAAATGACCGTCGCGAGCGAGGGGTATGTGGGACCGTCTCCGCTCCACCGGCGGTGACTTCCAGAAGATGATGGCAGGGAAGCTGTCAAAGGGAAGTCAAAATTCAAAGGGGCAAGGGCATCGAAGCGTAGGCAAGGGAAAAAGGATCACGGTGTCTACTGGAGAATGTTCGAAACCACGGGGGGGCGCACAGGCCGATGTGGGGAAGTCTATGCCGTGGGGAACCGCCAATCCAAGTGAGGAAGGTTCGTCGGGCCGAAAGGGCAGAAGCTTCTGGGGAGGGGGGGGGAGGATCGGCCTCCTGCAATGTTGGGCTCGCCTCCCTCGGAGGGAGGCATCACAAAATTGCGGAGGATCCGGACTCGGGGGGGAAGATCCTTGAAGGAGAGAAAGAGGCTGCATGGGAATGCCCGAACAAAACCGGAAGGGGTCATCGATTTGAACCTGTCGATACTGTACGGGAGGCGGTAGAAGGGGAAAAGCCGCCTCTTCATCGGGAGTGAAAGGGTAGTAACCGTCTAGCAGGCGCTTGTGTAAACAGGGTGAGAAGATCGTAATTGGGAGGGTCGCCAGCAAGAAGAGTCTGCGGAAGCACTATCCAGGGCCATGACTGGTGTGAAAGAGGTCGGAATGGGGCAGAACTGTTCCAAGGAAAAAAAGAGAATGCGACGCAAAAAACTCTTGCTTCAAAGAAAATACTGTAATCCATTGGAGCGGGCACGGAACCGGAAGTGGCAGAGGAAAGTCCCACTTATATCGTGGACAGCGGCTAGGTGGAAAAAAAATGACAATGTCTTGGGGGTGTCGGGGGGAGGGGGAAAGAGGGAAATTCTTTTCGGAAGATAAAAGAGAAACGAAATCTACATAACTCGAATCGGCTATTTCGGGGAGAAAGGTTCAATTACGTCTATTTTGAGACCCTTTCTGATTGAATCGGGATTTTTACGCGGAGAGGAGGAACGACCGATTGAAAATTGTGAAGCGGGCTATGCCCGGTTTTCTGGGGAGAAGGTCCTGCATTTCAGGGTGTTTGCTACCGAGGGGAGGGGCGTGTCGTAAAACGACGCAACAAGGTGGAGAACCCAACAATAGGTCATTAGGAAAAACAGAATCCCTTAGTATTGCCGAAAATCGATTGAGGAGAACTCAAACCGCAACGAGGAACTGGGGTCTAAGAAAAGGCTCGGAAGGGCCCTGGGGAAGGAAGGGGGGAGGTATGACATGCACCTATGGTCGACCTTTGGCCATGAACCCCCCAAAAAAAAGAAGGGGTCGAAGGGAGAAAGGGGGAAGCGTTTTATACGCGGCAACTGAGGGGAGTAATGTTCTTTGGTAGGGTGGAAACGGTGGGTTCATGGGAAAGCACGAAAAGGGCGAGGAAAGGAAAAAGGCGCCGTGGGAGGGGGGGACTGTCTCTGGCGCGCGAGAAAAGCACAACCGCTAAAGGACAAAAAGAAAGCCAAAAACCCAGATCTGGTCGAGGGGGAAATCTGAAAAAAAAAGAGCCTCTTGTCAGGGAGGCCGCCAGAAAACATCTCTCTAAACAAAAAGTATAAAAAGGACAAGGATGAGAAGAAAGGGGGGGCGGCCTAAAGTAAAAAAGGGCTATCTCAAAGGGGGGCTGAGATTGAGGTCAAAAAACCAGATCGGGCTTTTATTAGAAAGGGATCATGGGGAGGCTTGAGCTGGGGGAAAGGATATTGCCGCGGCCGCGTCAGCCGCCAATCAAAAAAAGGAAAGGCTTTGCCGAATCCGCCTTAGCGGTAAAAACCGATCCGAAGGAAAGGAACCCGACCTTACCAAAGAAAGTACGAAGCCTTTGTCCGCGGAAAGCTTGGGCCAGAGGACCAATTTATGGGTGGGTGCTTCAGGAAAAGCCAATCCGGGAAGAGGACCAGGGGGGCAAGGAAGGGGAGCCTTAGCATCCCTTGGAGTCGGGCGCAATTCCGAGCGAACATAAACAACGATTTTAGTAGCGGGTGGGGGTGACTCAATAGGTCTCATGACCTATGGGGAACCGGGAGAGGGGGGGGAAAATTGCAGGTCACCAGAAGACCGAAAGAAGAGTTTAACGAACCAAAAAACTGAGAGACGAGAGTAAGAGGGGGGGTAGAATCGGGGGGGGGGGGGGGAGAGAGGCAACTTTAGTGTGGGGGGGGTGGGGGGGGGGGCATAGAAAAGCTTGAGAGCTTTCAGGTACAGTAAAAGAGCTAAAGGAAGCCCAAAGGGGATCAACCTCCCTCCCGATGCAACAGCGATCAGTACGATCATGGAGGGGGAGGGGAAGATTCAGGTTAGTGTTTATCAGAGAGAATAGTAAAAGGGGAAGGGTTTCAACACTACCTGGAAGTGTTTGATAAACTAGTTGCAGGGGGGTGGGAATACGGTAATTGCGCCAACCGAAAAAGTGCCGATGAAAAAAGTATGCCAGAGGTGGGGGGAAAAAGCTTTGGTTGGCCGTAAGCGCTACCGGGACCTGGATTTCGGCAAAAGAAAAAAGACACGCGCTGGTCACACCAGAAGAAATGCCCTGTATCATGGAAAACAGATGAGGTCCACCGCGAGAAGAAAAAGGGAAAAGAGAGCGTACCGAAGCCGGCGAAAAGGGGGAAAAAAAAAAAAAGGAAGCTAGACCTTTACTACCCTTTAAAAAAAAACGGAACGGCGGCGTGGAAGGAAACCAATCCGAGAACTAGTATCAAAAAGATAGGGGTCATATCGAGCAAGGATGAAACGGGAAAGGGGTCGTCAGAGGCCGCTGCAGACAAGGATTTGTACGAAAGCGCGGAATCCCGAGGCACACGTAGTCGTCAAGGTTCCAGCAAAGAGGGAAGAAGAAGCTCCCTCTGCTACCCCGCCCAACATAACCGATGAAGGGCGAACCAACAGAAGAATGAGCAAAGGTTCCGGGGAGGAGGAAGAAAGTCTACCATTATGAAAGTTGAAGGGGCCTGAAAAACAGGCAACACAGGAGACGAAAAGCTGGCCTTTTTCGATAACCCGCCGTGGTTCGAAATCCAGTCGGCCAAATCGCAAGTCCTCACAGGAACTTGATCACTCAAGGTACTTGGGAAAAGGGGAGAACGTCCGCCAGCAACCTTCGGGAAAAAGGGACGCCGGGAAGAAAAAGAGGCACTCATACCTCGGACGCTCTCGAAGGAAAAAAGGGGAGGGGAGTCTTTTTCTACGTTCAAAAAAACGCGGTATACCAGGGCTGGGAAAGCAAAGCATAGGCGCCGGCGAATGAGAGGGTATATGAAAATCCTTTGTGAAAGTAAGAGGGACCTGTTCTCCGTACACCATGGCAATATTCGTAACGAACTGGCCAGCCCGCGCGGGGGAGACATCTGGGGTCGAAGATCTGCGCCGACGGTTTCCAGGGGCGCATCTGCGGGGGAAGGGGGGGAGGTGGAGAATACCCGGAAGCCCCCGCGGACCGGAAAAGAGAGAGAATCGCGAGAAAAGCGTTGGTCTCATTGGGGGGAAAACCTTCTCCTCTAAAAAAACGATATATTCCCATGTCTTGAAACGGGCGCGGGAGAAGATAAGGGGGGGAAATTATGAGCCAAAAACCGAGTTCGAAGGAAGAAGTAAAAAGGAGGCTTTCCTCTCTAGGTGGCACATTAGCCGCAGGGAAAAAACTAAAATTGAAGAAAGGGAATGGAGGGCTGCATTCGCGGCTACAGGCAAGGGCAACGTGAAAAGGGAAAAAAGACCCGCCATGACGCTGGAAAAGGCTCGAAGGACAGATTGAGATCTCGTCATCAAAAAAGGCTGTGCTAGGCCCAGAAAAACGAGATCCCAGTTGGAGGAACTCTTTCCTAAAAAAAACGCGATAACAGGGGAGGACCAATCGTCTTCTCATCACTTTCCTTCGTGTGAGAGCAAGCGGTTGCGGCCACGGAAGTGAGGCTCATGTTTACGGGGGAAGGGGGGGGGAAACCGACCCCGCAGGACTGATGAGGGAGAGGTCTGGGGAGATTGACGATCTCGCAAAAAAAAGTCCTCGACGTACGGAAAGAAAAAGTTCTCCT
>Ga0179593_1248498_pt1 | contig 19621 bp, 17 predicted proteins | sample CZODoug2_1_08_16_FD_185931 | JGI IMG/M metagenome (GOLD analysis project Ga0179593, IMG submission 185931) | Vadose zone soil fungal communities from Angelo Coast Range Reserve, California, USA - CZODoug2_1_08_16fungal (PacBio error correction) | ecosystem: Environmental > Terrestrial > Soil >...
GGAAAGATGGGACAAACAGCTGAGAAGGAAAATTGAGATTGCCCTCAAGGGGGAAAGGGAGGAAGTGGGGAAGAAAGGCCCAACTTAATTCATTCGAGAGAAAGTCGCGTGTAGGCTGGGCAGAAAAGTTTGTACGCAGATACCTCACCAAAAGATGACTGCAAGCGGTAGAGAAAAAGGAAATAGCAGTCAGAAAAAAGGGACCAGGGCAAGTAGAGGTCAGAAAGTAACTCCGGAGAGCCGCCCAAACACAGATAGCCAGCACGGTTCTGGCTGTGGTAAAGGATAATGAGGGACTCGTCGGGGGGGCGATCGAGGGGGGTAAATCGGAAGGAAACGGAGTCAAGGGGGAAAAAAAAGACCTCGAGGATCAGGCCCGGGAATTGCGCGAGGTATAAATCAGGGCCGACTCTACACTTTTGGGGTTGCCTGGGGGCCGGACAGGAAAGGGGGGGTAGTGGTGCAAAAAAGAAGGCTCCTCGGAGGGGGTGATTGGGGGAAGGGGCGAGAAAAAAAACACGGGGGAATCGACCGTAGAGTAAAATAATAAGGGGGAGTGTCGTACCACGAAGCGAGAGAACGGGATGGTAAACGAAACGAACTGAAATAAATTGAGGCAGCCCACAAACCCGATCCCAAAAAGGAGAAAACCGGCATGAGGGATGGGCCGTGGACAAATTTTTCTTGACGGCCGCATTTTAAAGGAGCCGCAAAAGGCGTCCGCGGCATGGGGAAATGGGGGAAGGGTTCGAGACGCGGGGGGGAATTTGCGTGTCCTCCGGGAGGTTGAAACCATGCAAAAAAGAGTGTTAAGAGAGGCGATTTCACGAGGTTGGTGGTCAAACTCGGAGAAAAAGGGGGCCATTGGCGACAGGACATTTCAGGATCGGTAAGGATGGTGCATGGCGGGACTACAAGAAAAGAGAGAGGGAAGGGAATGTTCATCGTGGGATCTCTAGGTATCCCGGGTGTGGGGGCGGCAAGTTGCGGGGGGAAAGCAATTCAACTGTCCTGGTAATCGGCTGGAGGGTCGGCGTCGAATGAAGAGGAAAATACGTGGATTACAATTTCCAAGTGCAAGCGCTTAGGAGCAAAACGGGCGTGATCCGCAAATCCAAGCTTCACGCTTCAGGAGGGAGGGCGTGGAACCGTCAGGAGAAAGGGGTTCAAAGATGATACCAGGGGTCAAACTGGCACCAGAGCCGAACAGGGGTGCTCTATGTTAATCGCCCCACGGATGTAACGTAACGCCCGGTTTTGCAAGAAATGAGAGGGGCCGAGAACTCGACTTGCCTCTCGCGATGGCGTGGGTCTGGTAAAAAAAAGGGTCAATAAAATGGAATCACTTGGTTCATAACGCTCGCGACGGAGGGGGCGCCAAGAGGGGCGAACAAGCCAGAGACTTAAAAGGAAACTAGACACCTAATCAACATAAAAACCCTCAGACCCAATACGAAAAAAAAAAAAATAAAACCGTCTCGCCGATCGAAGGGAAAAAGTTGGGTCGGGGGCGGAGGTTCTCAACTCTGGCTGTTCTGGTGGCAGAAACTTCGGTGACGCGGGAGAGGGGGGGAAGGGTGACGAGAAGAAGGGCTGGGGGCAAGGAATGACCTCCCTAAAAGAGCAAAACGGGTAAAACACGACTAAGGGATTAGTAAAAACTTAAAGGAGGGCGAAGTCTTCAATGGAGCGTCCGCCTGGCCGGGGCAGACGCGGGATCGAGGGCGCTAAGGGAGTTTCTTGGAGACCGGAAGAAGGAGAGGAAGGAGGAGAACTTGAGAATGTGCTGCTGGGAATGGTAGGATAGAGAAGGTACAGAACCAGCAATGCAATCGGTGCGAATGACGCAGATTGCGTTCGGAAGGACTAAAGGCGGAGGCGGTCTAGGCGTAGGAGGATATGAAAGGAGAGGCAGGGGTCGGACGGGAGAAGGCAATCAGAGAGGCAAGGGGGAACGTGATTGAAGTTGTAGAGCCAGTTGGTGCAGACGGGGGGGGCAAAGACACTTAGGCGTATGATCTCACATTTGCGGAAAAGGAGGGGGCTGAAGCCGAAAAGTCTGAAGAGAACAAAACCAGCCGCCGAAAGAGGACCCGCGATCGATCTGAGACAGCATGGCACCTCACCAGTGAGAAGTGAGATAAGCCAGCAAAATAAATTGCAGATCACGGGGGGATAGCGAGCATTCTGAGGGAGAAGCCCCCGTCGTTCATTGTGGGGATGAAGGGGCTTCAGTAGAGACCGAGAGCAAGATGGAACAGGAACTCGGACGACGTAAATACATAGTGAGAACTCCCCTACGTACATCTACTGAGTATCGATAATTGTCATGCCTATTCTATACCCAGACTGGCTGCCGAAAAAGAGGAATAGAACATCAAAAAAAAACCACGGAGGGGTGGGAGTAGATCGAATGACTAGGTTGACGTAGACAGAGGGGGGGGTTCGAAGAATCATTACGATCGGGGACGGGGGGAGAGAAAATTTACGACGAGGAAGAGAGGAGGAAAAATGCTAGAAGGGAAAAGGACTGAGACTTCCTCCGGTCTACACGGAGGCCCATGCCATCCTTAACGAGTTTCTCCAGGGCCGCGAAGAGAGAAGATCTGAATACATCGTCTGGGGGAGAGAAAGGGCTGAAAGGAGAGGAGAAAGAGGGCGCTAGCAGAGAAAAATATAGGAGGGGGTGTCAGGAGGAGAGGTCGGCGTCACTATTCGATGTATCGTCAGCAGGAGACATCGGAAGCAAGAGATCTACATCTAAGTTGGGAACAAAGGGAGGAAAAGAAGTGATACATATCAAAACATTGGGGGAGAGATCCCTCTGAGGCCGGGGGCCCTAGAAAAATGCCTCTCAGGATATCCTCTAGAGATTGGGGCAAGAGCAGCCGACGGCCTGTGCCCGAGTGAAGGAACTCCGAATCGAAGCAAGACAAGAGTGTCAAACTTGCCTGGTTCTTCGAAGGACCGCAGATCCCTGAAAAAGGAAGGACAGGCGGGAGAGAGACGGAGCACGGACATAGGGAGTCAAATCAACTCAAAAACTCATAAAGCGTCACTCCCCTCGCCGAGGGAGGAAGGAACAGCGTAGAAAATGAATTAACATGGAGAGACTAATATGGGTCCGCATGTCTGTAGTCCGGGGGGGGAAACACGGAGAGAAAAGATGGAGGGGAAGGAGATGGAAAATGCGGTGCCCTGAAATAGGCAAACCCGTCCAGGGCCTCGCAAAAGTCGGCAAAACCCAGGATTGGAAAGAAAGACCAGAAAGAAGAAGGCGGGGAACTGTCGGCAAAGGATTCACTGAGTTATTGGGTGAGGTATCAATTGGACGGTAAGGGCAGGAAGGGGAAGGGGAGGGGGTCCCAAAAGAAAGGGAAGCAGAGACTGCGTCGAATAAAAGGATGAAAACAGGAGGAAGGAGGAGGAGGAAAATTTACAGGAAGGGAGAAGAAGGAAGGAAGGGGGGGAGTGGGGAGGAAAACGAGAGGGGAGGGGGTGGGTAGGGAGGGGGAGGGGAGAGGGGGGGGGGGAGGGAGAAGGGGAAAGAGAGAGAAAGGAAAGAGGGAAGAAGGGGTAGGAGTAAAAGGTAAATGGGAAAAAAAGGAAGAAGAGGGGGGGGGGGGAGGGCGGGGGGGGAGGGGGAGGGAGTATGGCGGGAGGGGAGGGGGGGGAAGGAAAGGGGAAGGTGGGAGGGAGTGAGAGGGGGAAGGGGGAAAGGAGGAGGGGGGGGGGGGGGAAGGGGGGGGAGGGAGGAGGGTGGAGGGGAAGGGGGGAGGGGGAGGGAGGGGGGAGAAGGGGAGGGCGCGGAAGGGAGGGGGGGAAAGGGGAGGAGGGGGGGGGAAGAGGGGGAAGGGAGGGGGAGGAGGGGGGGGGGGGGGGGGAGGGGAGGGGGAAGGGGGGGAAGGGGGCGGGGGGGAAGGAGGGAGTGGAGGTTGGATGGAGAAAGAGGGGGAGGAGGGGGAAAGGAAGGGGGGAGTGAGAAAGAGAGGAGGGGAGGAGAGGAGACAGAGGAGGGGGGGGGGGGGGAGGGAGGGGGGGGTGACACCTTGGAAAAGGCATGAACTTCTATGACCAACGCCAGGAGTCGCGGATGAACGGCGAAGAGGTCAATAGCCTTTGGCGGCACAAATACGTACTAAGAAAGCGGCCTCTGTCAAAACATAGACACCCTGCGCAGGCTATGAAAGACCCTGGGCGAAGAGAGGTAAGTTGCCGCAACAAAAAAACAAAACTACGACGAGGCCGACAGGGGAAGGAGGATGGGAAGGGGCAAGCAAGATTATGGCCGGGGGCAAGAAACACTGTGGAAACGACGAAAGACAATCATGGCCAACCCTGGAAATGGGACTCAACACACGTCGGCCATAGAAACAACAAAACAGGATATGAAAGTACACCTAAGGCGCTGGACGAATGGGCATGGAGATCCCTCGTTAAGGAAACATGCCACTAAAGTATATGGATCCTTCAAATCTGGAAAGGGGTGCAAAATCGGCAAGGTACAACCAACCCCGTGAAAGCAGGGGGGCATCAATATGGGTACTCAGGGTTAAACACGTATGACAGGAAAGGTCCAAACGCTTTCTCTCAAGACACTAAATCACGGTGGTGAAAAAGGGTACGCCGGCCGTGCGGCTCACAGCCCAGGCCTGGTGACACCGAGACCAGTGACGGAACACCTTCATTTACCCTTCAAAGAGGTCGAGTCCTTCCGTGGTAAGGGCGACCAGGCAGTGGGGCAGCGCTCAAGTTCGGGGCAGGCGCCCGAGGTTTAACTACTGCGTCGGCTAAGCGGGGTACACGAAAAAAACACCGGGGGTACTTATCCAGAAAAGAAGGAGCAGGGTTCAAGTTACCAAAGAGGAGGAGCTCCGGAATCTGGAGGGAAAGCCACTACCGACACCGGTGCGCCAAATCAAGAAAACAAAGGGGAGCGAGGAAGATATCCTTACTCTCCTTGTAACAAACTTCACGGTTAAGACCAAAAACACATGTCGTGGGTTAAAACAGGACCGCCGGCCGGCAAGATAACTATCACATATATAAGGGAAAGGGAAACTAAAGGACGCGAAATGACTAAAACTCTCTCAAAGGAAAAATTCGGCCGGCGAGATTTTCAGAAAAAGAGGGGCCAAGACGGCAAGCTTAAGTTAATGTGACGGCTATCCCAGACGGAATACCAGCTGGGGACGGCATATTTGGGTAATTTAGGCCACTGGATGTATGTGACTTCATAACTAGATACTTTTAAAAATCAATAATGCATTTGCCATCGAAACAATCTACGCGTCAGGGGGGGGAGGGGTCTATCCATGTCACTTGTGACTCCAAAACACCATCGTCACGGGAGGAAAGGAATGAAGGAATTCAGAGGCGCAACAAAACGAGAAAATATAAGAAAAAAGCCGGTTTAAACTTGGGCGAGGGTGAGCCGCGGAGCAAGGGATCTATGTGCCTCACCAAGGCAGAGTCGTGGGGGAAAATTGCCCAAAAAAGCTGATCCTTCGGAGGAGAGGGACGTCAAGAAAGGGTGAAGGCACGGCTAATAGCCGACACCCCGAACGAGCTGGCTAAGCGAGAGGGACCGTATTGGAGCTTCAGCTAGCCGCTGCCGACCCAGGCCGTGGGGCATGAATCCCGGCCGAACCGAGCAATAGACGAAGGTTTTCTTTGGCGAGAGATTTCTGAGTCATCAGCGTTAGAGGGGGAAGGAGTCAGTCAGTCTACTGTGTTATCGGGGAAAGATGGACGGCGGCGGGCGCCCCCCCAACAGTCTTTTGAAACAAGGGAATGAGAAGGCTTAGGACGAGAGGGCTTGTGACCTTCTATGGGGTATGAGGACACTGGGAAGGGGTTTGAGTTGCCACTGAGCAATGAGGGTCGGGGGAATTTAGGTCCCAGAAATGACGAAATCTAGTCTGGGTCCTGGTCGAATACAACCACTGCAGGTCGGTGAAAATTGATGCGACGGAGGGTAGGAAGAATAGGGGGGGTTGACTTTACCCAAGCTTAAACAGAAGCGGAAAAAGAGCATGCCACTTCGGGGGGGAGCCTCGCAACACCGCAAGAAACGAAAAAAGGATGCGCGAGAATAGGGTGAAGGGGTCACGGGACCGCAGTTTCTGATGAGAAGGGTGATTTTATGGGCCCCCGGCAAGTCCCCTTGGTAAGGGGGACAGGTGAGGGGAGGACAAGGGGGTAATCATTTTTCGGGGTAACCGGGCAGGGTGCACCCGAAAAGCCAATCTGGGGAAGAGGCCGGATTTTGTCCAGTTGGGTCACGGAAGGGATCAAGGGGGGAAGAGCCCGGCTATGGGAATAGGGAAGGATGGTGTTGAAAGAAAGGGGTGATCCCTGACCATGAGAAGCCGTGAGCACAAGACGGCTGGTCCTCAGGGTGTTTTTGGGCGATCGAAGGGAGCATCAGGGCCTGGGGATCGGCGGAGGAGGGGCCGTAACCTGGCCTTCGCACCGTGGGGAATGCCGAAGATTTCCACATACTAAAAGCGCAAGAGACATCCCTCCATCCTCAGGGGAGGGCCTCTGACGGGAAGTTAAACAGACGAACTTTAGTTTAAAGGGGAGAGCCGAGCAAGGAGGGCCAAGGGGCCATGTGATCGCACATCGCAAACGGGGTCAGAAGCGAACCGGGGGGGCCGAAACTGATGAAAGCTGAAGTAGGCCTAGAACTCGCTCCGTCTGGATCACCTGTGTAGTTCATGTTTACGTGGGGTACTGCCTGTTCATGAGACAAAGGTTAGACCAATCGCCACGAGCATAAAAGAGCCGGAACCTTACGCCTTTATTATCCCCTATAACGGAAAAATACACAAAGAACGGCGCGTGTCGAAGTGAAGACTGTTGGAGGGTCTGGGCTAGGAGAACTCTTGCTGTTCATGGGGATAGGGGAGAGGGCTGGCGGGGGTGCAAATAAATCATCTGGGGCAAACAATTATCCCCACAGAAAGAGAGCCGGGGAAGCACACCCAAAAATGAGTGAAGATCGAAAGGCGAATGAAAGTGATGGGTAAAGGGGGGGGTAGGGGGTGCACCCCTGTGCGGAGGAAGGGAAAAAACGAAGAGAGCTGCTAGGGTGCTCGAATAGGGGAGCATCCGCGGAAATAACAACATGGGGTCAGCTCGGTGAAGGGTATAACTGGAGGAAGAGAGCAGAAACCTGGAAGAACATATGACCTCAGTCGGACAAAATGAGGGCGACAGGGGACGACGTAAGTATCGATCAACTGGAGTAAGGGAATTCCATTAAGAAAGACTTGGAGTACCGAGCGCCCGACGTCGAACTGCGACTTGGAGGGAGGGAGAAGGGAGGTTTGTTGGGGGGTCAAACCGTAGTCGGGGTATAGTCTCCATGCGATTTCGGAAAAATGACGGCCACTTAGGGAGAGGAACGGCCGAAGTCGAGATCGCCGAAACAAGAGAGACGGATCATCTCAGGCTAGAGACTCAGAAGCGCCAAAAGGGAGCAAGGACGATCCAAAGATGGACTGCAGGCTGAGAGAGGCGGCGGCGAAAAAGCAGGACCGGGGGGAAAGGGTAAAAATTTGCGAAAGACAAAAGACCGCGCGCCGTGTCAAAATTGAGAAGCTGGACATCTCCATCCACCAAGCCGTCAAAATCGTACAGACTCGCGGAAGCGGATCATGTCAGACCGAGGGTTCAGAACCAGAAGAGAGAAGTCCACCAATCCCCTGAAGGGCAGCTAAAAGAAAAAACAATTTGGATGAGGAAAATTATGGCTAGGGCGCTAGTCTGTTTATAGGGAGATAAAGAATGCCTGTATCGCAGGAGGAATGTACGCAAGAGGGAGGCGCGAAGGAGCATTCGGCTACCCCTGTATAGGAGGTACTGCACAAGTACATACAAGGTCGAACAACAAAATTACATCCTGGCAAGGTTGTCAGAAATAGAGAGAAATCCTGACTATCTTGACCAGGACGGGAGTCTGAGGGATTCAAAATGGCTGTCGTAGCTATACCAGAGACGTAGATTTTGGGACGATATCTTGTCTGGGCTTGAAGTGGAGGGGGCTGAGTAAGAAATGGCTACATAGACGGAACAGCGGAGCGCGTAAAAGCTATGGTGTTTACACAACCTTCGCAACATAAGGATGTCTCAAGCGCGCAGAGACAAGATGGAGCCAGCAATGGAAAGAGCAACAAACTGACTCTGGCTAAGCACCGTAGATAGATTTGGGGTAATCCTAAGGAAGGGGTGTGTTCCGCGTGCAGAACGAGCCATGAGTAAACTCCCGGAGAAGTGAAATGCCTGGCGAACGCCCCGCAGAATGACCATCCAAAAGCCCTCGAAAGTACAGCTGGAAATAAGAGAACTGACGGGGGGTGGCCAAGACGAAAACAAAGAAATACCTCTACCGCGGACGCCCAAAGAATGCGAAAAAGGCTTAACGCTCTAGAATTCGAATTAAGATTAGAAGCCGAAGGGGAGGGGCTTTCCTACACTACTCAAGGAAGGCGAAGACGGGAGGCACAGCCATCTAGGCACAAGGCAATCGCCAAAAAGAAAGTCCTGGCCAAAGCAAAAACGCAAAGGTGACCATATCGAAAAGAAAACAGGTTGGCAGGGGCATCAAGGGGAACGGGAGGAGTGGTTAGGGAAGAGATCAGGGGGTGTTATAAAAGGTAAGGGAAATGTGCCTCTAGCTAATACTGGCGCCCTAATAGGCTGTAGGCCCATTAAAAATGTGCTCAATTACACTTAGATGAATCAAAAACTAACAAACGAGTAGCTGTCCGGCCGCCGTAAAAGGCAAACACTCTTCTTAATAGGATAAGCGGGTGGCCGTGAGAATGGTAGGCACACGTAAAGAAAGGGGGCGCGATATGGGAAGTTCACCTCTCTAAAAAGACGAATAACCTCGAAAAGGATATTGAAAGATGAGCAGGAGATAGGTGCCGTGCATGGGAACAAGGTGAGTGGGAAGGGATTCCATTTGCGGACTCCGGGATAAAACGAAACCATGAAGGGCAAGCCTGCCAGCAAAATTTAGGGGGAGGGAAAAAAAAAAGAGCTAAAAGACATAACTAATTACAGGGCAGCCAGGGAAAGGGATGCTTTTCATTTGAGAGACCTCAATGTACCAGTCACCGTAAGCCGCATGCTGAAACTACTGAAGTGTAAGGGCTGGCGTAGAGCGTCCGTGGAAAAAAAAAAGGTGACCATCTCCGGAGCACTGAAAATGCAGACAACCTACCTGGGGAGGAGCTATAAAACTGCTTGGAAGCAAACTACCCTTCACAAGACGGGAAAACATTGAAATTGCGTCTTACAAAAAGAGGGTCCTCAAAAGAAACATTTGAACGGCATACAAAGGGAAGGGAAACTTTCCCGCCGGCGTGACTCAGCCGCCGGTGTCTGGTGTCCTGGGCCGGCCGGGGGGTGCCTTCGCAACGTCAGGTACAAAAGGAGTACGAAAAGAGGGGTCATCAAACCCAAAAAAAGACACTGCTCCGGGCGAAAAGGAGAAAGAAGCTGGTCACTACATAACAAAAGGGAGGCGATCCTAAGAGTTTAAATGGCCACGCCACAGACTCAACAGGAAACTACAAAGGGAACAAGTGGATCGCAGGGAGATCGATCCTACTAAAGGGGGAAAACGACGCGAGGGCGACGCTAAGTTCTTGTTTTATACCGCACGTCCGCCTGAACGGAACAAAAATCCCGGACGCCTGCCAACTCGTGAAGGGAGGGCCACATACTTCGCAAAACCCCGGCGGAAATCTTCGGTTCCTAACATGGAAGACGGTCAAGGTAGAGGACTTCTATCCAACCGACCAGAAAAGAAGAGTGTGGGGGGGGCTATTTTTAAAAAAAAGAAGGTATGAGAGGGGAAGCAAAGAGAATAGAAGTGGGATCGATCACTGATTAGGGACCCATAGGAAGAGGGAAGAAGTGGGGGAAGAGCCGGCAGTTGGGATCCCTCTTCTGTAACATCGGGTCAAGGATTACCAAAAAACGACTTGAAAGAGAAGAGCAACAAAAAAAAAAAGGTAGGAGAGAGAATGAAACTCGGTCGACTGTCGGGAAAAAGGGCAGGATGTTTTCAGATCTTAAAAGCAAAATTGACGGAGGAAGAAACAGGAACGGAGGGGGTGACGAGGAGGGGGCCACATAAGGAGCTGCGATTGTTTCAAACAAATTCCTATCGCGTTGGACGGGCATCATCCAGAGGAAGGGATTCCTAAAAAACAAACACAAACTCAAAATGCAATCTGGGAGAGGGGGAAAAGGAAGGTACGAACAAAGAGGGGAGAAGGAATGGTAAACGCAAGTGCCCGGCCCACGGAGAAGAAGGGTGTTCTTCGAAAGAGCTTTGTAGGCCAGAGGGTAATGTGTTGGACGTCTTCGAATATCTGGGGAGGAACGTGGAAGGGGCGGCGGCAACTTTTGAAACAAAAAAGACTTCTAGGCTTCAGAAAGAGGAGTGCCGGAACACCTTCGAAGCCATGGGAGGAAAAAGCAATGACAGGTTGTTCGTCTTCCAGGCGCAGCACCTGGGAGGGGGTCGTGGCGTTACCAAACAAAAGAGGAGCGCCTCGCTGACCTTGGGGGAGAAGACCCAAAAAGGAGGATGGGTAGGCCTGTTCAGAAAGGAAAGGTCCTAAGATGTTGGGTTTGCGGGACAAAGAAGGCGTAACCAACCGAGTAGTGTAAAAAACAGGCGCCTCCCCGACACTGACAAACCTAAACAGCCGAGCCCTAAACAACTGACTCGTAAAGAGGGCGGAATTACACTTGATTTACTTGAAATGGAGTGAAGGGAAAAGTCATTCTTTAGCCGGGCGGACGAAGGGCTTGAGGAAGGTAGGGGGGCGCGACAAAATGGGGATAGAAGGGATGGGAAGAAGGCGTTTCACAATGCATATTGTGCCGAGCGGATGTGGTCACGGGGTGGGGTGGGGAAAGGGACTCGAAGTTGGGATAAAAACCAGGCAGGGGAGCTGTTAGAGAGGGAGGGGTAGCGTTGGAATAAATATTTGTATCTATGAGCATGGGAGGCTGACTTCAGAGAAAAACTCGACTTTCTGGTCTGGCCTCGGTTTTGGCAGACGTGCCGTACCGGGCCTGGGATAGCATTAGTCGGTTCGTGGAGCATCAAGGCCTTCGCCTACACCGGGGGGAATGGCCTGGCCAAACCATCTCAAATCTCAATCACGCATCTCGGGAAGTCCTTCGGATAGAGGCGGGGGAAACGAAAAAGCAGGAAAGGGGAAACTTCAAAGAAAGAGCGGGCCTGGTGAACGCAAAGCCCAATTCAACTAGTGGATCGACAGCGTCACACCGAATGAGGAAAAAAAAAAAGGGGTTGGCAGAAATGGAGAGGACGGGAGAAATCTCAGTAAAGAGAGATCTCATCGTCGCGAAGTGTTGAACTGTCAATGGGCAATGGGGGGGACATACTGGGCTCTGAAAGAAACAGAAAAGGATATACCATGGGCTCCATGCCACGTCCTGGAACCCCCCTAAACATGATCCAGACCGTCACCAATACCTAAGGGAAGAAGGAGGGCTTCGCATTCAAACTTTGAGGACTGGTAAGGTGAGGGTCGGGGATGTGGCGGAAGGGGAGGTGGGGGAAGCGAAGCTTCGCTGCCTTTTTGTTGGACGATCTATGGCTTGCCTAAAGGAACCGCTCACGCCAGAGGGCGGGTAGGAAAAAGCAACCAACGGGAGGATTCTTAGAAAAAGGAATGGGAGAGGAGTCAGTTGGAAGGTCAGGGTGGTTACCTGCAGCGCGAGGGGCTAAATAGCACTAAGGCTTCGGACTTTGAGCCCTAGGGAAAGAAACGAGTAACTTATAGCGACAATGGCAAGCACTTATGGGGGGGGGGGGCACAGGAGAGGCTGTATGGGAGACAAACAGGGCAGAGTGCATCTTCAGCAAGGGACATCGACTCAAGCTTAGCCACAGGAAACGCCGGCGGGCCCGAGGAGACGGTCACATGGATCTGCGGGGAAAAGTACAGGGTAAGAATTAGGGGCGAAGCGGGGCACCAAGCAGATAGATTAGTGCCGCGGGGGAGGAGAATTGTAGATGCACAGAAAAGGGTGTAACGTTGGAAAAACTAGCTGTTTAGCTCTCAGGGGAGCGATGTAGAAAGGAGGAGCCGGAATAGATCTTTCCCCCCCAGAAAAGATCTTCTAACCAGCGAGAGTACGGGATAGCGCTATGACCGCATATGAATTCAGCAGAGAGCCAAAAGATCGGAAAGCCGGTTTCGCTGACTCGAAGTCGGCGAAAACGGCCCGGCTTTCATTTGTGAGGGACGGGGCGAATTAACAATCGACCGAATGGGCCCCTTTAGACTCACTATCTGCGCTCCAATATGCTTACATCTCCGGGAAGAGTCATTGTCTTCAATAGTCTGAAAAAAAGTAGAAAAAAATCGTCATCGAAGGAGAAAACAACAACTTATGAAATGATGACGAGGTGGGACGAGATAAGTCTGGGTATCGACAGGGGATGACCCTAATCGATCCTCGGATAGGAAAAGAAAGTGAGCGGAGAGATCGCGACGGGGATGAAGGCCAGAGGCGAGGCTTACCTGAGGTCTACCAAAAAATGTGGCCATCCCTGGCAGGGGGTCAGTCCTCCTTCAGCAGCACCCTTGAAGGAAACCGGGGTCAGAAAGTATAAGCGCACGGCGGCGCATAGCGACGAAAGGACAGAAAGAGCGGGGGGAGGTCTGGCGCGGGCAAAGGAGAAGTTTAAGGAGGAAGCCGTTCGCTGAGGGCCGATAGAAGAAAGAATAGGCAACAAAGGAAAACCAGGAAATGTGCGCTACAATCAGCCCCGCCTGGGGACATCGATTCGATCTGAAATTGGTCCGCTATCGGGAAAAACTAATTCGATTCATATCACAGGGAGGAGGGGGTGGGACCGTGATCAACAGAGCCGACGACGCGTGGGGAAGGGGGAAGAGGCGAGAACCGAGAGAATGAATGGAAAATGTTGCTTCGAACTGACCAGAAGCCTAAAACAAAAAGCAAAAAAGAAGTGAACTGTGGCGCGATTAGCGCGGCCTAGAGAGGGAGACACAGCCGGAACATCTAAAGAAGAAAAACCCGCCAGGAGAAAGGGAAACGGATGCGCCATCCATCGTAAATCCGGATGGCTGGGCGTGACCGGTACCACGGAGATGAAAGGCGGAAGGCGGCCACAAAAATAGGGAAAAACCGGGGACCATCCAAAGAAACCGGCGGAGCCACCCATAACAGCCAGAGGGGGAAAGCCAAATAAGAAGAACCCCCGACACACAGGGAGGTCCCTGAGCGCGATATGAACGGAGGTATTGGGGTGAATAAAGGCTGATCAAAGTGGGTGATCGGGGGAGGCATGACATAGTGCGGGGGTCACAATCCCTGTGCAAAAATCCGGTGGCCGTAGCACCAGACTGAAAAGAAACTAATTCATGAACAACTTCCACAACCCGCCAGGGAAGGTAGAGGGCCATAGTAGATATTTCCGATGGCTGAAAAACGGGAGGCTTAGAAAAGATTACGCTGGAGATAACAATAAGAACAACTTGCGCCGGCTAGGCCAAGAACCTGGGAGAGATAATATGTGAACTCTACGGATTAGAAAGGAAGACCGCGACTAGAACCTACCGGTTGAGAAGGGGGTGGCAAGGAGAGCCGATGGGATCCTGAAACGGTAGGCCTAATCATTCTACTACCGAAGAGATACCCAGCCCAGAGGCACGCGGGCCAGCACTGAGGCCAAAAAACAACCGAGGACCAGCAGAAATCAGGGAATTAAGAAGAAACGCTTGATCAACATGGGCCATGTTATTCCCCTCGTTCTGTCCAATGAGCATCCTCATGACTTAACGCTGAAGGGAAAAGCCTGGGGCTCGGGAAAATATCAAAAAGGCGGAACCCAACCCTATCGGAAGGGCGCGGGCACAAAGAAGGGCGGCATGGGGTGACCGTACCTTAGGATAACCAAATTTCTTATACCAAGACGACCAAGAAGACCGCCTTCGCCTCCCGGAAAGGTTCCGGGGAGAAGAACATGTTAAGACCATCCCATATACAAAGGGACAGGACCTGAGGAGGAAAAATTGGGGAGGAAGGCGTTTTTGGGAAGAGAAAGTTAACTGGAAACAAATGTCGTTTAACTGTCCTACAGCCAAAGGCGGGGTCACGCCCACAAAAACACTATAGGAACAGAAATAAGGAGAAAGCCGGGTCAGGGGGTTGGGTTAAGGTCGAAACCCAATAAATCTAATACTAGAATTAAAAAAATGTTTTTTCGGGAAGGCCACTACACCAACCCGGATGAGAAGGACTAAAAGGCACACAGTACACCGAGACCTTCTCGCAGGGCACGAGCGCGGCCGAAAAGGGTTTCGTTCACAAAAATTCTGACAGGCAGCAAGTCACTAATACCAAGTCTAAGGAACGTCCCCGTGAAAGGAGAGATACTAAAAAAAAAAGCAATCTCAAAAAAAGACCGTGAAACGGCGTTTCAGGCAAACTCGGCCTGGAGCGTCATAAGGGAGGTGAAAGGGCTATGACCATCCGGAGAACTAGAAAGCAGAGGGTGGGGATGGGAGGGAAGTTCGAGAACCGCACTATGGTGATCCGGCGAATAGGATTTTTGCCATCGTCAGAGCAGGATTTTTAAGTCTCCGCGGAAAGAGGGGGAGGTTCAAAGAAAGGGAAAGGTTTTCATTCTTGCCCCGAAAGGCGGACCGCATGAAAGGGGAACGGTAAGCTATAAGACAAAACAACAAAGGAGACATATGAAGAGGTGAACTTCGCCGACTGAAAATGTGGGGAAAACCGTAATGTTAGCCGATAAGTGACATGGCTTAAGGGGGAAGCCACTGAGGGGAACCACGATTGTTCCGAATGACAACATAATGACGCTGGCATTGTTCAATGAGTCGAGTGAGCCGTCAATCAAAATGGTATGAGGCAAGAAAGAAAAAAAAAACCAATATGCAAGGTGACGTATGGATATCCGTCAAAACTACCTCACTTGCCCTTCGAAAAGCAGATGGGGCAGGAAAAACGGGACTGCAAGTAGGATGACCTAAGTCAAAGGTTGAGGGGGGGGTGAATAAGCGGGGAATTCTCATTCAGATCTCCTGTTTTGAAAAGAGTTACGTGGCCGGCGGAGGCACACTTTGAAAAAACATCACTTCGTATTCGAGGGCCTCGACTTTTCAACATAAAGGCGAGAATGATATATCGACCAGGGAGCGAGACTGGTTGCCGTCGTGCTGCGAAGGCACCGGGGTCGGGGGAAGGTTGGGAGGGGACCACACAATTCGTACGTGCTGGTTAAACCGTGGTAACGAGAAAAAAACCTGCTTCGTTAGCCTTTGTCAGGTCGCGGTTTGACTCATAGGGGGGGTGGGGGATGACCCAAATGATAAAAAGGTCATTATGGAACAAATCTATAAACAAAATTGTGCTCTCAGGATACCCCAAAACAAAACCCGAACACGGCCCAAGAGCCGGCGGTAAGGGATAATGTGAGAAAAAACCATTGGTAAAAGGGAATGGTGCGAGGCGGAAACAATTTTCTGGACCGCCGGCCATTGCTTAATCGGCCTTGGGAAGGGACAGTGTTGCGCGAACACGTTGGGGAATGGCCAGGGGAGGGGGTCCCGCCGTCGGTTCAAAGTCCGAAGGGTGCATAAAGCGATTGTCACGGGTGGTTTGCAGACGTAACTGCGAAGTTGTCAATAGATTGGACTCAACGAGTTACAAGGTCGGGGGGGGAAGGCTTGTAGAAGGGGCAAAAGGGGATCATGCCCATGAAGAACGCGCCTGCGCTGGGGTCACGGTAACTACGCCGGCGCAAGAGGGGGTTGTGACCGCCGTGAAGGTCGCCGGAAGGCAAGCAGATCGAGGCGGTCTCTTCCGACCCTGGCCTTCGTCCGGCACCGTGTTAAAATGGACCTTTGTACCATCTGAAAGGATAAGCAAGCTCAAGACCAGCCATCTCGTTAGGACCTCGAAGAGCGGGCTCAAGGAAAAGCCGCGCTTGCTCCCTATAAAACGCGTCGCAAAAGGTCACTGGCGCCCATAGGGAAGAGCCTTAGTGGAACTCGGCAAGGATTCGACTGAAGGATGAAGGGGGGACGAAAGAGTGCCCGATCCTCCGTCGCAAGCTACCTGGCGTGGGAGGTCAGCGAAGGTCGCAGGAAGTTTCTGTGGGCATCCTGGTTAGTCGACCGCGATAATGCGGAACCAGGGATGGAAAAGAAAAATGCGAATTCGCTTGCCAATTAAACTGCTGACACAAAATCATGGAAATCCAAAATCCCGGAGAAGGACGATCGGACAGGAGGGTAAAAAGGTCGGTCTTGTCTAGGAGAACACTCTGGCTGTGAGGGGTGGAGCACGATCGGTTGTCGGTTGCTCATGGGTTGGCATATACGCTGAGGAAAGGGTAGCAAAAAAATCTCCCTCCATCGCGAACGTGGTACAATTCCCAAAGAAGGTCTGTGATGGGTAGGGGGAAGGGAAGGCAATTTCATGGTTCAAAACCGCAGCAGACGGATGACGGGGGCGAGCGGTATCTAGGCGATAGGGTATGCGTGTGAACCGTGTCGGCAAGAAGAAGGATGTACCGACACATGGGCAATCTTGCAGGGAAGTGGGGAATGTTAAAATTTAAACTCATTGGCAGGAAAAGGAAAGTGCAAATCGAACAGGATCGACATGGACGTGGGCCACGAGGGGAGAAACCCGGCGGAGCTGAGAAGTCCTATATAGACTAAGAGGTCCAATGTTGGCAGCGCTCGCCCAGGAAGGAGAATTCAAACGAGGTAAGAAGTTACTTGAGTTGATAGCTTATTTGGGGGGGGGGAGGCACGGTGTGTCCAACAAATAGGGAGGTAGAGCCTCGAAGTGGAGGGAGTCGAAATTGCTGAGAAAAGCAACTTAAGAGTGGGCAAGCCGCAGGAAAGAGAGTTGAACAGAAGCGTAGTGAAAAGCGCACGACCCAGGGGGGGAAAGTCAGAAAGTAGAGAAATCCGGCCAAGATATTCAAGAAGGGTCAAGGCTGAGACGCACGAAGGCAGGAAAAACGGACCTTCTGGACTGGGATAAAGAAGAAAGGAAAACCTCCAGCGGCGAGGAGACCGTGATCCTCAGGTATATGAAAGCCGCAAACGACCGAAAAGTCATCCTCATGTAGCGTATCAGGTGTAAGGGAAGAGGGAGGACTAAAGATTGAGCAAGCCAGCCGAAAGCACGTCCAAACCAACTTCATTAGGAGCCTCTGATTACGGGTTGTCGGCGCTCAGGAACTGGGTATCTAATATATAATGAACCATATAGGGGAGAAAGGTTTATGGTGGGACGCCGAGGGCTCTGGAGAAGAAGTCAAGAGAGGGGGAGGATGGTTAAAAGGTAAGGGTGTCCCCACAATGCAAGCCGGGCCGCTGTTCGCCCTTCGAACACTGAAAGATGAATACATATTTCATAACCTGACAGGCAAGGGGGAATGGCATCAGGAAAAAATCTCAGCGGGGTTGCGATACTGGCGGCGGAAAGGGGAAAGATGCGTTGAGGGGGCATAAAATCGGGACTAAGAGCCACTTCGGATCGACAAGAAGAAGGGGGGACACAAGCCCAAAAAAACAGGGGCTCAAATCCAACAAAGGACATAGGTAGGAGAGTCTTCCTTGGGGGGACGACGAAGACCATTAAGAGCTAATGGATATTCCTGGGTGGTAACGATATCAAGAGATCAGAATGAGTTCAAACCTCGGGGGCTAACTAAAGGCGAGCCCGCAGGGGGGAATTGGACTTGCCGGGGTCTGCGCCTCCGAGATCCTAAAGACAAAAGGCCAGAAAGAAGGAAAATGTGCAGAGAGACGCGCAGGATAGGGAGAAAGCCTAACATATCAGACCTCTAACAGCGTCGAAACAGAAGCGCCAGGCGGCAACAGCTCAAGGAAATTAATTCGCAATTCCGAAGAGGCAAACTTTCTGGATTCCTGGAAACGGCCCAAGAGGGAGGGGACTATGCCCGGGAACCCCGCGATAATCACCCGCAAATCCGAAAGAAAAGGGGAAGGACGACACCCAAAACGAAAGTTTGATACCAGCCCAGCCACCGACAAACAGGGCTGGGGACACTTTAGATCGCGCCGGATTCAAGAGAGTGGTTAGGGAATGCTGACTAAGGTGTATCATGTCAGGTCAGAATAGGGGAGGAAAAATCCCTTTGGGCTAACCTCTATCCTTCGAGACCAGATGAAAACAAGACTGAAATTCATGAAAAAGCAGGGGGGGGGGGGGGAACCAGAACGACGGGAGGTGAAAGAGCTATTTATCAAGTAAAAAGGCATTACCGGAGCGGACGTCGAAGAACGAGTGGCCGCTGGCGAATCAATGCGCACCGTCGCGGGGCCATAAAACATGGGGAAGGAGGGAAAGGAGAAAAAGTAAAAGCCCCGCTCCAACGACGAGGCCGACCGGGCGGGATTGGAGAAATGGGCAGAAGAATAGGGCCGATGGCATCCAGGGTAAAACAGGTAAACGAAGAAGCTAAGAAGGGGGAACAGGCCCGGGAGGAAAGAACAGAACTGAACGTTAAACAACACCACTTACAGAAAAACAAAGAGTACGGAGAGTAAGCCGAGGCGCTGGAAAATCATGGGAAGGCATCCAACTTTTCTCAAATTCAACGAAGAAAGGGAAATAAATGAAGGCAGGGGCGAAATTTACTGACTCCGAGCCGTGACACCACCCAAATGACAATGCCGGGAAGGCAAATATTGGTACCCCACCGGACCCAAGAGAGACCACCTCTGTCGACGAAAAACGGAAACTTCCCAATGACGAGGAAGACACTGTGCCAGGAGCAAGAAACGGGGTACTTAAGCCATTGTAAAGAACAAACTTAAGTGAGCCATTAAAAAACGGCAGCAGCAGGCGTTAAAGAAAAAAAAAGAAGAGCGTGTTCATTGGCCTGAGAAGGTCATGGCATGAACGAAGTTTAAACTACAAACGGGAACTACAGCAAGGGAAACGAAAACCAAACACAGAAACCGCTCCGGTCAAAGGACAGTACCTAAGAATGGTTGTTGGTCCTTAAAGAAAAAACAAGGGGAAACAAGCTCTTAGGGCTCCTGAAAGCTTGTTCGGAAAGCCCAAAAGCCAGGGCATGCTAAAGCATCTACAACGGTCAAATGTGTTCTCGGGGGGGGAGAATTACGGAAGACCTGAAAGACGATCCGGAAGGGCTGGGTAAAAGAATGAAGACCTAAAATTCCACTATCACCACAGAGATTACCGAAGCGCGAAACCGGGAATTAGATTAGGGAAGAAACCCAGATCTCTCGAATAAACGCTATTGCTTCACTAAAAAAGGGCGTGGGAATAAAAAGAGAATGGATAACAGGAGCCGATTAGCTGCCGGTATTCCCATCAGCAGGCCTCGCAACTTGCTCATAGGGGGTTGTGGTGGCCTTTGGGGTAGCCTAAGATGACAGAAAAAATGAAGGTGACCATGATCAGGGTAGTCCATGTCGGAACAATCGCAGCGTCCCGAGTGGAGGTCATAGCCATTTCCGGGATCAGCGCGGCCAGCGTCAGAGTCAGGACCGTT
>Ga0179593_1328333_pt1 | contig 19621 bp, 27 predicted proteins | sample CZODoug2_1_08_16_FD_185931 | JGI IMG/M metagenome (GOLD analysis project Ga0179593, IMG submission 185931) | Vadose zone soil fungal communities from Angelo Coast Range Reserve, California, USA - CZODoug2_1_08_16fungal (PacBio error correction) | ecosystem: Environmental > Terrestrial > Soil >...
GGTTAGATCAAATAGAAACCGCGTTGGGTTGTAGTAGGGAAGGGGCTAGAATGGGCAGCCGGGGAAAAGGATCCATAATTGACCCTCATACGCTGGCGAAAAGCGAGAGAGAACAAACGAGACTCCCCTAGGAAAGGAAGCGTCGGAGGTACCGTACGAGGAAGAAGGAACAAACACAAGCACGGCTCATCTTTCAAGAAAGACTTTGCACTTCTGCGGAGGAACGCTCGGACCACCTCGCGTGGTTTGGGGAAAAAAAGGGACAGGGGGGGGAGAAAAGCCAACAACAGTGGAAGGAAGGGGGGAAAGCAGAGGGAAGTGGAAGGGGGGGAAGTGGGGATTTGGTCATTAAAAACAGGGGTCAAAGCTTAGGGGGAGGGTGGGGGGGGGGGTCTGCTAGGGGAAATATGACCGTGGGCAATCATACCATAATTATCCGTAAAAAGGCATGCAACAAAACAGGAAGGGTACGGGGAGAAGGGAAAACGGGGAAAGGTGGGGGTTTAACTATGGGAGTGGAAAGTGGGTTGGTCAGCGACAACAGGTTGTAAGGGATACACGGGGTGAGGAGGGGGATCGGACGCTGGTTGGGAACTTTCGAACTGTTACTAAGGAAAGCGACGGGGGGCCCCCAGAAAAAGGAGTTTGCACCCCACTCAGGTCGCATTGAAAGGACACCTGTAGAATTGGACTGGGGACTAGGGGAAGTGGACACATATGTGGGGGAATCGGACCTGGTAACTGGTTTCGCGGGTGGGGCTCTATGGAAAAAAAGCGAAAAACGCGAAAACAGTCAATTAAGGAAGGACAGTGGACGACATATCAAGAGGACGGAAAAAATCTCAGTTCGGAATCGCGAGGGACTTGAAAGTAGGGGGAAAGTTTCAGCCAAGACCTTAAATAATCAGCATCGGGTGAGGACAAGAGGAGCACAAGACAGAGCAAGTGCCGCAATGTATTGAGAGCATAGTAAGAGAGGAAGGGGCATCAAGCGGCCCCTTCAGGGGGGGAAAAAAGAAAAGGGGAGAGGGAAGCCCTACAACCCGGGAATTTGAATCACATGGAAGAATAAGGAAATTGCGAGCGCAGGAAGTGAGTTGGAGTGGGGGGGGGCGTGGGTATTTGGAGAAGGAGAAGATGGTTCTCGGGGGGTCCTGCCGGTTTTGTGGGGGGGCGCCGAAAACCGCTACAAAGGCGCCGTGGGGGGGGCGGGGAGGGCTGGGAGACGTTGTATTGATCGGGTGTACGGCCTGCACCCGGGTGAGTGGGGGGGGCGGGATCTGAAGGGGCAGTCACTTTAAGAAAGCAAGTCAAGAAAGCAGGCGGGTTCCTCCGGTTTCTGGAATACGTGGACGAAATGCACCCTAGGTGTGGAAATACTGGGGCGACTTCGCCCAGGTGGAAGTCTGGGGGAGGATGCTGGGAGTGAAAAGGTGGATACACTGGGGGGGCTTGTAGCTAGGGAGGTGTCTAAGTGCCCAGGGGTGCCGAAATCAGGGGTCTCGGGCATTGGAAGACTAGCAAGGGTAGAAGCCTGTCTTGGATGGAATGGTATTATTGAGACCGTGTTGTCTAGAATGGACGAAGGCTGCAACAGGTTCGTGATACAAGCAATATTAACCATATTCGTGGTCGGGGAAAGGCAAGGGGGGGGGAAAAGGTGAAAGGGTCGGGTGCGTTCCGCTTAGAGTGGAGACGAATAACTGCGGCAAAGAGGGGTTTCTAAGGGGGTATGTGAGCTCGACGTACCAACCCCGGGCGCACTGCGGGAAATCCAAGAGGACGCATGAATCGGGCCGTGGTCGGAAGACAAGGAAAGTGATGTAATCATAACAGAGAAATTCAGGTGCCGACGACCATTAGGGGAAGATTCTAGAAAATCAGGGAACTGTCGCCCACGCGCACGAGCGACGGGCACGGAAAGTCCGAAGAGGAGAGGGAAGGAATGGAACCACTGGAGCGAACGGCGAGCGTTGCGGAGGAGGACAACCTCCAGGAACAGGGGCGAAGTGGGTCGGGGGACAGAAGGTCAAAGCAGGGGACTTGCCTGACGGCGGGCTGAGAAGGTGGACCAAATCGAGTTCCCTTGGAGGTAGGGGAAAGATAAATGAAGGGAACTGGGAGGAATATGGGGACAGTGGAGGAGGGGAGGATTGTCGCAGCAGAGAAGGCCATTTCACGGGACGAGGGAGGAAATTAGCCTTCTGAGGAGGGCATTAACTTAGGGCTGGCCGGGTCGCGAACGGAGATTCAACGAAAAAGAGGCTGAGAGGGGACTTGACCAGAGGGGCGGGGAGGTTGCCCTCGAGGGATGGTGGATACGGGCAGGGTGGGGAGGCTGGCATGCTCAGGAACTTCGGAAGGGAAGTTGTGAGGGAATACGGGTGGGGGGGCGGTATGGGGAGTGGGGGTGATGGGAGGAATTGATTGAATAAAACCTCTTTCGGGGGAGGGTGGGAAATATCGGAGCTCGCGCATGAAGGGGCAGCTTGTGTCAGAATGGGGATCGACACCGCCAGGCGACTGTGAGCTGGTTGAGTGCTGGGGGGATTGAGGGGCCTGGGGAATGAGAGATAGAGATGGTGAGGCCCTAGATTAATCAATTGGTGAGCTGGGCAAGAGTCTTATTCTCGTCGCGAAACTGTCCCGAAATGGAAGCGGAGGAAAATGGGAGAAACCTGGTCAATGAGGGAGAGAAGGGCTGAAATGACCAGGGACGTCGGAATGAACGAGGCGTAAGTTCGAAGGGGAACTTATGCACATGGTCGAGTCTCATCTCTGGCCGGAGGAAGATGAGGGAAGAACCGCCCGGCCGGGGCCTGGCTGACCGGGAAACGCAGGGACCCGAACAATAACTGCAGTCCTTAAAAGGGAAAAAGGGAATGGCGGCGGGTTATTCGAGGAACGAGTAAGTGTCCAGACGGCCAGGGGATTTGGGGCCCGGGGCCGGCCAGTGAGTTAGTAAAGGGGAGAAGGAAAGACATGGGTGGAGGGTCTCTTGAGGGGGAGACGTAAAACAACAACGGGAAGGGAGGTGAACGAGAGGCTGAGAAGGGAGGACTGGACCTCCGTTTGGTAAATTGAGATCGAATCAAGAGGGGCCGGCACAAAAAAATAGTGGGGAGAAGACAGATCTCAAACAGTAGCGTGGGAGGGTGGGGGAAGAACAATATACGAATACTGGCGTGTAAATCGTTAGTTTCATGGGGGAAGGGAGAAAAAACGGGGGGGGTTGGATCACCCTGGACAGATGAAGGTTGTCCGGGAGGGCTGTCAGAAAAATTGGTGGAGACCTCCGGGAGATGAATTTGCACAGGGTCAGACGCAAGAATACGTCATCGTCAGGTGCGCGCCCAGCTCTACAGGCTTATTGGGGTCAGGGGGAGATGGTTCAGAGGGGAAAACGGAGAGATAATCCGGATGAGGTAAGATTGTGGTGAATATACATGACAAAAAAATTGGCGGGAGGTCTACATTAAAAGGGGGAAAAGTCATCACCCATAGGGGTATCATGGGGAATAATAGGGACCAAGCAACTGAAGGTTCAACCATCATCAAGGGTCTTTAAGCAAAGAAAAGAAACCACGGGGGGTCCGCGTTCAGCGGAGATTTCCGATCAAAAGGGACCTAAATGGAAAGATCTAAAGGGGGGAAACATCAAAGCAAAAAACAGAGTCCATCATAACCTAAGAACTTTACATTCGAGCAGACAGCAAAGTCAGGAGGGTAAAGCAGAATCATTCGGGCCAGAACGGGGGGATCCCGGCCTAGGGCAGGTCAACTCTCCTAAGATGGGTGAAAAGAAATAAAGACAGGGACCAGCCCTCTAGGGCAGACTACATTTAAAGAGGGGGAGAATAGGAGTGCCATTCTCAAGGAGGGGGCAAAGCCCTCAAAAGGGTACGCGTCGGAGTAAAGGAACGTCATTAGGAGGGGGGAACCTTCTTCGTGGGTCGTGCGTTTGTGCTGTTGTGTTCTTGATCCATTTAGTTTTGTTGTTTTTGTCTGCTTTTTTCTTGAAGGGACTGAGGCTGAGGTGTGAGTAAGGAATTCCGGGTATGGAGGTAAGGTCGGGACCTTGGAACAGGGATCAGTGATAGGAAGGGTTCCTGGTGGGAGGAGGCGAGCATGAGGGGGGCTCCGAGGGGGGGGGGGGGGGGTATAACTGGGGGGGCAGAGAAAGATTCGGGTGGGCCTCAGGGCGAACCTTCATGTCGTGAAAAAGGGGAAAAGGGGGGGAGAAAAAGAGGGGGAGGGGGCCGGGGGGGCCGATCTGGAGAACTGGTAGCGCGGGTTCGTACGTCAGGGGGGGCCTGTTCTCACGGGGAGAAGGGAAGCAGAAAGGATTGCTTCGGGAGGGAAGAGAGAGTAAGGGGAGGGGGGGAAAGGGGGGAAGGACGAGGGGGGGGAAGGGGGAAAAAAGGGGAGGAGGGGGAAGGAGGGAGAGGGGAAGGGGGGGAGGGGGAAGGAAAAAGATACTCCTGCACCGCGCTGGGAGAAGGAGTGGACGACGAGAGAGCGAAGTTGGAGTGGAGAGGGTGGAAGTGCCTTAGAAATTTTGTTCGAATGTTACGGGCCCAGGGATGCATAAAAGGGGGGCTTTTGGAGCGCTCAAAACCGGGGGACCAAAAAAAAAGGAGGACCGGGGAGCAGTAAAGACGGCGGTAAAGGGGGAATTTGGGAGTAATGGGCCAGAAAGGGAAGGAGCTCGACAGAAAAGGGGGGGGACGATGTGGATGGAGGGGAGCGGGGGGGGGCGATCCCGAGGAGGAGAGGGGGAGGAGGGGGACGACGCAAAGGGGGAACTCGCATGAAGTCACATAGGAAAGAAATCAAGGACATGGGAAACTGAGATAGGCTGAGGGATTTAGGGTATAAGGATAGCCCAGAAGGTGCAGCCTGGGGGGGTCAGCTAAAACTTCAAAGGGTCATAGAGGAAATGGGCCAGCAACGCAAGTGATCTGAGAAAGGTATTCTTTGAGGCAAATCGAAGGGACACGAGAACAGGGGGATCAAATGGGAAGGGGGGGGGAAAAGGGGGAGTAAGTCAAGGGGTTGGATCACCAAGGCAAGGGGGAAATAGTGGGACAGGCCCGAGGAAGTTCAAAGAACACGGAGACGATGGAGTTTGGAGGAGGGGAAGGGGACAAGGGAGGGCAATCAGGTTGGAGAAAAGGGGAGTGAGCAGTACAGGGCGACAAACTAGGGAGAAAAGCAATCGACTAAAAAGACTTACAAAGGGCATGGAAGCAGGAAGCAGCCAGGAAAGAACTAAGATGATCGTCTGCCTCTCAAAAGAGGGGGAAGAGGACTGACGCTCAAGTTGGAAGGGGGACAAAACTTATTCAAAAAGGGAGGAGGGGGGGGGAGTGCGGAAAAAACCGACGGGAAAGAAGAGAAAGTAATATAAGCAACATAAAATCCGATGAGGGAGGAAGAACCCAACGGGGGTAGAACTGTAACAATGTGATCCACTCTAGGAAACGCTTCAGGGGAGGGGGGTTTCTGTTGGAAGTTCAAAGAGAAGGACCCGGAAGCGTGCAAGCAGGCGGAATGAGAAAGAGGGGGGGGGGGGAAACAATCCGGGGGGAAGGTGACTGTTCCTTCTCGGGCGAGGGAGGGTAACGGATCTCTGAGAGGAGGAGGGAAAGATTGGGCGGGGGGATCGGGCACCTCGTCGCATGGGACCAGGGGGGAGGAGGAGTGGAAGTTACTCGGGGATAAGTGTGGCGAGCCAAGGGGGGGGAGTAGGGGGGGGGGAGGGGAGTTGGGGGGGAAGGTCGGAACGGTGTCGTCGGTGGACGCATCTGGTTCCGGGGGGAAAAGGGGGAGGGAGAAGAAAGAGGGGGGGAAAAGAAAAAAGAAACATCTAAAAAGGCGGTGGGCGGGCTCGTAAAGGCCGGAAGCTTTGAAACCACAGGGGAAAACAAAAAAATGGACCAGAGCAAAAGTCTACACCAGAGAAGGGAGGGCCTTGAAGAGGGAGGGGGCGGGACGGACTTCATGGGGGGGGGGGCGGGGGAGTCGGACCCGGGAGTATGCCTGTTGAAAAGAGGAAAATGAGGTGTGGAGAAAGGTGGAGGGGGTAGGAGGTAGCTAGTAAAACTTAAAAAGGTGTCGCGGCACTGCTTGGGGGGGGCTAAGCAGGGCAAGACGTCAATCTCAACCCATGAGAACAAGGGGAAGGGAGTGGGAGGGTGTGGACTGGGATGGCGAAAAAAAATAACTCTGATCATGGGGTAAAAGTGACGTCAGACGGGGGGGGTGCATAAAACGGCGAGAGGTGGCGGTTTAGTGGGGCGGATTGGGTGGGTGATTCGGGACATAGGAAAAGGGGAGACTTTCTTCGTAACCGAGTGCAACCGGGAGGAAATAAGGGCTTGGAGGCCACGGAGTTGTAAAGGTTACAAAAAAGGAAAATGGGAGGAAAGCAAAACAGGGGGGGGGCCCCGGGGGGCGGGAAGAAAAACCGCCCGTGGAGGAGAGGCGCCAGGTTTGGATTACGGCGGAACTGGAACCAAAAACACGGGGGGAAGGATGGCTTCAAAAGAAACTGTCAGCGAGGGGGAGAAAGTTGGGGGGGGGGGAAACACCATAGAAACGCTTTGATTTCAAGGGTAAAAAAAGAGGAGGGTCTCGTGTGGGTGGGGAAACCGAAAAAGGGGGTTGGTTGGAAAAGATGAGACAGGAGCGGGTGGAAAAAGAAGAAGGGGGGGAAGGGGGGGAGTGGCGGTCGGTCGCTGGCTTAGGACGATCCTGAAGGAACACTTCATACTCGAACACTGGGATCTGGAGAAAAAGGGATAGGGGGCGAGACGATGGGGGGCTGGGGTGGATCGCACAGGTCGGGTGTCGCGCTTCAAAAGTGGGGAGAAAGGTAAACGGGGGGGGAAGGGGGATGAACGGTAGGGGGTGTCATCCAAAAAGAGGTGGATAGGTGGAGATGACACAAAAAAATCGGCATCAAAAACACGAGTATATGGAGGAAGGTCTCGGTGGGTTCATCTCACGAAAACCGAGTTTGGGATTAGGGAGGGAAGGCTGCAAAAGGCAGCAGAGATGACGTCACTCTTTGAGACAAAAAGGGGCGCGGAAGGGGAGTCGAGCAAAAGGGGAGGATACGAAAATCGTGACGGAATCACGGCCCAAGGGAAAGAAGGACAATTGTCTCATGTGAAGGGAAGGGAGAACTCATGGGGGGAAAAGCCCCACGAGAGGGTGCGGAGCTTCTTGAAAAAAATTTGATTCGGCGGGGAGTAGTGCGGAGAACAGAAGGGTGGGAAGTACGAGGGGGGGGAAAGCGATGGCGAAGCCGCTAGGAGGAGGGGGAGGGGGGGGAAGTGTTTGAAGTGGGGGGAAGGATACGGGGGCGGCCCTGGGGGAGGGGGGCGGGGGGGGGGGGGGGTCGGGGGAGAAAAAAGGGGGGTACACATTTACCGTTGGGGGGTACCGGGTACGGACAGCAAAGCTTCAATTAGCGAAGATCATCACCCTAAGGATGGAAGGAGAAACGTAAATGTGTTCAAGAGGAGTTGGGATGGTGGGATACGAAAAGGGCCTGGGGTAGAGGTTATGGAGAGAGTAAGGGGGGGGGTAAGGGTACCGGGGGTCACTAGGCGGCAAAGCGAAACCACCCCGCACGAGGGGTTTGTAACAAAACACTCATCGCGGGAAAGCCTGAAGGGGGACGGGGGGGAGAAGGGGTACTCGGAAAAAGAGGGGGTCAAGGGGAAGGAGGAAGAGGAACCGTTCCCTGGAGAGGGGAAAAGAAGGGAGGTGTGGGGAATGGTGAGCGAGGGTGGGAAGAGGGGGGCAAAGCGAAGGAAGAGAAACATCAAAATCGAAGGAAAGGGTCAAACGACAAACCCCCGTCAGAAATCGCTGGGGTCGGACACAGGCGGGCAGGGGGAGTACGGCCCTGGCTTAATAAGGGAGTGGACAAAAAAAGAACATACTATCAGGGCAAGCTCCAGAGAGAAAAGAAAAGGATGAATGGGTAGGCGTGAGGGGGGAGAGGTATTGCATCATTGAAAACAAGGAGGAGGAGGAGGGAGACTTAATTTTTGGTAAAAAACAGCAGGCGACGCAGAGGGGTCGGGGTTCTTAGTGGGGAATGGAAGATCAGCATTGTGCCGCTATGGTCATTTGTCTATATCTTCACGGTGCTCGTTAAGGCCTTTGAAAGAGGAACCAAGCCCCGGGCTGAAAGAAGGGGGAGGTCATGGGGGTGCGCCGTAGCGGAAGTAACTTGACAGGGGTGGGGAGGTGGCTCGTGTGAAGGAAGCCGCACCAGAATGGGGGACGGGGGGGGAGGACGGCGTCATGCCAGTGAAGGACGGCCGTAGCAGCTATCTACAGGTGGGATTGGAGAGATTCTCAGGAAAGGGAAGAACGGAGTTCCAAGAAGGGGAGGCTGAGGGAGATGGGGAAACGTCTGGGGAAGAGTGCTGGCTGTTTCACGAGAAAGAGGGGGAGTGGAGTAACCGAGCTTAAAAGAAGTTGGATGGGAGGGGGGGATAACTTGCCCCCATGTGTAGAGGGGTGATTTGGACTCGTATCAGGCCCGGAGGGGGGGGATACGGTATATCTGAGAGCAAAGCAGTAGCTCACCTTCGAAGACAACGAGATTTGAAGAGAGGAAGGGCGCTTCTCTTGAGCAAGAGAAGAGGGTGCAAGGTAGAGGAAAGAGGTGGTCCGACGGGGGCCGAAGAAGGTGAGGAACGATCCTAGAATTAAAGGGGGAGGGGGAGGAAGGGACTGGTGGTGGATTTCCCTAAGCTAGAAAGGAACTGACGCCAGAAAGGAGTATTGGTGGGAAGCCATGGCGAGGGGATAGGAGGGCGATTAGACAGGTTGTCGTGAGGCAGTTAAGAGTGTCCAGGGGAGCGACGAAAATAAAAGTGGAGTGCCGCGAAACAAGTTAGGTATGTAAAGGGATGAATATCATCCTAGATAATGGGTGGACGAAAGCGAAGGAGACTACGCCTGGGGGTGTCTGAACGGGTAGGGGGTAGCAGGTTGAGGTGATGGAGGGGGATACTCGGGCAGCGTGGGCTGGAGAGAAGGGGAGGGGGATAGGAAGAAATGCTGGTTGGAGATGTTGGGGGGGGGATCGCGGGCTGGAGAGAGGCAACGCTGCACGGTTTCGAAGGAAGATCCCTTTGGAGACTTTCCCAGGAGGTGGGAGAGCACTGGTATGACTTGGACCGCTGGTAGCCGTTAGAACTGGGGCTTAGCCTGGGTGGCGCAGTGCTGGGCTGGAAACGCAGGTGAAGAGGTGCACTAGGTATGTACGGGGGGCAACTCTGGACCTGGCCAGGTTCTGATAAGAGTTTGGAGAAAGTGTAGTGGGGGGGATTGTGAAAAGGAGGGAATAACTTGTGGGCTGAAAGGAAGCTCGGGCTTTCCTGGGGATTTGGGAAAAGCGGCCTGAGGGGTCTCCTTGTACCTGGGGCCGGTCGTTTGCACTGTAACGAGGTGGTTAAAGATGAAGGCGGGCGGGGGTGTCAGAGGGGAGGGGGTCGGCCGAGGGGGGCTGGGGTTCTAATAGGCTAGAAGGAAACAGCGGAAGCAGGAGGACACGGGGTCTGATGTCGACTCACGGCAGGCCGTGGGGACGGTTATTGGGGCTTATGGCTGTCCTTCATAGAGGAGAAGATGGTCCTGCAGATTGAGGGGGAGGAAGTGAAGGGGTAAAAGGCTGGCGGGGACCGTCGTTCAGTACGAGGCTCGAAGACTCTGTCGAGGCGATGCGGCTGCGGGCGTGAAACTGGGTCCCGAAGAAGTGAGAGAGACTTAGGGATGGCAGAAGGACCGGGTTGCGTTGGGAATGGGGGGGGGGGAAAGTACGCGACGGCGGACATTGAAGTGAACAGGAAAGGGCCCGGCGGTTTTCTGGAAGGGAGAGGGGCAATGGGGACAAGAGGAGAGGACGGAGTAAGAGTCATCTTGTGTGGACAGGAGACGAGCCGGAAAGAAGTTCGTGGGATTGTAGATCCGAGGGGGGGCCGACGATTGGAGTGAGAGGGTGAGTAAACATGGGAAAGTCGGGGGTAGGGAGAGAGGCTCAACAAAACAACTGAAAAAAAAGAAGGAGAGATAAAAGGGGGGACTCGAGAGTGTCTGGGTCCAAGGTGGTTTAAGGTCCAAACAAGTAAAAGGCGGATGGAAAGTAAGAGAGTGCTATTTCAGGGCGGCCCCAGGGACGGGGGGATACGAAAAGAGGTACTAGGCGGCGTTATTGGGAAAGGGAAGGGTCCGGGGTGGCGTCATCCCAGACAATGAACCGGTCTGTAGAGGGATGAATTAATCCGAACCTGGAGAGGATCTTTAAATTCACTGAGGAGGGACGAATAGTTCAGCTAAGAACTGAAGACGAGGCGCTTTTGAAAGGGTTGCACAGAATGCATAAAGCCAGAGAGAGGGAGAAGACATGACTGTACCATGGTAGGTCGGGCCAGAAAAGCGTCAGCAACCGGGTTAGGAAGGGGCATTCATTTAACAGGGAAAATAAAGAAGCCTTCAAAGGTCGGATCAAGAGCGTTGAGGGGGAAGACTCATCCCAACGGGCGAAAGGAGGGGGAGAGAGAAGGGGGCCAAACAGAGAGCAGCACGAGGATCATACAAGAGTCAGCAAAAGGGAATAGTATGGAGGGGCTAAAAGAAAAAACCGAAGGAAGACCGTGTAACGGAGAGGGCAATTCCAACGGAAATAAGGATGCAAGGGGAAAGGTAAGATCTAGGGAGGTAAAAGGCGATCACAGGGAAAACTGAAGCAGTGAAGACAAGAGAAGTGGTCCTCCGGGTGCCCATGGGCCAGGCAGCGTGGATACCAGCCTCAGCCTGTGGAAGAAGGTGGCGAAGGCTAAATGCAGGCCATTAATCAAAAATTGGGAAATTACTCTGGAAGAAGGGGCCCATCCATAGAGGTCCCTGTACTCGATCAGAAGGGAGAGAGTCCCGGCCATCGACTGGCATGAAAAGACGGGGACATCAGGGGATCTTCAGAGAGGATGACCTCGTGAAAAGCGGGAGAGGGCATTCCCCAGGGAGGTAGGGAGTAGTCCTGGGAGGAATCCAATAAGCAAAGAAGGCCTGAAGGGGTGGGGAAGGAGGAATTCATAACTCATCTCGTAGGGAGAGGGCGTGAAAGGATGAGACGTGCGCGTCTAGGAGTGCACTCAGGAAGGTCAGAGACGGGTAGAATGAGTATTGGTGGGGGAGGAAAGGGGACACGAGGGTGGAGGTGAGGGTAGGGCATGGAACAGGAAATCTGGAGAGGGGAACGGACAAAGGGGGGGATCAGCGACTGAGGTGGATCGTGGGACGCGGGTGGGGGACACTATTGGGATAAAGGGAGAGTCAAGAGAGCAGGACTCTCTAAAGGGGAAGTGGAGGGGGGGGGAGGAGAAAAAGAGGGGGGGGGGAGGGGGGGAGGGGGGGGGAGGTGGGGGGAAAAAGAGAAAAAGGAGGAAGGAAGGGGGGGGGAGGGGGAGGGGGAAGGGTGCGGGTATAGGGGGGCGGGGTCGCGGGTCAAGGGCGAAGGCGTTGGGAGAGGGATATCATAAGAGCAGGTCAACTGGGCGCGGTCAACGAGAAGTGTTGAATGTGGCTAGCCCGAAGTTGGATGGTAGGCCTACTAACACAGGCAGGTCACTACAGTCCCGGTCGAGAAAAAAAAACTAAGGAGACAAGCGGTCAGAAAATCTGACCACGGACAGGGGGGGGAATGGGGGACGTCTCAGTAACCGGCAGAAGGGTGGGGAAGAAAGGGAGCCAAGAGGGGGAAGTAAGGGGGGGCGGTAAAAGCCTAGGGGCAGGCGCAGAACGACATTGGTAGGGAGGGTTAGACTTATTCGATAGAGGGGGGGAGAGAAGTTTGGGAGACGCTAATCTGCATGTACAGGGATCAAGTCGGAAGAAAAAGAGGGTAAATCTACGGAAGACCATTGCGATGGAAGCCTCATGGTCCTGAAAAGAACACGGATGGAAGTTTACGGGAGAAGAAAACCGGGACAATCGCCCTCCCAAACCGGGAACAAGGTCTAAAAACCTCTTCCTGCTACTCCCACAACTGATCCGGAGATGTGGGACTTCAGGAGGGGGAAGGGGGTAAAAACTAGTCAGGAGGAAGAACTAACGGTCAACGTGAGTCAGGGCCGGAGTCTGCGAGTAGGGAAAAACACGGGGGCCGGATTCAGGAGGGGCTGGGGGCATGGGGGTGGAACACGGAGGCGGTCATCAAAGGGGGGCCTTGGGGACAGGGGGAGTGGCAAAAAAATAGCGAGCTGTCCAAAATTCTGGGAGTTGGCTCGATCCCGGGGGGAAGCTGACTTCTTGCTGCGTTAGAGGCGGGTCTTCTGGGGTTCGAAATCGCTGGCCCTACCGGGTTAGGGGAAGCCGGGGGGGGGACCGGGGAAAAAAAGAAAAGGCCGTCCTCAGTTAAACGGAGGAGGAAAGGCGGAGAACGATTGAAGGGGGAGGTGGGAAATAGGGGGGACGGGACGCTGTAGGAAAAAAGGAAGAAGGGTGCCTGAGCGTGCGCGCAGGGAAAAGAAAGAAAGTAAAAGCCAACCAAAAGAAACGCAGGGGAAGGTATGGGGGGAAAGGTCTAGGAAAGGGTGGGTTTTGTCGGCGTACAGGGCGAGACAAAGATGGAGCGGTGGGAGGAATGGGGGGGGCAACAATTGAAAAGGGGGGGGGGAGGAGGGGGACGGCATCTGCCGGGATCGAAAATTAGTTGACCCACTTCAACACTCGCGCCTCCATCCACTCCTCAGAGCCCTGGGAGGGGGTTCATCGCACCCCCATCGCCCTAGTGATCAAATTTCATTCCGGGGGTATTAAGGAAGGAGAAAAAGCGGGGGGGGCCTCTGGCTGGAAAAGGATTTGGGGGAGAGGTTTTTGGTGGGGGGGGCGGGAAAATCATACCGCTGGGGTCCGTCCGAGAGGGGGCCTGAGGAAAGTAACAAGGGGGGGAGTGGAGGAACCAAGGGGGAGAATAGGGAGGTACCGCAAAAAAGACCCCCGGGTGGAGGGTAGAACACCGGCGAGGATGACCATGGTTAATGAGAACGGAGGGCAAGGTAAACCAAAAAGTCACAATGGGGGGATCCTTAATCTGGGGGAAAAGGTGTTGGTCATAGCAAGCGCAGGATTGGTAAAAATAAACCCGCGGTATTTTGGGTGAGGAAAGGAGGGGGTCTTGGCCGCCTCAAAAGGGGGGGGGAAAGAATGCCGAGGAGGGGGTTGCGGAAATGCTTGTCAGATCAAAAAGAAAAATTCCGGAGGAAGGGTGCTGGTGCAGAGAGGAAAGGGGAATACGGAATCTCCTCTTGTATCGAAAGGGCGCAAAGTTAAGTGCATCTCGCTAAATGGGGGGGGAAAAATGCGGGGGGGTGGGATCTGAGGGGCCGGGATTGTAGACAGGTCAAGGGGAGGGACCGTAATCAGCTTCCGCGGGATCAAACAAACGCGTTTGGGAGGTGAAAGTAAAAAAAAAAACCATCTCGGGGCTCACAAACACCAGGAGAGAAGGAAGAGGATATGGGGTCAGGAGGGGACATCACCTATCGGAAACCGAGTTGGGGGGTGGAGGACGGAAGCTAGGGGGAACCGTGTGAGAAGGGGGCGACATCTTAGGGGGGGGCGGAGAGGTGGATCAGGAAAGACGAAGTCTGTATACATAGATTCTCTAGGAAAGCAATGCGAACATATGTCAATGGGGTGAGTAAGGGGTGGGACTTCAGACCTGACGGATAACCCAAAAAAAACAAAAAAGTACGGGTCCAGTGCAGTGAAGAACAAAGGTAGTAATGGGAAAAAGGGAGGAAGAACCGATGCGACCACAACGAGGGGGTTGTAAAAATTAAACATATCGGCTTTTGCTATGCAAAAAATGAATCCCCACTGTGATTTTTGTACATGTTAGGGGTGTTAAGGGGGTAAATTACTAAAAGGTTGATCGGCGGGGTGGGGGATCCCCGGTTTCAATAGGAGTTACTTGGAAAAGGGGAAGGGACTCACATCGAAGAAGAGAAACCACACGCAAGACAATAGTTCTTCTGGCAAAAAGTCAGAAAAAGCCTTGGCAGGGGGGAGGACAACTGGGGGGTAAGGGGGGCAAGGGGTCTTTGTTGGGGCTAAACACCCGTCAAATGGGTCTCTTATTATGGGATGTACGAGTTGGGTGAACTGTCACCCTATCAAAAAAAAGAAAAAAACGTACAAATTTTGCACCCATCAATCGAGGGGTGACAAATAACTCCGGGAGAGGGAGAGGCTTCTTACTATGAAAAGAAGGGGTGTAGTGGGGCAGGAGAGACCTTGAACGGGGTGTTGGTAGGGAACGGGTGATGGTTGAGTTGTGGAAGGTATTTGAGAAAAGCCGGGCGACGCAGTCAATCAGGCATGCCAAGTGGACATATGGCCACAACATCCTACCAGCGAGGTCTGGGGGAGACGGGGCCGGGTTGGAAAAAGGGACAGAGGGGAGGGAGAAAAAACCGGCTTACTATCAGAATCGCATACTAAAGACGGCAAGGCACGTGCCGCGTATGGCATCCCTGTACAGGGAGCCGCCAGACGTTGTCAACCATAAAACAGCGACAGCCGTGGGAGGAACGAGTTTGCGCAAGGAGGGCAGTAGTGGGGGGACGCGCAGGAGTAGTTTTCGTAAGGGGGGAGCGGGAGAGGTAACCTTGGGCGCCGCCGAACGCTACCGGGAAACAGGTTTTGCGGGCTGAGCAGGCGGGAAAGACGTCCGTTGAGTATGACGAGGCAAGCAGAACACTGATGGGAAGCTGCAAACGCGGGGGCTCCTGTCCGCTCTGGGGCGCATAAATGGCAAAAAATTGGGGGGATTTGCAGTGGGAACTATGCACGCACAAATTGGTTGGCCACGAGGCGAGAAGGAGCTAACCTTGGAAAGTTGGTAAATACATCGAGGCGGAAAGGGCCGGGGTACTACCGGTGGAGGAAACTACGGGCGAGATCAAGTGGCACCAGGGCTCGTGTTCGTTTGACCCAAAACGAGCCGGGATAAGGGGTGCGGGAGGGGGGGGATGGCCTGAAAAACAGGGTTCGCGGAAAAAGCCAGCACCGGCGGGCTGCAAGGAGAGGGGAGGGAAGTATTGGTCGGGCCAGTCGGATTGGCAGGATCTCGTCCCGCGGGGAGGGAAAGAGCCAGACGCTGGACGCTGAATATGCTAAGGGGGGGAGGGAGGTACTAGAAAGGGGGGGGAGGGAAAGATATAGCCCATCGGGACGAGAGAGAGGATCAGGGAGTTCGTGGAAGCAAAAAATGAGGATGGGGTAGCCGAAAGATACGGTGGACGGAAAAATTCTTTTTAGCTGGTCGAAACCGTCGAGACTTAGGAAGAAGCAGACTCTCACGGGGGAAAAAGGGCTGCAGAAGCTGAGGGGGAAAAGGGTCGTTATCCGGAAGCAGACTGTGATTCGGGGTCAAATAGTGCTCCGAGACGGGTTGAGAAAAACGTGGACCGGAGAGGGAAAAAAGAAAAGGGGCCTGCCTGGGGGGAGAGGGTGACCAGGGGGGGGGAAGGTAAAGGGGCTGGGGAGGCCCTTGCTGCAGGGCCCGTGCTGGCAAAAGGGGGGAGGCGGCTTATTCGACTGGGAGATCGCTGCAAAGAGAAAGGGGGGAGGGGGACCCTAGAGAGGCTGGACTGCGAGGCGTGGCCCGACGGGAAGGGGCACCTTCACCTTGAGGGGACCGGGAAAGAGCCCGGGCTATGTTCTCGATGTGGCGGGGGAAAGCTGCACCTGTCCCTGCTGGGAAGTGCTCGGGTGTTGACAGGGGGGTTTGAGGGAGTGTGTGCTGGGGGATGCTGATAAGGGTAGGTTATCGAAAAGATGGCGTTGCGGGGGGCGAAGAGTTAGCCGTATATCTCGCGAAGAGGTTACCCGGGGGGGGGGGGACTGAGGGACTCTCACCCCAGGGCGAAATGTGAGGACAGTTAGTGGGAGGGCCTGAGAGCTGCTAACTGGGGGGAGGAACTCTTTCTTGTCCATGGGTGGATCTCGGAAAGGTCGTCTGCTCTGGCGAAAATCGGTCCAAGGCTTGGGGAAGCGAATGAAAAAAGTCCGGGGCCAGGCTCCTGCGGAATTGCGTTAGGCCTGAGGAGGGGATGGCCTTGGGCTTTGACTGTGAAGAGGGAAAGACGGGAGCCGCCTTGCTGCCCAGGAAAGGCCGGAAAAGGTCTGTCTGACGCCAGAAGGAGAGACTGCCAAGAACCTAACGGAGTATAGCCTTTTAAGTAGGTGGATACTGGTCCGGGAAAAGGAGGAGGGGAGGTATTTTTGCAGCCGTCCGCAAGGCAGGGGTTCGACCTGTTAGAAGACCGGGAAAGTCCGCGCTCGGGGTTAAGAGATCAAAAACAAATACCACGGAGGGAGGAAAGAGGAATAGATAAAGGAGCAAAGAGCGCGGGGGGGGAAAGGTCAACCATGAAGAAAGGGGGGGAACTCATGCTGGGGCAAGTCGAAGATAGAAAAAGAAAGAAGGGCGAAAATTGGGGGGGAGAGGCAGTAAGACAAAATGACAGGGAAGGTGCGGGCCTAGTCGTTAGGGGTGGGCAGATGTGAGGCGGGAGGGATCCCATACAAGAGGAAGAGTGAGGGAGAGGGCAGGGGAATGAGGGAAAATCTGGGGATCGGAACAGGGTAAACAAGAGCATCAGTCAAGGCAGCATCCCTTGGAAGGGGGGCAGAAGGGGAAGAGGTTTGAGGAGAAGCTCATCTAGGGGACATAGGGTCTCGAAGCAGGAAACCCATGTGAGCGAGGGGGGAAGGCAAAATAGTGAGGGTTGCAAGAAACCACGTGCAAGAGAAAAAGAAGGCAGCAAGCAAGAAACGCACCGAATTGGGTAGGCGTTGGAAGGGGGAGCAATTCAGACGTGCATATGGGATCTATGAGTTGAAAGGGAAGCCCAAGAAGAGGCGAAGGTCAAAGCTAGAATCCACAACGATATGTAGCATAGGGAAACAAGAGCGAATCCATTAGAGAAAATTGATCGATAGGTACTAAAGTGCCCAGAATCTATCCAGCATCAGAGTGGCAGAAATCCGCAATCGCAATACATCGGAAAATGGAGAGCTCATCGGTACCCGACTCAGCATTGAAAGGGGGAGAAGAAGCGGAAACCTCATCATGGGAAGGGACAGCGAGGGCCATCTGCGCAGGGAAAACATATGTGGTCCAGGCAGATGGTCCAGACATCGACATAGGGCCGTGGAGAGAGAAAGTGTAGCCAACGGGCCAGAAGGGGGTAGGATATTGGACATCTGGGACTTATCCTTACAGAAACTTCTACCATCAGGCAAAGATCATTAGGTGGGGACGTCGATGATAATCAGCGGTCTTGCAACTGAAGGGGGTGAATAGATCTTGTGCGATCTGCAGGGGATGGAGACGAGTATCTATATGGTCACCCGAATTGAAAAGGGGAAAAATTAGTTGTGTTTGGTTCAGTGGTGCTAGAAAAATCAGCTGTCGAGTAAACGGGTACACGTGGGAAGGAAGCTGATGGGAGGGGAGGGGGGACTAAGGGGCGGTGCCGCGGAAAAAAAAAAAAATCTCTCCCGGGGGGGAGGGGGGGGAAGGGGAAGGAGGGGGGAGGAGGGGGGAAGGGGGGGGGAGGGAAGGGAGGAGGGAGGGGAAGGGGAAGGGGAAGGAAAAAGGGGGGGGGGGGGGGGGGAAGGGAAGAGGAGAAAAGAAGGGAGAAAGAAGAAGGGGAGAGGGGAAGGGAGATAGGAGTGGGAGGGGGGGAAAAGGGGTGAATGAAAGGAGGGGGCGGAGGGGGGGAAGGGAGGAAGGGAAGAGGGAAAAAGGAAGGAGAAAGAGGAGGGGGGAAAAAAAGAGAGTGGGGTAAGTGAAAAGGGGGAGTGGGATTAAAAAGGGGGGGGGAAGGGGGCGAGGAAGGTGAGGGGGAGGAAAAAGAAAAGTAAGGGGACAGGAGAGGAAGGGAGGGAGCGGAACATCCGGAGGGGTTACTAGGAGAGGAAAAGAGCCTGCAATGGAAGAAACTGGGGGGGAGAGGAAACGAAGGTTCTAGGCAAGGAAAGGACGGTTCAAAGTTTGGCGGCGGAAAGAAGGGCGAGACAGCCAGTGTCCAAAAACGAAATGCTGGTCAATGCGGTCGGGGCAGGGAGAAGCATAAAATTTGGGGGGGGTCCAGGTTACGGAGCACGAGGAACGTCGGGGACCGCAGGAGACAGTGGCCGAGCAAGAAGGGATACACTGTGCCAGGAATAGCCGCTTTTGAATCGGGGTGCAGCCTGGGGGGGGGGAAAGGGGAAGGCAATCAAAACGGGGGGAACCTGGGAAGACGAAACTGAAGGGGCATTCCTCGGGGAGGGAAAAGCCAAATAGGGGAGATAACTTCCATGTGATCGGGTAAAACGAGGAAAGCGAAAGGTCGTAGGGGGTTGAAAAATTCCAGGCCTGAAAGAGAGAAATGGAGCGGGGGGGATGTATCCAAGGGCACAAAAGAGAGACAAAGATAAGACAACTACTTAACAGGGAGTGCGCGGGTGGGCCGCAACTGAAGTATCTCCAATGTGGTCAAAGGGCAAGAAGAGAGAGGGGGGAGGCTTTACTGTGTGAACGAGACAAAAAGAGGCAGTCCGGGTCGATGGGGAGGACAAGAGTCTGGTCACAGGGGGAAGTATCGTTTCACGAATGACAAGGGGGATTGATCGTAAGCGTATGATGTGGAGGATCCCGGGGGGGGTAGGAAAGGGGGGGGCCGTCGGAAGTGTCCGCCCAGAGAGGGAAGATTTTGTCCCGGTAGATAAAAACTGTCCAAGGTAGGGGAGAAAAATGAAGGAACGTCGTCTACGCGGGATTAAAACGAAAAAAGGAGGAAAGCAACGACGAAAACATGGAAAGGTACCATGTAGGTAAAATGGGGTGGGACGGCTACGCGAGAAGAAGGAAAGTGTTGGAAAAGGCAATGAGGGAGGGGGGTGCAAGAAGTGGGGGAAGGTTTGTTTAGGGGGGTAGTAGCGGGGGGCCTTAACACTCAGGTAGAGGGTCAGCTAAATCCCGAACCGTGCAGTCGCTAGCCAACAAGGAAGAGAGAAAAAAAAAAGTTTCTCGGGAGAAGGTAGTCAGGGAAAGGGGGGGATCGGTGGGAACGTGGTGTTAGGGCGAAGCAAAAGGTGGCGGGACACCTTCATCAACGGGCAAGAAGTGGGGGTTAATGGAACAACCAGACAAAAAACGCCAAGATGGAACCATGGGAGAAAAGTAAACAACCTTCAATCACCCAAAAGCAATCCGGAGGAGAGGTGGAGGGGGGGTGCATAGGAGAAGAGAAAGGAGAGGGGGGAAAAAACGAGGAAGTTGTTCGCCTGGGGTCTCCTCCAAAGGAGAAAGGGGGTGGGAGAATGCAGAAGCCGGGGGAGGAGGCCACTGAGGGTCAGGGAGAAGGAAGCAAGACACGTGCTCACTAGAGACGGTGGGGGGGTAGACTAGGGGCGGGGGGTGCAGGGGGGGCTTTTGAGGCAGCGTCGGGAGCATGTGTTGGTAGCGTCCAACGGATCAGGCAGGAACGTCAGGAAAACTCACAAGAGGGCGAATGTTATAGGGTAGAGGAAACAA
>Ga0179593_1504283_pt1 | contig 19621 bp, 22 predicted proteins | sample CZODoug2_1_08_16_FD_185931 | JGI IMG/M metagenome (GOLD analysis project Ga0179593, IMG submission 185931) | Vadose zone soil fungal communities from Angelo Coast Range Reserve, California, USA - CZODoug2_1_08_16fungal (PacBio error correction) | ecosystem: Environmental > Terrestrial > Soil >...
AAGACAGGCGACGGAGGAACGAGGAAAGGGGAAGAAGACAGTAGGAAGGGCTAAATCATTTCTGGGTATGAGGCGAAACCTTAGCCGGGAAAAGGGGAAGGGAAAAATCCAGAGGAAAGGAGCCGCTAGCGGGGGCTTGTCGGACTGTTTAGAAAAGGGGAACGAAGGGCACGGATGGCTCGTCAGGAAGGAATCTCACGATGGGGCGTTGCGCCTTCTGGAGTACGACAAACGAGAATAGTGGAAAATATATAGGGAGACACTCCAATACAAGGGTCAATCTTGAGTCTACCAGGGAGAAAATTGGGAGGAAGGAAAAGGTAGGGAAAAATACGGAGAGAAGAGGGAAGTACCTTAAAAAAACATACATTGTACAAACGCTGGAGAAAAATTAATCAATGGTTAGAAATGCCCAGAAAAAGGCACCTAGATATACGCAAGGGTCCGGTTTTTCCTACGTACAGAAGAAAAGGGTCCCTCTTCGGAAAAAAATTGACAAGAGGGAGAACAGCAAAATGGGGCCGAAGAAAAAAAGATCATAAATTCAAAAGCACACGCTTGGGGGAGGAAAGGGTCAGAAAAGCATTCGAAACAGCCTGATACAGGCCGGCGCGATTGTGAGCAAAAGTTAGGGAAAGCACCGCGTGTCAGATAGGGACCTCGGGAAGGAAGCAAAACCATAAAGTGTTTCCAAAGGGTGTTGAAGATAACGGGAATTTGCGCAAGAGGCCGAGAAACGGGCCCATCAGAAGGGAGAAAAACTAGGAAGGTCCCTTTTCACTTAAATGATGCTGGAGACCCGCAGGGACAAGGAATAGGCGTCAAATAAGCAGCTTTTAAGAGAAGCTGGAACCTGTAAAACTGCACATTTTAACTGTATCCCCAAAAAGACTAAACAGCAGAGGAGAGTGAGATGCACAGAAGGCGCGTTGAAGGGGTCATGGGGGGAACTAGGGCAGTAGTCAAGTCAGAGAGAGATTTAGGGGCTGGGGGAGAACGCCGGGGCGCGAACGAAGAGCTGGAGGGGACCGCTTTAAAAAACCCGCTAAAAGAGAAAGGGGCAGTATTGAAGTATCATGAGCCACAGCTCGGCAGGCGTATGTTGAAGGAAAAGGAGGGGCCCGCTCACAAGAAAAAAAACCGCGCTCAGACCTGATTATCAACACAGGGGAAAAAAAGAAAAAGGAGTCGACAGGAGTGACGCAGGGGGAGGCGCGTTTAAACACGTCCCTCGATGCGTCTGCAAGGGGGAGTGAATGTTCAAAGAAAAGTTCGAGAAGGAGACGGGAGAAAAGAAAAAAAAGAGGAAAAGTCAAAAGGAAGAAAACAAAAACCCGATAACGATCGAAAATTGGGGGCCACATCTCAAAATAGAAAACCCGATGGTAAAGGCGAGAAATCAAAAGCCGCTGTTCCACAGAGAGAGTCAGCAAGAAAGAGCCGCAGGAGAACAACGGTGAAGGGAGCGCGCAGCCAAAGGTAATCAAGTGTAAATTATAAAGAAAACTTGTCGGCTCAAGGGATAAGGTTTCAGGTTTTCTGGCGGCAGGATATCATCAGGGATCGGGGATTGCCCGCGGGGCAAAAAAAGGAGATTCCTTAAAAGCAAAATCTGAATAATCCGCCAGGGAGAGGGGCGGGCAAATTGGGGAGGGGTAACAAAAAAGAAGCGCTTGTGAATATCAGGGTCGCCTCCCGAATGGCGTGAACTACCATCAAGTCGCGTATAATTCGGAGGAACAAGACCCGACAAGTGGTCTAGTAATGCAAAGGGGAAAGTCTAAAGAAGGAACAAAGAGAGGTGTTGCCCAACCAATGTATTAGAACAGTAAAATATATAAAGCCGTGGGACGTCGAATTTGAGGGGGGAGAAACACACTCTCCCCGGTAGCGGTATAGCTACGCATTCACATACCTGGGCTAAAAGGAAAGCGCATGTTCGGTTTGGCTTACCAACAGAGGAGCGGCAGGCGTTGAATCTGATTCATGGATGCATGCGCGGAGAAGGAAAATGAAACTCACGTTGGGAAATCGGAAGAGAACGCGAGGAGCCAGAGATCTGTCAGACAATCCGTTGCGGGGGAGGAAGTCGGAATGACAAAAGAGGTCAAAAAAGTAATGCCAAAAAAAACCGAAAAGAGATAGACTGAAAAGGCCGGCAGGTCTGGGAAATACTATAGGGGCCTCGGCGAGGCGGTACCATTCTACTCACGGGGGCGTGGTGAGGTCGTTCTTGACGTATGTGAGGATCGCCCAGATTGGGGGGAACAACCTATGGAGCTGGCGAGGAGGGGGCAAGAGGCGATGACAGCATTTACTGGTCTTCAGAGGAGGGAGGTTCTAGGGTCAGATAACATTCCGGAATTTTCTAAAAGGAAGGGCCGCGCTATGAGGAAAATCATCGAAGAGCAAAAAGCGAAACCGCGAAAAGAATCTATGGTGGTTTTTGGAATCTAAAAAAAAACATTTGGAGTAAGAAAAGCAGGGAAGAAGAAGCGTCGGCCGGGCTTGAAAAACAAACATCTACCGGGAAAGAAAACGCGCAACTGTGGGTAAGGGATTTTGACGCATAGAAACGAGAAGGGTCTGCGGAAAGGGAATGGTAAGTCGATTAAACCGACGGAGGAAGAGGGAAAACGGTTGAAAGGGTAAATAGCGCCCGGAAAGATCTGAGGGCAAAAAAAAAGAAGGAAGAGAGCGGGTTGAGAATTTTGCCTACAGAGCTACAGAAAAGCACCAATTCACACGCGATAGTATTCCTAAGGTGAAAAGCTCTCGTAAGACACAGTAACGAAAAAGACAGGGTGTAATGGTTGGTTGACATAAGATAACAAAGGAAAACCTGCTCGAGTGATCTGAGAAAAAGGGTCAAAAACGGGGGGCTTTAAAGCCGAAAAAAAAAATATAAACTCACGTGTAAGGGTGATGGCACGGAAGAATGGCCAGTTCAGGGGACTGACTGTCCGTGCTGTCAAGGAGAGGGTCCGGAAAAGGTTTTGGGAAAAAATGACTCAGTGATCGCGCACGCTCTGGAAGGAGCGGGGATCAGGGGAGGGAAGAGGAAAAATGTAACGGTGGTGAGCTAGTATCGGGTTCAGGATGAGGGGGGAAAATATTAAAATGAGCAGAAGGGGGGGCTAGTGTTCAAAAGCAATGAAAAGGCGGTGAGTGCCACGTTGAAAGCGCGTCCAGAAGAAGTGGCATGGTGACGGAACGGGAAAAGACTGATCCCTCTCAAAAGCAAATAACCAAAAATTAAGGGGGAGCAGGGGGGAAAAAAAAGAACCGGCGGGTGGGAGGTATTTTCCCTTCAGGGAAAAAGACGCTGCAAGCGCTGCGTAAAAAGCAAAAAGGGTGCTTACATGGAAAGCCTGAAACATGACGTGGCCAAAAACAGGAAGAGTCTCCCACTTTGCAGTAAAAGACCAGCAAGAATGCCTTTACTCATTGCGGAAAGGGTCAGGAACGGAAAGGTGAAAGGAGCGGGCGCTTCCATGGATGAAAGCCAGAACGGAAGATAGCGTGCGACGAACAAAAGGGAAAAAGCTGTGTGCTAGGGCTTCGCTGGAAAAGAGAGGCAAAAAAAAGAAACAGATGCACTCTAGCAAGCCAGAAAAAAGAGCGGGTTGATCAGGATCCGGCCGACGAAAGGGGGGGAAAAGAAGCAGCAGAAGCATGGCGGACAAGGAAAAGGGAGAAAACGTGGGGAAGGAAAACACTCCTCAAAATACTGACCCTCATTGCCAGGGGCAATACGAGCGCTGATTGGAGGCAACCTCCTAGACGAGAAAGACCCTCACACTTAAACTAAAAAAGTCGCGAAAAAGAGGTTGGTTTAAAAGGCCGGATTGGTGTTAATGGAGGCAACAGTGCGACCAGCTCGCGATAGGGTCCAGAGAAAACTGACGGTCTTAGGCGGAAAAAAGAGAAAAATGAGTCAAGTCCCTGGTAGCCGAACTTATAAACGGAACGCCTAATTGCAAAAGCAAGGTCGAAGAGGTGCTCTGCAGTCACAGACAACTGTTTCAACACTTTCGACAGGAGGTGCTAAACCTATGGCTTTAAGCGATGTGGGGGGAAAAGAGAAAACGAAGGGCGGGAAAAAAGGGGGAAGGGGCGGAGTCCCAAAAACGGCGGGGGCCGAAATCCAAACAACGGCTTACACAAGTTGACATGCGAACACGACAGGGGGGGTGGGTGCACACGGCTCGGAAAATCCCTTTTGAGGAAATGGGGTGTTACCAAGGGGGAGAAAACCGCAACCAAACACGGACTTATGGCCGGATGGCAAGGGGAAGAGGTCAGTGCGGGGGGGAAAAACTAATTCAACCGTGCGCGCCTGCTCAATCAATCGGTCGGGAGAAAGAAGACGAGAGGGGGGACCGGGAGAGGAGGCCAATCCTGTCTCACTGACGACTCTCTTAAGAGTGATAAAGGCGAAAAAATGTATGCGCTTCAAAGAGGGACAAGCGTTCGGAGAGAAATTTGGGGGGGGGGTCGAAATTCAAAAACCGAGTGAATTTGTGGTGTTGTGGGGGGTCTCTAAAAAAGCGCCCAAACCGAATGGGGGCAGAGGCAAGGGAATAAGGGGGAAGAGATAGAAAAAGGGCCTTGTTGCGGTGAGGACTTATTGGCTGACATAATTGAATAGTCAAAGCCGCTGTCGGGGGCCGGAAACCCCATTCCAGGCCGTCAGATGCGGTCCTCTTTATTTGTGAAAAAGGAAAGGGTGACTCAAGGGGAAGATCAAGGAAGGGCGCAAAGATACCTTGCAATCTCAACGCAAGGCGCCCAAAACCAAACTGAGTACAAAAGTGCTCAACGTGCAGAAAGCCAAAAAAAGAAATAACAGTGCCGAAAGGGTCGGACGGGTCGAAACAATGGACGAAAAAAAAGGGACGAAAGCTGACGCAGGAACAAAGTTCCATTGAAGAAAAGTTATGACACCTGTAAACATTGCTGTCTAGGAAAAGGGGTAAAAAGTATGGTTGTGCGAAATCAGATGGGGCAAGAAGGTGCTTAAAAGGCGTGAGAAATAAAAAGCACCCGCGAGCCAGACGGCGAAAAAGGAAAAGTGAAGGGAAAACCAACCGAATAGGTAAACAGATTTCAGGTGACCTTAAACCAGGTCCAGTATTCTAGCTTAGAAAGGGGATAACGAGAAGACTCTATAATCGGGTTGAGTTTTACATCATCTGTGGGCATGGCCTCGGTTGTAGATAAACAACCGGAGAAATGCCGATATAGCAGTTTAAAAAAAAAAGTGGTGTGAGGGGAGGGCATGCAAGGGTGGAGACGTCAGACGCCAGGGACAAAACAAAACTGTCCTCTTGGCCTTTGGGAATGATGCTGTGAGGGGGTTGTACTAGTAAACTGGTTTAGCGGGCATCTCTACGAGTGGTAGGGATCGTAATATTAAGGGTATACACCTAACAACGTTCAGCGCGGCTCGTTCGCCGGAAAAGAAGGTGGGGGCTTAAAGAGACTCAACGGGTCTTTTTTCAAGCAGAAAAATGTCTCAGTAATCGAGTGATCTGGAAGTCCCAGGGGCTGAGAAGGGGGGGATGATACACTATTGAGCAGGAAAAGTGCACTACAGGGATTCTGCTCTAATGGTTCAAAACTGAAACGGCAAAAGTCCTGACCCAATGGAACGCAAATTCTTCGTTTATCGAGAAATGGGAACAGGGAAACTTTCGTCCGCCAAGTAAGAAGGGGGAGCCGGGAGAGGGAGTGACTATAACGAGAATCTCCAACACAACGGGAGAAGAAGAGAGAGGTTAGCCTAACGAGACAGCGGGAAGAAAAGGGAGTCTCGACGGGAAAAATGAAAATCATAAGCCATTGGCTACTTGGTGATCGGAAGTGCCCTGGCAATGAAACCGCGGCCAAGCGCCTAAAAAGGTGTGACAAGGAGACATGGGCCTCGAGATTAATACAATTGACGCTCGATTGGCGACGTATAGGAGCCGAGGGAAATAAGTTAGTATCTCGTGGAGAAAAAAGGGGGAGCACTGGGGGAGACACACAATATACCTGGGGTAGGCGTATCAGCTCCGTCAAACCGCCGTGTCTTCGAAACCATACAAAAAAGAAAAAAACCGGGGGGGCCGGAAAAAGAAAGGCCTTAATCAAATTCCTGCCAAAAACCTCGTCTGAAGAAAAAAGTGGCACTTCGGATGAAATCAAAAGAAACATACGGGCCCGCAATCGGAGACGGCAAGTCGGGGGAAGAGGTTCAACCTACTAACACCAGAATCTCCCCACACAAAAAAGAGAGAAAGCTAGACTCTAATGCTTGAGGAAAGGGGAGGGGGCCAAAGGGGGAGTGAATCTGTAAAAAATAACGTTGGAAGTTGGGGAGCAATTGACTGAAAATCCCGTGGCTGTCTGGGGAGAACAGAAAGACAAAAAGCTCTGGGCTGACTGGGAACAAGGCCTACATTGAATGAGGCACGCAAACATGAAATGGAAGGTACAATTGAAAAAGAAAATCAGGGGGTTCAAGACTGGTTGACGGAAATCAGAAACAAAAAAAGGGAAGGGAGGCGCAGGGGGGAGAAAACCTCGGCATGTCAGATACCTCATGTGGACCCTCTAAACGGGGAAGGGAAAGGGCTAAAGAGACAGGGAAGGGGAGCAGCCAGGGATAACAGTGATCCTATAGATCGGAACGAACGGTAGAGTCACGATAAAGAAAAAGAAAAGAATCACAGGGAGGGCCATTGGGTGGTGGAGGGTACTAAACTAACACGACAGGACTGGCGATTAGCCGATTCAAACCGAATCGGACAAAGGAGACAACGGCGGACGTTCCTTTGCGATGCGCATAAGTCGAAAACCCTGCTTGGCAGAAGGGATGAGGAACCAAAAAGGGCAAAATCAGACCGCTTAAGACAGATACAATGAAGCAAACGAGAATTATACGACTCAAGTTACCCGACCCTGCGAAAAGGAAGCGCCGGAAAGAAAAGAGACTACCATCTGAAAACGCCCTTTCCACGATCGATGGCCACAGAGATTGTGAATATCTTCAGGGAAGAAAAAAAGGTCAGGGGGAAAAAAGCGGACCAGAGTCTAAATCATCAAAAACCGAACATCCTTGTTTCTGCGCGCCAGTCCGTGATCGCAGGAATCCTCATCCTGGATAAAACGCAAAAAGGTTGGAGCAAAAAGAAAAAGGACGGTAATGGTTAACGCCGCTTTGACGACCGTTTTCGCAAAAACACGTGGAGGCCCAATAAAAAATCGTGGTGTTGCAGCTCACATCAGGAAAGAAAGTGGGAGAAACATAAGGGAAAAGTAAAGGGAGAGCAGTACTTTTAGGGTTGGCAATAAACAGTTCTCGTTATGGGGCAAGGGCACTTAGGTGGAGAAGTAGAGACCGTTTTCAGGGAAGGGTCTTGGCGCGGAAAGTGATTTGTCGCACGTCCGAAAAGGACGCCCGCACATCCAGCCGTCCATTGAAAGGGGAGAGGGTAAAGAATCTGGGAAAGTACCAAAGACTCCAGCCCTTTAAAAAAACGGGCACAGTCCAGGCCGCACTAATTCAAGCTCGTGCTCCGAGGTCTGAGATAAGAAGGGGGGAACTGGGGCAAGCGCTCGAGTCATTCCATCAACGTGCGGGAGAAATACAAAAAGCTACCTGGGGGATTTAGTCAGGAGTGAGGATTAGCATAAAACTGTCTGGAGGAGGCTCGAAAAAAAGCAAGAATATGCGAGAAGACTTTATTCTTAGCGGTGCGTAGCACTGGACTGGGAAAAGGTTCATTTGTAATAAGGAGCGGACACAAAAGAAAGAGAGAACTGTTACTCTCGGACTTTAGCACTGGTAACCATGGAGAAGGGAAAAAAAATCCCACTGGAATTTAGAAAGAACCAAGGACAAAATGCATGTGCTTTTAAAGACGGGGGATTGAACAGTATGCCTTGGTTTCATACGGATTCCAGGCGTAAATCGTCCGCCACCCAAACATATAACCTTTGGCGCTAATAAGGGAAAGAGGAAATAGCACAAAAGGGAAGGAAGGGGGGGGCTCGATTGAGAAATTTCTCGAAGGCTTAGCGATTTGCATGCTGGGGTGTAAGGGAAAGAAGGCATAAAGGGAGCGCCGCGAAGCTTTAAGAGGAACACCCACTCAGCTCAACCCCGTAGACAAAGAAGAAGAACAGGACGCGGAATTTGAGGGGAAAAGGGACAGAAAGAGCGATGAAACGGCTATTAGTCTACGATCAAACGGGTGAGAAGACGCGTGCGCAAGCACAAGTAGTTGTCATTAGGACTATCAAAGGGGAAGCTGAAAAACAGCAAAAGAAGGAAGAAAAGGCCCAATTCTTGGCCCAGCAAAGGTCCAAGTTTCCTGCATGCAGCTGGAGGCGCAGGCCCGCAAAGGTACAAACGCTCAATATCGCATGGCTTCATCTTACCAAGAAAAAGAAAAGATAGGGGGCAGGAAAAAAAAACCATTGAGGTTCAGAAAAAAGGAGAGAGCTCTTGGTTTCATTTGTCCGATTGTAAAGCGTCGGTCAAAAACTCATCAAAGAGGACCTTTATCAAAGAAAAGGAGATACGGGGGGAAGGAGGAGGTTCGAAACGAAGAACGGGCGCGGTTCGGGTCCTGCGGGGAATCAACTATGAACGATCGGTTCAGGAAAAACGGGAGAGGGAAAACAGAGGAGAACCCGCGCAACAGTAGAACTGACAACGGGCCTAGCTTTGGAAAACCGGCTTAACGCACGGCGAATTAAAAAGAAGAAGGGAGAAGAAGGAAATTCGTGAAGGGAGCGTTGAATTCCGCATTAAAGAGCGCTTCTGTCAGGGGGAAAGGAAATCAAGGGAAGACCTAACACATACCAGCAACTCTCCTGAAACTTTGCGCGGCAGGCCACAGATAAAACGAATTATCTGTTTATATCCGAGGGGGGAAGTAGAGGGGTTACAACCCCAAGCATGATAACAATTGACTCAACAGCTCTCAGCACCGCAATTTGAAAGCGGCACCCGGCGTAGGGCGGCCGCGCCGGCGAATGGCTCCGGGTGCTTTCTCGAGGGAGATAAGGGGGGGGGAAAAGACGTATGACCACCGAAAACGCTTAGTCGCCAACGATCAGTATCAAGAAGAAGAAAAAAGAAAGAGGGAGGGGGGAAGTTGTAATTCATCCGCAGCATCTTTAATCCTACAGCTCGATGATTTCACCGCCGTAAAAACCTTGTACGTCAAACCATAAAAAAAGGAAAAAAATGGGGAGGGGGAAAAGGCATTGGTCTCTTATAATCAAGACCCTGGGCGTAAGACGCCGCGGCGAACAGAACTAATAGGTACTTCGACAGGGGAGGATGGGAAAAGAGAGAAATATAGCACGTTCCTGCTAAGTTGTCTGCTGAAAAATAGACAAAAAGGGATAACGAAGAAAGGGAAAAAATTCAACTTCCCGGGACTGTTGGCCGTTAACTCCAGCGGGCGTCGGTCTGCTGCTGCAAAAAGGGAAAAGAAAGACCGAGGCGAAAATTCCAAGCGATTTCTTATCGGGGAGCGGCTCCTTCGGCTAGCTCGTAAACTTGCGGAGGAGTGAAAACGAGGAAGGAGGGGGACGAATCTACAAACCTACAAACTCGTACTAGAGAAAGAATTAGCCTACGCAGATGAAAGAAAATTTGTATTTTTCTACGAAGAAGGACTTCAGTAGCGGTGTCTAGCTCCTCTCTCTTTGGACCCAGCGAGACAGAAAGACTCATCGAGACTAAGATGCTGATAAAATAAAAATAGAGGAAAGGGGAGGAGGAGGAAGGCTGTAGCGGGTTTGCAAGTAAAGTGGGAACAAGTGCCGGACGATTTTTCGGGAGCGGAAAAAGGAGGGAGATTATCAAGGAGAAACGGGGCTTTTAAGCAAATGCATATGAAAAGGACAGCGCCTTTGCGGCACACCCAGGCGCCGTGCCTGCAAGTCTTGACTCGGAAGGAGAAAAAAGAGGAAAGGGGACGGTCTCTTAGGGGCGTTTGGGGAAAAATGGACTCTGACAGCAGAGGCCTTGGACTGAAGGACGGAAAAAAGGGTTGAGACGGGGGGAAAAAAAAGGGATCCGGTGAACGTGGTCGGAAAGAATCGTGAGCACGTGGTTTGGGTTTGCACAAAGGGAACCAATGAAACAATCGGGGCCGTGATCCAGAGGGGGGAAATCCAAAGGAAAGGAGTGCGACTGGAAAATCCAGGTACCCTAAAAAAAAAATAATGTGAATTTGGCCCTGGGAGGCAAAGAGGGCTAAAAAAAAAAAAAAGAGAAATGTACGGGGTCATTATGCAAGAACATTGGCCCCGTCTTCGTGGGGTGTCGGCAAGGGAAGGAGGGGATCAGTCAAAAAAAGGGGGGGGAAAAACAACCAAGTTCAGTTTCTCGCGCAGGCTCTTCAGATAACCGGGAGATGCATAAGAGGGGGAAGGCAAATGTATCGACCGAAAACTTTGCGGATTATTTAGATGGAATTAGGCGTTTCATGGCCTTGATTTCGGGATAGGAAAGTGCGAAGGAGGGAATTCGGAGAAGCCGCTTTAAAGCTTGCGGACTGGGGGGCACTTGGGACTTTCCAAAAAAAGAAAGAGCATCAACTCAAAAGGAGTAAAACCAGGGGGGGAGAATCGTCCTCATTCATTTTACAACCGCATGCAAAAGGCGCGCCTCGTGCTCCCCCAGTAGGAGGGTTAAAGGAAGAGGGGCCTCAGGGAAATACCCAGTGGAAAAAAAAACTAAGGTCTCTAAAAAATGACGAAATGACCCGAGAGAATATGCCTTTACGGGGCCTCCAGAGCCTAAAGGGAGGCACGCGGGGGGGGACTAGTCAAAATGGATCTAACAAATTGCGCAACGAACAAAAGGGCGCTAAAATAAACCTCTGTGGGTGAAAGACTCGGGAAAGGAGGAAAAAAAGGTGCAACCAGTCTTGACAGCCGATACTCGCGCAACAGCTGCCGCTCAGGGCAGGCCGAAGTGCGCGAATAGCCCCAACCGGTGGGACGAATAAAAAAAAAAGTTAAAGAGAGGGGGGGGGAAGGGGACGGGCCCAATAACTTCGTTCACACGCACGCTGACGCAGAGAGAACTCTGCTCTAAAATTGGGGAGGGAAAGAAGACTAAAAGAAAATTAGTTCATCATTCGAAAGCACCGCGAAAGGAGAAAAAGGTACTGGCAAAAAGGAAGCAATTTTGGTAAGGGGGAAGTGGGGGGGGGGGTTGAAAAAAAAAGGAAATAGAGGCCGGTCCCAGATGGAAGGCAGACGGAGTGCGTCCGTTCTCCCGGCGCTCACTAGTAAGAGAAGGGGGTAACCCGCAAGGGGGGAAGCAAAACTACACTTTACACTCACTTAAAAATGCCCTCTTGCGAAGGCAACTTTCCAACTATACGTGGGGGGAGGAAAAGCCTAGAGGAGGGAAAAAAGATAAAGTACTCGTATCCATTCACGAACCGCAGATCTCGTCACAGGGGGGTCAAAGAAAAGGGCAAAGGAAAGGGTCGGACAACACTTTAAGACAAATTGCTTTGCAGCACGAAATGCATGGTGTTATCATCGGCCGGCAAAAAGAAGGGGGAGGAGGGAGGCCGCACAACAGTTCTTTGGAAAGAATTCTATTATTTATCTATGATGCGTGGGCAAACGCCAAACCAAGCGAGAACAGCCCCTAAAGAATCGCTCCAGGGAAAGGAGGGGAGGGACCCAGAGAGGCGAGTCTCACGGGAAGAAGGGTCTCATAACCATGGAAGAGTCGTGGGGAAGTACGGACTCATTGGGGGTCATGAGGAAAAGATTTGTAAAAGGGAAAGGGGGGGGGGAGGTGAGATTAACGAACCGAATAAACTGGTTGTCGGAGCACTTGAATATTAGCAGGGCAAAAAAACCGGAGAGCCCTAGGGCGTTTCGGAGAAAAAGGAGAGCTACCCGGCCCTCAAGTTGTATTTGGTCGTCCAAAGGAAGGGAGAGGGATTCCACGGATACGGGGAAGGTCCAGGGGGGGAAAAGGAGGTCCCAGAAAGGGGCAAGATACGGGTGCAATTAAAGACTCAGAAACCATTAGGAAGGAAACTCAAGGGTTCATTATGGACTTATGATGCACATGGCCTCCGAAATGGTCGGTGGCCGGAAGGTCAGGACTGCAGAGCCGAAGAAGAAGTAAGCTTGACCAAAATTTACTAAGTGATTAAAAATCCGGTAGCTCAGTCCGTTTTTCGGCGAACAAGGAGTGGTCTTGGATTGGTAACCATAGCGGTTGAATTGTACGTCGGGATACCTAAACACGGTGGCCAAAGAGAAAAGAAAAAATAAATTCAAGTCGTCTGGAATTAAAATAGGAAACGACGGGGACCAAAACAGGGGAAGGGAGGAAAAATGCTTCGAAATTAGGCGTATCCCGTAGATTGAAACGGGGTGGGGGAATATTCAGGGGAAAGGGGCATAAACTTAGAGGCATTCCTTATCAGATTGAGTTCCCGATGCGGGAAAAGAACCTAGGGTGGGTGAAGGGACTAGGGGAAGGGGGAAGGGAGGAAAGGGGAGATAAAGCATAGATTCGCCCGGGTATTGTCCGCTTTTGGAGCTGTGGGGGGGGACATGGGGAGAAAATAAACACCAGATCATCGGAAAATCGCAATTTAAAGGAGTGAATAACTAAAAAGGGACTCCTGAGGGGCGGTCAATCAAACAAAGGCGAACAGTGTAAAATGAATGAACAGGCAACAATTGGGAAGGGAAACCAAAGGGTCATATAAACGGAGCCAAAATAGCTCTTCACTCGAGGGGACGAGAGAAGGCATTCAAAACCATGAGATCGAGGGGAACCGAGTCTGTATTGGATTAGCGTCGACTTTTTCATGCGGTAAAACTAAAAAAAAAAAGAAGAGGGAGGGAGAAAAAAAAAAACAAATGGAGGTATGTCATTCCACCTGTGGGGCGAGAACCGATCCCGCGGCTGGATGAGGAATATGCGAGAAAAAGAAGAGAGCAAAACAAAAGGGGGGAGGATTACAAAGATATATTTTGAGCGGGCGCAAACGCACAGCGCGTCTGCGAGAACTCGGAACTTGGAAAATGGGGAAAAAAGCTGGGGGGGGAGAGGAGATCACACCGACGCGATAAAAGACTATCTAAAGGAAAAAAAGAATCACTTTGTTCAAGGCTAGGACTCGAAACATGACTAGAAGAAAAGGGTCAGTAAGACAGGTCCTCTGGTCTCATGGAAGTCTGCCGCGTGCTTTGTAACAAAAGTGCTCTAAGTTAAACACCTTGCTGTTTTCTACAGCAGCGCCTCGATTAATGTTAGATCAAACCGAAAATCAGTCTCAAAACTCGGGTTGGATCGGAGGGTGAGCAGCCATCTCAAAAAGGGGAAGAAAGATAAACTGACCCGGCTTCTCCTCGGGCCCCCACACACCACTCCACGTCTGGGACTTCCCGTCACGGGAGCTGCAACCACCCGAAACAACTATGTACGTCTTAAGCCATCACATAAATAAAGCAGTAGCTAATAAGTCCGACCGGGAATCTAAAAACTACCCACTGCAATCCTCCCCAGACTACCCGAAAAAGGCACAGACAGTGCGGGGGAAAGAAGGGGGGGGGCGGGGGGGGGGGAATGTTTGGGTTATTCTGACGTTCCTTGGCGTTAAAACAGGGGGAAGAGGGGAGAGGACGTTTGGGGGAAAACAGCTTGAAGTAGCAAAATCGTAGGTGCCAACATCGACCACCATGGAAGCGACATTGAGTAAAGAAGACTTTGGAGGAAAGGAATGGTGTAAAAAAAAGAAATAAAAAGTACCCTATTTCTCAACGACCCTGTCGTGCCATACTGCAGCGTTTGAAAGCCCTCCTCAGGATGTGAGGAGAAAAGAAAGGAACGTTTTTAAATCGGTCGGACGATGGGAAAATCCGCGTACGATTGCTCACTAACGAGACGCGGCGGAATGAGGCGAGAGGAACGCGTCATGGTTGGGGAAAAATGGGACGAAAAGAAAAGGTAAGTTGACTTACAGATTACTAACAACATTCTCCGAAACCCGGACTAGGACAGTCTCGGGCTGGACTATTCCAAACGAAAAAAAGGTAAAGGGAAGGAATCGAAAAAAGGGAAATGCGAGTGTCGGGGGCGAACCTTCAAATATCCCCTTTCACTGTTATTAAAGCAGATAGACCAAGCGCGAGAAGAAAGGCCGACTCCTGTGAACTAAGGGGAGGGGCAAGTGAACTCTTCTGCAAAGAAAAACGTAGCCCTACCACTTCAATCCTTCATAAGCAAAACCAGACTCGTCGAGGGCTGCGGCACGATGCGCGGAGAGCACGCATGGCAGACCGGTCAGAAAAATGTGTAGAGTAAAAAAAAAAGGAAAGAGGGGGAGAAACCTCAGCCCAGAGTTTAACACTCCCTACGGTAAAAGCAACCGACCTCGATGGAAACGGGATAAAAGCTGTAGAAACGGAAGTTTAGGGGACCAGCCCAAGAGGGGGGGGGTTGGAAGGAAGAAGGAGAATACTTTGCTGGCTCTCAAACAACTAGTGAACATCGAGGTTAGCCATCCAGTGATGGGAGGTGTTGTTTTTTTGAGTGTAAAATGTGTCTACTTGTTATAGGAAGGGGAGAAAGGAACGGAGGGAAGACTGCGAAAGTATTACATGGACTCATCTCAGGTGCGCACGGCACGCAATAAGCCCGCTGCATAGGTCATAGGTACCGTGCTCCTTGCATAAAGGAGAGAGGAAAAAACTAGGAAAGGGAAAAGCATCCTTAGCTTCTAACCGGAGAAGGTGCCTGGCTGAAATCGCTTACGAAATCCGATAGAAGGAGAAAAGCGGCCAGAAAGAGAGGGACGCTATAAGATATCCTTTAAGGAGGCATCGCGTCATGGAAAGAGGGATGCCGTGCCCGGCGTATATCACCGCGGGATGAAAACGGAAGGGGGGGACTGAGATCGTTGGGGGGGAAATCTAGGGGAAAAATTGGAGGATCAGGTGAAGCTTGGACGCAGAGGGAACAGACTGGCCTTCTTTCGGGAGGCAAGGAAGAAAAGGCTGGGGGGAAAGAAAGTGTACGACCACTCAAAGACCAGAATAAGTCTGACAAGGCCCACGGCAAAGGCATAGGGCTGGATAGGTAGCAGAATTTATCATGAGGGTGGAAAAGAATATGGAAGAAAGGGAGGCGGTCGTCAAAGAAGCAAAAAATCCCTCTGTCATCGGAGGGTAATCCGCTCTTCAACCAGCATGATTGAGCAAATAGCCCACCCCCAATAGGCACGCGCGCATGCTTCTAGGAGAGAAATGCATAGGGGAAAGGGGAAGGGAAAAGGGGAGGGGGGAAGAAAGGTAACTCTTTAAAAATTGTCCCTCCCCGTCACCTGCAGCAATGGCCATCAGGCCTCTGCGCGTAAGCCCGTATCCAAGTGACTAAAAAAAAGGAATAATTCAAAAGTCGAAAAACCAAGGCGGGAGGGGGAAGAAAGAATGGCGCTGAACTAGAAATCAGGTTGAATCTATAGAATGCGCGAGAACCCAGGAGCGGTGTGATGGTTGAAGGAACGAACTGCGACAGGGGAAAGGAAAGAAAAAGCAATCTCAGGGGGTTCAAGCCTGGATTCCCCGGTTGCGCAAGAGCGCAGGCGGGCAGAAAAGTTCCTGAACGCAATAAGGATGAAGGATAGTAAAAAACGACACGGGGAAAAACGTACTCACCGTCGGAGAGGGGGGGGCAGAAAAAGGCCTCTTTGGCTAAGTGATGGGGAAGAATGGGGAGAGAAAAACAAAGGGCACCGAAGAAGAGAGGACCTGGTACGGGGTTCTCAGCCAGAGGGGAGGCGACGACGGAGAGGAAAAAAAACAAGGGAAAAGGAGCCGGAGTGGCGAAAGGGTAGGGGAAAAAAGATACCCTAGTCGGGGCAAGATGTCAGAGTTCCTGCAGCCAAAACAAACCGACACGACCCGGTAAGAGGGGGGGAGGTGGAAAAGCAAAACGGGGGGGGAAGGCGAAAAATTTAAAAAGAACGGGTCAGTAACGAGACCGCGACGAAGGGGTCAGAAAGCGCGCAAGCCACTGCATGGGAGAAGCGTTGGAAAAGGGAAAAACACACTATTAAAAGGCAGAGGCGGCACTCGGGAGAAAAATCGTCATGACGCCGGGGCAAAGAGCAAAAAAGAAAAACGAATAGGAAGAGAAATTTGGGGGGTGGTGAACTTCAGAGTCCTCCCCGCGGTGCGAAGAAGAGCACTCTCGGTGAACAACGCGAGGGGGAAGGGAAAGGGAAAAGGGAAAGAAAAGAGGGAACTGCAAAACTCCTATCATACCTGTTCCCGCCATTCCTCCGCCCGGGTACGTGCGCACAAAGAGGGCGGAAAGGAAAGGTTTTTGGCCGGTTCGCGCGACTCGGGACTGAAGAGGGGAAAAGGGAGGGGGAAGCACTAAAAAGTCAGGCGTACATAATACTCATAAAAGGAGCCGTCCTCCTCACGGACCGATCAAAACTTAGGGCGAGCCAGTATGCAAAAAAAGCAGGGGAGAAAATCTAGGGAAACCGGAAAATAAGCTTCCTGTTTGACGTTTCCTACAAAAAAACCAGGGCTCTGTAGCAAGAGAAGTATGTGAAGGTGTGAGCACAAACGGGGGGATGTATTCGACAATTCTCGGCAGAAGTGAATCTTCGGTATAATCGAGCAAAAGAAGGGAGAAAGGGAAATAAAGGAAGAAGACCGTGGAGGCCTTCAACTTGAAGAGGAGTCAAGGACCACGGCCAAAAGGGGAGGCGGGTATAGAATAAACTTCCGCACTTTTCCGACCGGTGCCCGGGCCAGGTGAGGTTGGGGGAATCCATCGGTCTTGGGACATTGATAGCTGCGGCCAAGACAGGGATTAATGCAGTCAAAAAGAAAGGAAATTGAAAGAAAAGAGGGGAAGACGAGTCTCTTCTCGTCTAAGGATCAGTCTCAGGGCAGGGGAGGATCCGAAAATCGTGCGGGCCCGCGGATCCACATCAGCTGTCTCCACCGTCGCAAAAAAAACCGGAACCAGACAGGACGCAATAAGAAGGAGGCCTAAAATCCTACTTAAGGATTAAAGGGAGGGAGAGCCTGGATGCGCGCTGCGTGCAGACCGGATTCCTTGAAAACATCGAAGAGGGGAACTACATGAGGAGGCATTCCGAACAAATTGTAACAAGGGGGGGGGCTTGAAGAGAGGGGGGGGCGGAGGTAAAAGCAAACTTGTCAAAGGGTTGGTTCTGTGACAGATTGCATCCGGATTTTCGCAATCGCCGGGAGGAAGGGGAAAGAGGGAGGGATAAGGAAAAAAAAAAGAGAAATTGGAATCTCTGCTTACACGCATGACATGGGAAGAGTGCCAGGGGAAGGGGGAGTGGGGATCGGTGCCCGTGTTCGATATCGCGGGCCTGCGAGAAGTTCGTGGGGGGAACGGTCTCAAAAAGTAATCAGGGGGGCGCACGATGCGGAGAATGGGGGTAAAAGGGAGACCTAAGGGAACTCCTAAGTAAGCTCAAGTTCAGAGGGGGAAGAATCTCTCCGACTCCCGAGAGGTTTAAATGGGTATACCAGAATCTTGAGGAAGCGTTTGTGAGCCGCCGAGATACAATCAAACTTAAAAGTCAGGGGAAAGGAGGGAAAGAGTGGAAGAAGAAAGGGTATTGCAATCTATGACGGTGGGAATCCCGGGTGGTGAAGGAAACTGTTGGGTGCAAAAAAGGGGACTAGGGGAAACTGCTTTAAATAAATATAGACCTGCCGTGAACCTGCGGGCCAGCAGAAGCGAAACGCAGAGAATGACTTGAAAGGAATGGAAAAGGAAAGATACAAAGGGAGTTAGACTTTAAAGAAACTGGGGCGGTTGAGCAAAAGCGGTGATCAATCAACAAATTTGAAATGAAAAAGGGAACTGTGCTACGGGGGGGAAATCGACACAGAACTGACCGGATCGTCAGAAGTAAGACCGCGCGTTCCTATAAAGAAGCTTTAGGTGGTAAAGGGGGAAAGTGAAAAATGCGAAAGGGAAAGATAGCAACTATATCTCGACCGTCCGAGTAAGGCCAGGTTTCCGTGGGGTATGAGAAAAAGAGATGAAAAAGAAAGGTAGTATTAAAATTCTCTGCTCGACCACGTCAAAGAAAAAAAAGGGGAAGGGATCAATCGTTCAAAGGCTCGTCCTTTGGGGGCTATTTGGGTCATCTATTCCGGCGATTCCAAGAGGATTGGGTTCTGGAAGGACAAGTAAAGGAGTATAACCATATGTTTTAAACAAATGGCAATCTCCAAAAATTTAAACCCGAGTACTTCCGGGTCTCAGGGAAAAGGGGAAGACCAGGTTAGAAAAAAGGAAAAAAATGAAGCAATTGGCGAAGCAGTCAACATTTCTGAAGAAAGTGACGGCATTTTGTGCGCTACGCCAGGTTTCACCTCTTCAAGGGACCAGAATGAAAAGGAAAAGGCTTAGGAAACTGAACAGGGAAAAGGAAGAACGTGGATCGACATCCGCCGCCTCCGTTGCTTAGCACGAATAATCTCTAATTCGCAGCCAACGTCCCACGATCCGTCGGTCGTCCTCCCAGGAAAATTGGAACGAGGAAAAGGAAGGAGGACTGGGAGGAGGAGAAAGACTCAGACATTATTTCAAAAGATTCAGACCTGAGACGAGGTCGGAGTGTCGACGGACAGGAGACATGTGGAGAAGGAAAAGGGGAATCGGGGGGGAAGTGGGTTGTCATGAAAAAAAAGTCACACTGCTATAATCCGGGAATGGACCGCTGAGGAGAGGTGGCTTGGGGGGGAGTCCTTCACCTAGACTACTGTCGAACGCAAGAGACAAGACCGAATTATAAATGGGTCAGGGGGGAATAGGGGAAAGATGACCAGAGAAAGGGGTAAAAACTTGGAAAAACACAATTTAAGAACAGTCAGGTGGCAAGACCATGACAGATAAAACTTAAAAAGAGAGGAAAAATTCGGACGAAAAGAGGAAAACTAATGGTCCGCACCAACTTCTTTAGTGGGCCAATACTTGGAACGAACTATCTATCGGCAACATGGATGGGGAGGCAAGAAAAGGAAAGGGTGTAGGAGGGTGTTGTCCAGCGATTGGACCGGAACCTTCGAGGAATTGGAAGGGGGAAAAGCAAAAAGGTACGTTCGTTTGGTCCGCATTCATTGTTAGCGTGCCAGGAACGTGTGAAAAAGCGTCATCTTGAGAAGAAGACAAGAAGGAAAAGGGCATAGGACGCTCAAAGTGGTCTAGCACGGCTGGCGCGAGGCAAGGACCCAGCAGGATAAGTCAGGAGAGCGCGTGGACTTAAACGTCCGATTGCTCATCTGATAAAAAATTGGGGGGAGGAGGAAACAGATGTGGGGGAGGAGAGGTGCTGTCAAACCATCGCTCGCTATTTCGAGTAGGGGAGGAAGAGGGGGCCAAGGAAAAAAAAAACGCATGGAGGGCGGGTCTTGACGAGGGGGCTCACGGGCGCGTTAAGGAAGGGTTGGAGAGGCCAGGAAAAAAAACGGGAAGGGAAAGGGGGAGTAATCTTGCTTTTGCGCAAATTGATCCGGGGCCTGCAGGATGAGAAGACGCAGAGGGGGGGAAGATGCGAAA
>Ga0179593_1718859_pt1 | contig 19621 bp, 32 predicted proteins | sample CZODoug2_1_08_16_FD_185931 | JGI IMG/M metagenome (GOLD analysis project Ga0179593, IMG submission 185931) | Vadose zone soil fungal communities from Angelo Coast Range Reserve, California, USA - CZODoug2_1_08_16fungal (PacBio error correction) | ecosystem: Environmental > Terrestrial > Soil >...
TAGCGACGGCAATGTCAAAATAATCACAGACGTAACAACGATCGTGGGATAAAGAACACTGAAAGGGCAATTAACGTATGGGCTGGGGTCGAGCGGCCAGCCAGGGGGGGTTTTGAAAAAGAAAGATTGGAAAGAAAGCGTCCCGGGGATCCACAGCTCCTAAATCCCAGGGAGAGTCTGGGTGCGTGCACCGGCATCGTAATTGAAAATGGTAAAAGATGCGAAAAAGGGAGACGCTGCCAAAAGCAACCCTCGATAGAACAGGGATGTCAGGGCGTGAAGAATCAGGGCCCGGGAAGAAAGGAACCGGGTTTCATTAATCTTCTTCAGACGCCCATGTGAGACGATAAAAAAAAAACCTTTACAGGGTCCCGGCGTCAAAAAAGCAACCAGCTCGCCGACGCCCAACCCGCACACTTCATACACCATTTACCGACTATACTTTCCGAAAATGGGCCCAAGTGAAACCGTGTGAAGTGATTCGAAAATCGGCCCGCAGACCGGCAATCGGAAGATTTTTGCGGAAAAAAGAAGTCCATGGAAAAAAAAAAACGCATCCGCTGGGAGAAAGCCAGGCAAACGCAATAAACAGAGCGTGCGCCAATCCAAGCAAAAAATCTAGCAAAAAGGGGAGGGGCTTCCAACGCGGCCCCGAAATGCGCGCAAGACTACGAGTCAAGGGTTCCAGAAAGGAAATTACCGGGGTTGAGCTGGGGGTTACAGCCGTGAGGAAAAAAGCATGCCGGGGCCCGAGATCGCAACCAAAAGAGTCCATTAATCAGAGGGGGGGGGGAAAGTCTCGGATATAAAGCCACCTGGGGGGCAACGTGTCGGAAAAGAAAATCAATCCCGTAAGGTGGCCCCCAAAAAAAAAACGGGCGAAAAGTAAATCAAAAAAAAGGAAGGGGAGGGGGGAAGACAGACAACAGGCCGAAGGGAATCTCGGGAAAACAACTCTGAGTTTGTAACTGGGGGTACACACATTGTGGGGAAAAAAAAGGCAACAAAAAAGCACGGCTTCAAGCCCAAGTGATGGACATGGAGGCATGGACCGTCAAACCCCTTTCACTACGGCTTGATGGGGGGAAAAAAGGGTGTACTAACAGAACAGCGCCTAGGTGAGACGATTAGCCACCGACAAATTGTCGAGGGCAGGACGAAGTAGGGCCGACCGCCCAAACCAGCCAAGAGCCAGGAAGAATGCCCTGGGCCCTTCCTGTGAAAAAAAGCCTGCAAAAGAAAAAAGGGACCAACGTAAGAAAACAGCCCTTCGGCAGAGTTCAAAAAGGAGAGATGGAAACGGGTTTAAAGAAACAATCCGTATCAAAATGTGCCTCTGGAAGGAGCCTCGAGGCGCGGAAAACCCAAGGAAGCAGACTCAGTCGGTGAGGGAGGCAAGCGGCGTCGAAAAAGGGAATCTAAAAAGGCTCATGGACAAAGAACAACTGGAGAGCGAGAGAAGGTGAAAGAAGTTTTAAGGTCCAGCGTCTCCAGGAGGCCCAAAAGTAACGAGCGGACTGGGTCCTGCCTCGACGCCGATCAGGGGACAGATAGGGGAGAAACCGCCGGGGATGATCAAGCACCTCGTTTTGAGGCACTTCCGGACAGTATCCAAAAGGAAACTAAAGGTAAAAAAAGGGCCCCGGAGCAGGAAGAACGCCTCAAAAGTACCCGACCCACCGGTGAGCCGAAACCCCACATGTCGGCACTGAGGGGGATTCCCAGTAACGCAAAAAAAGAAAGACCAAGGACTGAAAAATCAAAAAAAGGAAAGGTGGCCAAAGGAAAAAAAACAAAAAACCGCCGCCAAACCTGGGGCGTGGCAAGGAAAACAGGTGAGGTGGAGACCTAGGAAAAAAAAGAAAAAACCGCCCCCTTTATGCACTAGAACACCACCAGACCACCTGGGGCCCAAATCAAAAAGGCAAGGCCACATCCAGCGCGCTATGCTCTAAAAAAATCCAAGGCAGACGGTGTTTTATAAATTGAGACGGGGCTAAGAACCAAGGAATCCAAATAAAAAGTAAATAAAAACCAGCACTCATCCGAATGAAGGGAGGTAAGGGTGTTGGGGGGGAGGGGCACAAGCAGTGAAAGGGGGACAGGATCGCCCGTGGGAAGACCGCCGCCGGAGAAAGAACAGGATGCCCGCGCCTGAAGCCGCGCGCAAAACAAAGGTGCCAGCAGTAGTCAATGGGAGCGCCACCGGGGGACGCGCCAGATGATGAAAGAAAGCGCACCAGGAAACGTGACATTCACAAAGATGATCCAGGCCCATTTGAAAGAGCCCTGGCAAAGGGGAAAGGGGGGACCGCAAAAAAAGCCTCGTTTAAATCAGGGACAGGGGCGGACGGGGAAGGGTTCTGAACCCAAGACCAGCATCAAATTTCAGGGAATTGGGCAACCCAGACCAAGGGGGAGAATGAACATCGAAAAACATCAAAAACTCAACAAAACCGGAGGAGGAAGGAAAGAGGGGGGGTGGGGATTTTGGAACCACCCCCGTGGGCGCCAGAAAAAAGAAAAAAGTGCTGGAACAAATTGATTTTGCAAAAGCAGGTAAGAGGACCCTTATTAAGTAACGAGGGGGCTTTGGGGAAAGTTCAAGCCGCGGGGAAAGTACCTGGGCCTGAGGAAGAAAAAAAGGGTGAAAATGAAAAACCAAGGGGGGAAAAAGCCCAAATTTGGGGGGACGAAGGGAAATCCGATCGGCAGAGAAACTTTAGACAAGCCCAAGGAAAAGGGGGAGAATTTTGCTTGGGGCAAAAAAAGGAAGGTTGCTCCCAGGCAATCATAGGCAAAAAAAGCCCAGAAGGGTTTCAAGGCGGAGGCGGGAAGCTTACTAAATCAGACAGAACTGATTGAGAAAAACGCTTCCGCCGATTCAAGATTTCTTAGGAATTGACGACGAAAATCCAGATGGTCTGGGTCAAAAAAAAGGGGGGAGAAAGAGAAAGCGGCTTAAAACAGCAACGCCGGGGGGAATAGAAGCAAACACAAACCGGAGTGAGGGAAAAAATTCAAACGAGGGACTCTTGCAGTTCCCGGAGAGGGCAACTGAAGGGGGAGGGATCGAGGGGGAAAAATCAACTGGCAAGGAGGGGGGTTGTGAACCGGGGAAGGACCTCATAAAATGCCAAAGAAAAAGGCAATGCCGTGAGAAGGCCCCCAAAACGAAATCAGATGACCCGGCAAGCTGGCGGCTAACACCCCGGGGCCTTGTTGGGGACGAAGTCCGGGGAGAGACCAAAAAACAGATTCCGCACAACGAGGTAACGGGGAGGAGATTAAAGGACGACTTCTGCCTTCCCCACGAGACAAGGGAAGTATGGGGACAGACGTCTAAAAGGCGCCCTTAACCCGAGGCCGAGGATAATCCCAAGCGGGTGATTTTCAAAAACCGAAAAAAAAACCAAACTGATCGGCGTAAAGAAAAGATCGGAAACCACGCGGCTGGGAAAACTGTGGTTGAAGTCCTTATGAAACTATCAAAAAAAAGGTCTTCAAAGGGGGGCTTGAAGGGAATTCAAAGAAAGGGGCCTAAAAAAGAGGGGATATACTACTGTGTGGGAAACCACGATCAACCGATGGGAGGGACTGATGGGGAGGGGGAAAACCACCTGAAAATCAGGCAGTGCGAAGACAAGGGAAAAGGGTGGGATCAGGGAAAAAACGCCCCGAAATAAAGGATTCCCTAGGGGTGAAAGCGCCCAGTAAGAATGACGTCCGATTAAGGGGACAGCAAAAGGCACAGGGAAACTTACCATCAAGTTCATGACTTAGGCTAAAAAGGGGGAAGGGGGGGAACCTTAAGAGAGACCTTGCAGGGAACAAAAAAAATCGCCCTTGGGTCGAATTCAAAAAATAAAGAAAAGGAAAGCTGTGGGGGCGAGGGCAGCGAAACCCCAACAACGCCGCCCCACCCGGGAAAAGGGTCGGGCCATGCAAAATCCATGCCCCAAAAAATTTGAAAAAAAATACTGGGAGAAGAGTGGGCCCGGGAGGGGGGGGTGGTGAACCCACTAAGTGTAAAAGGGACGACGCCAAAACTGCCGAGGGGGGCCCTCAACGGGGGGGGGGAAGGCCTGGGGGGTATACAACCGACAACCCAAAAACAATCAGTGGGGGAGACATAACTAAATACCGGCAAGTTGGGATGGACCAACCCTGGAACCAGGGGGGGAAGGAAAGGGGGAAGCCCGAAACGAAAAGGGAGGGGGGGGCTCCAATGAAAAAAAACTGATCACACAAGCAAAAAGTTAAAAAGAAATATTAGGGTGGCGAGGGGGGGCAGTAACAAGGCCTGGTAGCAGCGCCGCCGGACATTAAAGAAAGAAACATGAAGGGAGGGGAGTGACTGCTGAGGGACTGGAAAGCCAGAGAGGGGGAGCAAATTCGCCATTGTCGGGGGGACACGAAATTGTGCTGTTCCAAAAAAATCCAGACTAAGAGAGGAGACACAACGAAGCAGTCTTTTCCAGGGGGGGGGCTTGCAACGAAAGCGAATAGACGGTGTCAATGAGTCAGAAAAAACAAAGGCCCGGTAGGTCCGACTGTGGTTCCGAGTCTGCGAGGAGGGAGTTCAAAAAACACTCAGATAAAAAGAAAGGCCCACTGAAAAAAAAACGGGGGGGGACAGGGGGGGGGCATCCTGGGCAAACAAAACTTGGGAACCGTTTTGTTGGGGGGATGGTGGGGGCGGGCGGAGGCCGCCGGGGGGCGACGAATTCAAAAAAAGGAAAGGGGGGGGGAGAACCAAATCCCTGGGAAAAATGTGGGGGAGTATATAAAGAGGGGGAAAACCCTTAAAAAAGATTTTCGGCGAAAAAAAAAAGGTCCGAAAATAAGAAAACGGAAAGAAAAGTCAATGGTTCCAAGGAAAAGGGGGCGAGGGTGGAACGAAACAAAGAAAGCAGCGAAGCAATTGAAAAGCAGCGGGGTCACGATAAAAGGGGGAAAAATGCCAAAAGTCACCCAGGCAAGTAATTGGTGTGAAAAATTGAGCGTTGGAAAAAAAAGGGCCACAAGATCCAGGAAAGAAAATGACACAAGAGCACTTTTCTTGGCAGAGGAAAAAGCCCACAAAAATGGAATGGAGGGGGAGGGTATAAGAAATACGAACAAAGATCGTGTGTAAAAAAGGGATGTCTTGTGAAAGGCCCACCTGGCGGAAGGAAAGATGGGGTCAAATCGAATCAACAAAAAAAAAAAGAAAGGAAGGAAAAGGATAAAGGTGAAGTGCTAGAAGTACACAGAACAGAGCCTACGTAAACACGAGTTTTTCGAGAAAAGAAAAAAAAAAACTGCCAAAACTGGAGGTAAGCACCAGCCAGGTGGGGGGGGGGGGGGGAAATAGGCCGGACCGGCGCGGGGTTGGGAGACAGGGCAAAAAACAAAAAAAAAATCCGAAATGAGATTGTGTGTCAGAAACCAAATCTGGGGAGATGAAACCTAGACAGGGGGACTAAAGCGAGCAAAAAAAACGCGGGCAAACACAAACAAAAAAAAAAGGTGGAGGGGGGTGGGAAAAATCTCTGTAAAACGGTGCTCGAAAAATGCGAGGTGACCGAAGAGATACCGCAAGGGGCCACCGAGGGCGCAAACAAACCTTTCAGCGGAACTGTCTTAGGAAGAGGATGCCAAGCTGAAAAAGTAAAAACAAAAAAAAAAAGAGAGCACAAAAAAAAAGGGGAAAGGAGAAACCAGTTTTGGGAAGCGGCCAGCCGGCGATGCAATTAAAAAAAGGGGGGGTTAGAGGAAGGTGGGGGACCGGGTGATGTCGAAAAATTAAGGAGCGGCAAAGGAACTGTTTAGGGCCCGAGGGGGAAAAATGACACATCGCTCAAAAAGGAAAAAGTTCAAAAATAAAACGCAAATTGGCACATGGGTAGCATCTCAAAAGAGGTTGCTGGCCGATCAAAAGGGGGCCGAAAAAGGGGAGAGACAAAAAAAAAACGCCACTTTTAAAAAAAGCAGAAAAAAAAATCAACTCCGGAATGGAATGTTCAAGTCGGACGAGGGGAGGATCAAGGGGGGGGCAAAAACTTACTATACAACACTCATGAAAAATGACATCCAATGGGTTTATTTCGCCTTCATGGGAGAAACAGAAGGGAAGGTAAAAGTGGGAAGAAAAAAGACGAAAGGGAAGGTGACAACGAAAAAAGGACGGGTATGGGGGACAAAAAAAAGTAGGGAGACATCCAAAAGACGCCCGTGAGGGAATCTGGGAAGACGGTGAGGGAGTGGGAAACCAAATGGTTGGCAAGGGAAACAAAGAATTAAGCAACAGGATGGCAAAAGTTTTGTAAAAAAAAAAAAAAAGGGAGGGTAAAATGGAAGAAAAGAACCAGGGCTACCGGAGGAGGGGGGGGCCGGGGGGGTGCAGCGGGAAAAAAGAAAGGACCCACTGCCTAAATTGATATGACCACAACAAAGAGCTCGGGAAACGAAAAAAGGAAAAACAAAAAACTCCAACCTTACTTTCCGCGAAAAGAATTCGAGGGGAGCTGTGCAACTGGTGGCCATGGGAAAAGAATAAAAAAAAAAAAAGACCAGCAAAAAACGGCCCAGCCAAAAAACCAAGTAAAGACCTGTTTCGGGCCCAAAATGCACAAAACGTATCAGCAAACTGGGCAATCACACACTGAGAAGGGGTGCTGTCGGAGGGACAGCAAAAAAAACCAAAAGGAGGGAGTTCAAGAGGTCGATCAGAGAGAAAACGGCACTATTTCCGACCAGAAACGAGGGGGGAGAACCGGGGTTTCAGCAAAAGAAGGAACCGGAAGTAACGCCGGCAAAAAACTAAAACCTCCCGCCAAGGGCCCGAGGACGAAGGTCATCCGCCAAGTAAGAAAGTAACCGAGAAAGCCCGGTGGGTGGGAAAATCCCAGGGGGACAAAACAAGGACACTTGGTCGACAAAAAATAGAAAAAAAGAGCCTCAAACCAAGTCCCAGGGAAACGCGCAAAAGGGACTTTTAGATGGAGTAAAGGAACAGCCCACGAAATGAAAAGCTGCTCAAAGAGGGTAAACGAAGTGCCGCTGGGGAAAGGCCCGGCATTGAAAGGGGGGAAAAAAAAAACCAGGGCCAACTCCGTGGGGGGCGGCAAAAAAATTGAAAAAAAGGACACAATTTTGCACCCGACACGCGCAGGAAAAACGCCAAAGGCCCAAAGAAAGGGCAGCCGATGGGAGGCAGGAATCCAGGACAGGGTTCTCAGGAACAAAAAAAATTTGAACTTATCTCCCTAAAAAAAAAAGACGAAGAACGTGCGGGAAAAAAAACAACAGAAGGAAGACTTAGGGGAAAAGGGTTGTAGTAGAGGGAGAAGGGTAAGAAGCCGCTTGGAAATGTCACCTAAGAGGCACATTCGGTTAAAATGCCGCGCGGTTTGCCGCCGCTCAAAAAAAAGAACAGCGGGGGAAGAATGAAGGAACCAACGAAAAAGGGAGGGGAGAATGATGGCGAGGGAGCCTCAAAAAGGTGAACATTCCACAAAAGGGATGAAGAAAAAAGAAAAATGTAAAGGAAGCGGCCAAGGAGGGGAAACAAACAAAGTGGGGAATCAGAGAAGCAAAAGACTCCTTGGTACTGTGCACAAGAAAAAGGGGGGACCGGGAAAGAAGGGAATTGTAAAAAAAAAAAAAGGCATCTCGAAAAAACAACAACAGAAGTGGGAGGGAAGGAGTGGGGGGGGGAACGGGGGGGGGGGGGACCGAGAGGAAAAATTGAGAGGGCCAGCCAGAAAATGACTTCGGAACACGGCGAGAATCACGATTCCTGGGGCCTGCGGAAAAAAAGGACTCGAAAAGGCCTGTGTCCTGGAAAAAAAAGTGTGGGGGGAAAAACAATCCTTTGGGGATCCCGGGCCCCATCCGCAAAAAGAACAAAAGGAAACGCGCATCATGACTGAATGGGGTTGCTTGGAAAAAACAAAGGGCCGGAAAGACAAATAAATAAATCCCTGTAAACAGGACGGCTGCTGAACAGGTCTGGAAGCCTCCATCCAGGGAGGGACACCCAAGTTTAGGAAAGCAAAAAAAGGGAAGTGCTTTAAGGAAGAAAAAAAAAAGTCCGAGAATCAATTCGGGGAAGAAACGCAACGCCTAAGACGCCAAACGAGAAGGGGAGGCAAAAAAAAGGGGGGGTAGTCTAAGAAGACTGCCGGGTACGTCCGGCAGCGAAGAAGGTTGCAACCTTCAGAAGGAATTGAATTTGGGAGGGTGTGGAAATCGGGTGCGAAGGGAACCCGGTCACGGAGACCCAGTGCAACGGGGACCGAGAGTACTGCTAGCGCGGGAGGGGCGAGCAAAAAAAAAGGTACTGATAGTGGAAAATTGGGATCCAGGAAGAAAACGAAAAAGGGAAGATAAAAGGGGGAAAGAAAGAGGGGTAAAAAAAAAAGCCTCGGCTGCCCCTCCGCTGCGAACAGGTCAGTTGCCAGGGGATACCTGCCCTAAAAAAGTGAAAGTAAAAGGAAATTGTGAAACGGGATAATAGAGGGGGAGTCACCCAAAAAAAGGTCCCTCAAAACGACCGCAAAAAACTGGTTCCGTTATGAAAGGAGTATAACTTACCTGGCAACAAAGTGGGGGGTCTTGTCGAAAACTGTGAAAAAACGAGAGTCGAAAAAAGGTCCTCATGGAAACAACTATACTATAAGGAAGGAAAGGGACTCTACGAAAACTCAAGAAAAAAAGGGAAAAGGACTGGGGGGTCGCTAGAAGCATGCAAAAAACAACGAAAAACCTGGGCCCAGACCAACTTTTGCCAAATGAACGATTGTTCCCCACCAAAAAACAGGAATAGGAAACAAAAAAGCGATTCGCGAATCAAAAAGCCTGTTTAGTCCACTGATCAGAGGAAAAAAAAGCGGACGCAAGGGGGGACCCAAACGGGGTGGGGCTAGGTGAGTAGAGTATAGCTCTGGGGGGGGCCTGACAGAAAAAGACTAAACTCCAAAGAAACGCCGAGGGGGGAAATGGGGAGAATGAAAACATTCAAAATGTGAAAAAGTCTCAAGAAGAGAAGAAGACACAGGACGTCAGGGGTCACTGGGTTTCTGGGTAAAACCAAGACAGGAGACTACGATGCCGGAAGTGACCCTACCGTGACCTCCGCCGGTTTTGAACAGACCCCGCTAACGCAAATGGGGGGGAGTCTCAGGAAGCCCCCTTTTTGGAGGGGGGGACAAGTAAGGATCGAAGAAAAAAAAATCAAAGTTGGGAGAGCTAAATAGCCCCCCAGAAAAGGGACAGGGAATAGAAGTTTGAAAGACGGGTCGGCAGAAAACCAAAATGGTGAAAAGACTAGCGAAAAGAAAAACCTGAACCATCAAAAAATCCCGAGGGAAATAATGCCGGGGGAAAAAGAAAGCGGGAATGGAAAAAGTGCAAAAAAGAGTTAAAGGGAGCGCATGAAGGGTCCTGAGGTGAAGACCGAACAAAACAGAAGGGAGGATAATCCCAGAAAGGGGAAGGGGGGCAAAGGGACCTTCTGCCGGTGGGGAGGGGAACCTTAGAAGGAAAGGACGTGAAATTCATCCAGGCCGCAAACGTGGGGAAAGGGTTCCATGGGGAAACCGACACAAAACAAAGGACCCCACCAAAAAAGGGGGGGGGGAAAAGCAAAAAACTGTAGAAACTCCAGACTCCCTCAAATTGGGGGGGGCCCAGAAACCAAAGAGAAAAAAAGGGGTGAAACCAGTGGGGGGGCGTTGGAGGTTGCGGCGGCAGAAAAAGGTTTGAACGGCCGGCGGAAAAAAGGGAAAGTGGAAAGGGAGGAGGGGACAGTAGAAAAAAAAAAGTTCACCGGAAGGAAAGGTTGAAAAAAAAAGCGAAAAAAACCGAAAGAGGAAAAATGGGTCAACGAGCACAAAAGGGGGACTAGGGGCGGGGGAGGCGAGAAGAAATTGATCAGGGCATCAGATAAGGGGTCAGCGCAGGACCTATTGGGGGATTCAGAGGGACAAAACCCCCACGACAGAAGAAGAAACAAAGGGTTCCAAGAAAAGAGGGGGGCCACGAGTCCTAGAAATCAATAGATATTGCTGGGGAGGGAATAGAAAATCACGATCGTGTTGGAAACAGGAAATCATTTAAAGAAAAACCGGGACAGTAAAGACCTCGCCAAAAGAAAATCGGGCGGAAAAATAAAAACAAAAAAGGGAGGAGGAAAGGAAAGACGAGGGCAAGAAGCACCAGGCCGAACAAGAAAGAAAAAAAACATGCGTGTTCGAAAGGAAAAAAAGACAAAAAAACCAAAAAAGGCGGAGAACGGTCCGTCTAAAAAAGGGGGGTACGGGCTGGACGGGAGTCAGGGGGGGAAGCTTCCAAAACTTCAAAGGAAAAATCCAGGCCGGGTCTGAAGAAAGAAAAACGAGGGAAAAAAAAGAGAAACTTGGGGGTACTAATTGAAGGAGGCAACCAAGAATAACATTTTTCTTTTGGGAAGGGAAGAAGGGGGGTTCCAGAAAAAAAACGCGAATTAGAAAGGGGGGGAAAGGACCCAGAGGGACAGGGACAAGTAGAACAAAGGATCCACAAAATGAGTTCTAACGATGGAGGAAAAAAAAAAAAAAAAAAAACGGCAAAAAAAAAAAAAATCAAAACACACTTCTACCCAAAAAAAACAGGGGATAGGCACTAAAAGGTTAAACCATGTCCCCAGTGAAAAAGAAGGGGGAAGGGTGATTAGCAAAAAAAAGGTAAAATCCGAAGGAGGTTTGCGGCCGATGAAAGAAATAATAGGCTCAACGAAGGCATCAAACCCCCAAGAAAAACTTGAAAAAAAACGGTATAGAAAACAGCGGGACCCCCAGGCGCCCCGAAACAGGGGGGGGCCTCCAAGAAAAAGAGAGAGCAACTGGTACAGACACAACTCTCCAAGAAAAGGAAGTGTATCAAAGGGGGCAAGCCAAAACCAGGAACCGGCGCCTAGAAAAAAAACAGAAAAGTTGAAAGGGACGGGGGTGGAGGGTCCGGCATCGAATTCGGGAGGGGGAATACGGGCCAGAAACAAAAGAACAAAAAAAAAAAAAGAAAAAAAAAGAAAAAAAAGAAAAAAAAAAAAAAAAAAAAAAAAGAAAGGAAAAAAAAAAAAAAAAAAAAAAAAAAAAAGGAAAAAAGAGAACAACTGAACACAATAAAATAGATAAAAACAAAAAAAAAAAAACAAGACAAAAAGAATTAATTTCCCTAAAAAAAACGGTGCAGTTAGACCCAATTATCCTTTGTCGTAAAAAAAAAGGGTCAGAAAGGGGCTGTTTTAAATTCATCGAAAATGTTACAGCAGGGACGACAGATGAAAAACCAGGAATACGGGGGGGCAAAGGGGCATGGACGAAAAAAAGGTCAAAAAAAAAAAAAGAGAGAAAGGTTGGGGACTCTGCGCCCACCTAGAAATGATAAGAGAAAAAAAGAAAAATTCGAGGAAGAAAAGCTATCAGAAAAACTTGAAAACATCAATGCCGTAAAAAAAAACAGCCAGGAATCCACCAAGGACCGGCCAGGGACACTTAAAAACAAAAACTGCCGGCCAAAACTTAGGGGAAAAAAAAAAAAGTTGATCAAGGGGGTTGAAAGGGACCACATCCAGGAAGGCAAGGGAAAGATCGAGGCTCAACATCACGCAAAAGGAAAAGTCTATCAGGAAGGAAAAAAAAAAAAAAAAAAAACGACAAAAGAAGAACAGTGAGAGTTGCCAATCAGCGTAGCACCCTTGAAAAAAAAAAAAGAGGCCTCATCGACCTATAAAGACGAAAGGTGTGAAAGAAAAAAAAAAAGGAAGGAGAGAAGGCAAAAAAAGAGGGGAAAGGACAGAAAAGATTCGCCGGAAAAACCTATTGGCTAGATGCGAAAAACCAGGAAGGAAGGGGACGAAAAGGAACGGGAAAAAAAGTGACAAGTTTTCAGGGAAGTGGCCCATGGATGGTAAAAACAAAGCACTAGCCCAAAGACCCACTTCTGAACTTCCTCTGAAAATTCGCGAAAAAAAAAACGGGGGTTAGAAGTGCATCCGAGGTGGGGATGCCAGCGAAAACAGAAACTCCAACGTCAAAGGGGGTAGGGAAGGACCGAAAAAATCGATGGAACCCCGGCTCCAAACGCAAGCTAGGGGGAGAGAGAAAACATCAAGGTGGGGGGAGTTCAAACCGATTTGTTAAAGAAAGAGACTAACAAAAAGGACAAAAAAAAAAAAAACTTAGAGGCAGGGGGGAAAACGAAAAAAAAACAGAATGAAGTTTTGGTGAAGTAAAGGTCTGAAAAAGAGGGAAAGACAAAGAAGAGGACAACCAAAAAAAAAAAGGAAACCAAAAAAGAAATCCTCAAAAAAGGATAAAAGCAAAAAAGGGCCTAAAAAACAGTCGGTCCCTTCCCGCGGAAACGAAAAAAAAAAGAAATCACTTAAGGGAATGTCAAAAAAAAGAATGGGGAATCACCTTCTGGAAAAGGAAAGTGCCCAGGGTAAATAGCTGTCCAAAATGAGGGCCGTCAAACGCGAAGAAGGGTTCAGAAGTCTGACAGACCAAATTGCAAATTTCTGCATGGGAAAGGGAGACAAGGGAAGAATCGAACCACCCAACAACGTAGAGGAAAGTCACTGGTGGCCCGTGTAAATGAAAATTGATGAAAAAGGGGGGGTGGAGCAAAAAACGTAAACAGGGGTCGATAAAGCAAAAGGGGGGAGGAAGTCCCCGGTCCAGGAAAACTGATAGCCAAAAAGATGAAGCTTAGAACCGCGCTATGTCCAACCAGAAGATGCGGAAAAAACCTGGGAAAAAAAAAAAAAACACATGAAAAAGACTAGGTGGGGAAGAAGGGGGGGGTGCAAGAAGACTACAGGGAAAAAGCATTGCCGCGGCGGGGAAACGGCAGAGTCCAAAGTAAAACTTATGAACCCAAAAAAGGAAAAATCAAAAGGAACGCTTGGGGGAACGGAAAAATTACCCGAACGGGGGAAGGGAAATCCAAATCCAGGGGAAAAAAAAACAAGGGGGGATCGCCAAGGAAAACCGAAGGGGACGAGGGAGACATGTGAGGCCGCGGGATAAGGGGGGGCGCTATAAAAAAATCAAGGAGCGTGGGGGGTTTCCGGACGAAGAGCCACTCAAGGGAAAGCAGGGACCAAAAAAGAAAAAGCCCAAGAGAGGGCAAAACCAAAAAAAAAGAAGGAGAAGAAGATCAAACGCGATGGAGGGGCTGAAAAAAAAGAAAAGAAGGCGCTTTGAAAAAGGACGGGTGAAAGAAGAGGGGAAAGAGGACAACGGGGGAGCTCGGCGCAGACACAGAAGGGGGGGGGCAAGGGGGATACGGTAGTCGGACAGGACGGTGGGCGAACGGTATGAACAAAAAAGGGAGGTGGGGGCCCCCAGAGAGACCAAAAAAGGCGAGCCCGCGCAGGAAAGGGTTTTGAGGGGGGAGGACAAGGGAACGAAGAGAAAAAAGCTGGGTCAAAAGTCCGTGCCCGAAAAAAGGGATCAGCTGGCGCAAAGTGAACCGGGGGAAGAGGATGAAGGCAAAGAGCGTACCCAGAGTTGAACTAAGGGGAAAAGGAATTGGGAAAAAAGACACACGAAGGCTATCGTAATACCCCATCAAATTGCTTAAAACTGGGGAGAAAGGGGGAGCTAGGGGGAAGATCATAGAACAAGAGGGGAGGGTCAATTCTTCGCGAGAGAAAAATGGAGGAATTTCAGCGATTGAGGGAAAGAAATCCAATGAGGTGGAGGGGAGCGGGGACAGCCCTGGAAGGGAGCGGCAAATCCCCAAAGGGGGAAAAAAAAAAAGGGAGAGGGCGGGGGACCAACGCCCCAAAAAGGAGACCACAGGACTTGGCAGTCTTCCTATGGCCTCATTAAAGGGACGAAGGACTGCCTAGAGGTCCAAAAAAAGAAAGGTAAGGAAAGGAATGGGGTATGGGAAAAAAGGAAAAAAACCTAAAAAAAAAACCTTGAAGAGAAAATATCGGAAACGTTGGATGTTGACAAAAACCAAACTTTCAACGGGGGGACCCCGGGCGCGGGGATTAACGAAACCTACAAAAAAGGGGAAAAAAGTACTAGCAATAACAAAAAAAAAGGCGATGGGGGCACGAGGTTGGGCGAAAGGAGTCGACGCGAAAGGGCCCAGAGTGAAAGCAGAAAGGGGCGTCTTGAAAAAAAAAAACACTATAAGATTGTTGAGTCAGGACTCCTTGAAGGGAAAACAGGAAGAAAACATGTGGGGGTCGGCCTGAGGGGACTGGGAACTAAAAAAAGAGGAAAAAAACTGGCTCCCGAGTGGGGGGAATCAGGTTGAACTGAAAAAAAGCACAAAAAAGGGAGGCCGGGGGGGGAACATGAAAAAAACGACCGATACCGAGTCCCCGCAAGATGGGGGGGGAGAAAAAAAGGCATTTCAAATCGAAAAAAAAAAGAGGATCAATGGGGTATGGGCAGGGGGGGGTGGGGGGGGGTGTGGTAGACGATGTTGAGAGGGGGAGTAGGATGGGAGGAGGGTGGAAGAGAGGGCGCGGATAGAAGGGGAAAGTGGGTGTGGAAAGGGGGGGGAAAGCGGGGGTGGAGGAGGGAGGAGATGGAAAGATGGTGTTGGTAACGAAGTGAGGGAGGGTGGTGGGGGGGGAGAGTAAGGAAAGGGAATGGAATAGGGTCTGTGAAGGTTGCGGAAGAGGAAGGGAGATTAGAATCGAGGAGGGGGTGGGGGGGGGGGAGAAGCTGGGAGGGAGGGTGGGGGGGGGAGGGTGGAAAGTAAGTGTGGGTGTGTCGTAGGGAGATGGGGGAGAAGGGGTGCAGGGGTAGAGGGGGTGGGGAGAGAGAGTAAGGCAATAGGAGCGGGGTGAGGAGAAGAATGGGGGTTTGCCTAGTCGTGTAGGAGGCCACCCGATAGAAGGGTCTCAAGTCGGAGGTGGGGGGTTGTGGAAAAATGGCGGAGGGGGCGAGGAAAGGGCGTGAGGGGGGAAAATGGCCGGAAAAAAATTACCATTCGAAAAAAAAATCTGGAAACGGTTAGTGGAAGAATGTTTCAAAAGAGGAAAAGAAACTGGGTTCTAACTGAAAAAAAAAAAGAAAATTAACAAATGTAAACTGCTCTTGGGATGGCCGCTGAAAATCGAAAAAGGCACGGAAGTTGTTCACGTTACATCACGGTGAATTCGCTAATATGGGATTCGGAAAAAAAAAAGGCTGGGGAAACCCAAGCCAAGAAAATTCAGAACCGGAGAGGGAAATCGAAAGATAAGTGGCGGAATTTTTCAGGGTGGAACACCAAAATCAAGACCTCGAAAAATCGTTTTGGGAAAGGTATCAGGAAAAAAATTCTAGGGGATGGAGGAAGGAACAAAAAAGGTCAAGAGATAAAAAAAGGATGATGAAAAAGTGAAAAAAGAGGAGGTAAGATTGGACGCTGTTCGCCATAGTCTAAAAGAAAAATGAAAAAGAATCTAAAAAAAAAAGGCCAAGAAAGCGGAGGGGAAGGGACCCAGGTGGTTGATGAAGGGAGGGGAGAAGAAGGGGGGGCAGAGAAAAAAGGAAAGAATACAAGGTTCCGGGAAACTGGTGAGCCGCAATTGGGGAGGTGCTTGAAGACCGGAAAAGAAGCATAAAAATGGGAGAAAAAAGGGGGGAGTGAAAAGCGTCAATGGGGAAAAGCCTGAAAAAAACTCCGTTTAGTTCTTCTCCAACGTTTCAAAGCGCACAAAGGTTCAGGAAGACAGGGAACGTCAAACGAACAACCCAATAAAGAGCCGGAGGGAAAAAAAGAAAAGAAGAAAAATTTTGTCGAACAAACTTCCAGGAAAAAGGGGAAAACATGGGGGGAGGAATTTTCAAAAGATAAAAAAAAAAAATCCCGTTCGGAAAATCTGGGGGGGCAAGATGAAGGGAAGAAGTCAGAAACCACTAAACACTAAATAAAGAGAAAAGGGACAAAGGAAGAAGCTGAAGAGGGATTCCTTGTCACTAGAAAGAACCCCTACAGGGAAGTCTAGAAAGGGGGAAAAGAAATGGAAAAAGAAAACGAAGTAGATGGAAAGCCTGAATCTACGGAAGGAGACCTGGTACCAAAAATACGGAACAGGGGTAGGGGAAATCACGAGGGAATTAAAAGAAAAATCAGTCAAGAGAAGATTGGATAACCCACTAGAAAGGGTAAGTTGGGAAAGAACCGGCCGATATTGAAAAAGGGGGGGGGGGAGAACATAAAAAGGCGGACAAACGTGAGGGACACTGGATTCTCTTACGTAGGGGAAAAAAGGTTGGAAAAGGGGAAACGAAGAAGCCATGAAAGGTTGGAAAAAATGCATGGACTCAAAGAAAGGGCCAAGGGGGGGCGTCCCGCAGATTTGGACCGGAACAGGCAAAAGAATAGGTGGAAAGGGAAGAAGAGGGCACAGAAGGGATGAAAAAAGAATCAGGTAAAGGGGGGGGGACTTCCCAAACCACCTGGAAGGGGGAAGAACCGAGGGAGATGTGGGGGAAAGAGAAACTGAAAGGGAAAGAAACAAGAAGGTACAAAAAAACTCAAAACGGCGTGGCGGGAAACAAGAAAAAAAATTGTCAAGGGAACTTGAAGGTATCGAAAGAAAAGGTGGCTCAGGAAAAAGGTAAAAAGGACGCATGGAGTAAGGAGATCACAAAAAGCCCTAACGACCCTAGGGGACAACCAACGACGGTGGAGAAAAGCAGGGGCAGCGAGAACAGGAATACTCCACGCCAAAAACAGGACTCTCACAAAACGAAGGGGGCCCCGAGGAGAAAAGGGGGGAAAGCAAGGGGGGAAAAAGAGCAGAGGGGGAACCAACTATGTTGGCAGACTTGAGAAACAGAAAAAACCGAAAATGTGCAAGCAGGGCCCCGAAAGGAAAAGCTCTAAATTGTCTCCAGAAAACTGTGGGTGGAACAGACCAAGGGAGGAGGAAGGGGGCATGACAAAGGTAAGCAAGAACATCTCCCTCAAAGTTCAGAAGTTCGGAAATAGGGGCGCACAGGGAGTGCTTGATAAAAGGGATGGTGGGTTTCTGAAAAAAAACAAAGAAAAACTTGAAGGGAAGTAAATTTGGGCACAAAAAAAAAGCGAAGAGGCTCTGCTGAAAAAAACTCAAAAAGCGAAACTCAAAAAAAAGAAAGCGGGAAAGCAAGACGGTTTTGAAAAAAAAAAATTTGGAGGAGCGAAAATCCCGAACTCGGGGAAAAAAAAACAGAAAACCTCAATCAGTGGACTTCGTCGGGAGGGGGAACACAAAAGAAGGAGGGGTCTATCAGGAAGGAGGGGACCCGAGAAGGAATTTAGAAGGGGGCCGCGAGGATCGCAAAAGGAAATGTGCGAGGGGGGGGGGGGAAACATTCAAAAAGAAAATGAAAAAGGCCAGGGAAGTGGGACCGAGGAGCAACGAAAAAGGGTGAAAAACGGACTGGGTCCAATACCTTCAAGGAAAAAAAAAGAAATTTAAAAAAAGGGAAAACAAAAGGAAAAGAAAATAAACAGGTCGACAGGAAAAAGGGGGGCTGCCAATCAAAGGAGACATTTAACCGGTCAAAAGGTCTGTCCCACAAAAAAAAGGGACCATGGAAAAAACAAAAAAAAAAGGAGAAGAAAAAAAGGAAAATGTTCAGGGGTGGAAACCCGAAAAAAAGAATTGAAACGGCGCCAATTGGCAAAAAAACCAAAGAATTAAAAACGGGGGAATAGGGGAAACGTGGAAACCTGAAAGGGGGAATTCAAGTTAGAGGAGGGGTTCTAAAAAAAAGATAAGAATTTTGGTAAGCGGGTGGTCTCTAGAAAGAAGCTTACAAAAAAAAGTGTAAAAAGAAACAAAGGAAGCGAGAGGGGGAAAAATCTCCCGCCTGGTGGGGAAGATGCAAGAAAAACGCCGGAAAAAAAGAAAAAGGGGGGGAAGCACAAAAGCAGGATAGTACGGAATGACGACGAATAAAAAAAAAGAGCGTAAAGAAAAAAGACTGAAAAAGAGGAGAAAAAAACAGGGGGCGGAGGGCAATCAAAGGAGTGGAAAAAAAAAAGGTGTAAGAAAGAGGGAGTCAAAGGGCGTCAAGGCCATACGGGCTTCAAACATGGCCAAAAAAAAAGGAGCAACTGCATTGTTGGAAAAAAAAAAAAACGGGGGGGCCTAACCTCAAGGACGGTTTAAAGGGGACGGGAAAAAATCGGAAGCAGCCATATAAAAACGATTCAGTGGGTACCTCAAGGAAAAAGGGGGTCCAACAGTTCCAAAAAAGGGAAAAAAACCAAAGCGAATCTGAGGCTGGAAAATGGGACAAGGAAAAAAAACGAAAGGGGGGACATTTGTAACTTAAAGGGGAACCAAAAAGCGCCAGAAGCCGGGGGGAAAAAACAAAAGGGCTAAAGAAAAAAAAGACGGATGAAAGAAAAGGCGGTTTTTTTTTGAAAGCACAGGGGGGAACAAAAACAGCGACAAAAAATTTGGGGGGGGGCAGGGGCCCAAAAGGGGGGACAGGAGAAAGGGTGCCGAGTAAAAGCCCGAAAAAGAGAGGTGAGTAAAAAAAAAACTGAGTCGACGGGGAAAAGGACCGCGACCCAAAGAAGGAGAAAAAAACATATTCCACCTGGGGGGAAACTGAAAGGAGAAAACCCCAAGCAGAAAAAAGAGGTTTAACTGCCAAAAAGAAAAGGCTAAAGGGTAAAAGAGAAAAGATAAGAGAGGGACTTCGAAAAAGGTCAGAAAAAAAAAGGGGGGGGGACTGGGGGTGGAAACATGACAAGGGAGGAAGAGGGGGCCTCGACTCAAACCAAAACCCCCTAAAGGGGTAAAAGAAATCGAGGGGGGAATCAATAAAGGGGAAGGGGGATTCAAAGGGAAGCACCCAACCGAAAGTTAGGGACTGGGAGGGGAAAACATGCCCACAAAAAACCGTGGACCATCCAAAAAACGAAGCCGGAAACCAACAAAAGCAAAGTAAGAAAAAAGTAGAGAAAAGATTCGGGAATCAAAGGTCCCCGAACTTTTTTGGGTGACCAAAAACGAAGAGGGTGTGTGGGGGGACTCGTACGGAGAAAGTGGTGGCGGGAGGTGGGGGAAAGGGAAGGTGAAGGGACAGAATCACGAAGGGGTTGAGATAGATGGGGGGAGCTAATGACCATGGGGGGGGGATGAGTATCGAGGACAGGACGAAAAGGGAGGAAAGACTGCGGCCCCGGGGTTAAACAGCGAAAGGAAAAAAGCCTTGGAACACTGCGGGGAGAACGATTGGGGGGAGCGATTCGGGGGGCGCCTAGGGGGGGGTTGGGGAAAAAGGAAGAAGCTACCAGGGAGAGGGAAACCGAAAACTGTTGGTAAAAAAGGCAAGGGAAAAACAGAGGGAAAAAGGTTCAAATGGTCAAAAACAGGGGAAAAAAAGTTGCCCTGAGGAGAAAAAAACACCCTATAGTCGGGAAAGAGAAGGAGTAGAGGCTGGAGAAATGTTCAAAATAAAGTAAAGAAAAAAAACGGGGGTAGATGTTTGGGGGGAGGCTGAATCGAGGGAAGAAAGAAAGGAAGAAAAAAAGGGGTTAAGTCAAAGATTAATAAAGTGGACCTATGCCGGCCCGAAAAAGAATAATGGAAAGGAAAAAAAAAGAAAAAAAAGGGGTTGTCTAGTTTGGAAAA